>Ga0182006_1000245_pt1 | contig 50641 bp, 44 predicted proteins | sample Sormic07211104_1_FD_123022 | JGI IMG/M metagenome (GOLD analysis project Ga0182006, IMG submission 123022) | Rhizosphere microbial communities from Sorghum bicolor, Mead, Nebraska, USA - 072115-104_1 MetaG | ecosystem: Host-associated > Plants > Roots > Rhizosphere | place: USA: Nebraska...
CAGCCTGGTGCGCTATGCCGATGCTGCGCTAGTGCGCAAGTATTGCCAGCAGGCGCTGGATCAGGGCTACCGCTCCATCAAGCTGCACGAGATCGAGCCCGACATCATCCGCGCCGGCCGCGCCGCCATCGGGCCGGGTATCGGCCTGTCGGTCGACGTGAACTGCGCCTGGTCGACCGAGCAGGCACGCGAGCGCGTGGCGCTGCTGCGCGAAGTCGATGCGCTCTGGATCGAGGAGCCGATCTTTCCGCCCGAGGACATTCGTACGCAGGCCGAGCTCAATGCTCTGTTCCCGCTGGGTGCTGGCGAAAACGCCTGCACGCGCCACGAGTTCGCGCGCATGCTGGAGGCGGGCGCCGTGCGGTTTGCCCAACCCTCAGTCATCAAGGTCGGTGGCGTCACCGAGTTCGCAGCCGTCGCGGCGCTGGCGGAACAGAAGGGCGTGGCCGTGATGCCGCATTCGCCGTATTTCGGTCCGGGCTACTTCGCCACGCTGCAGCTGAGCGCGGGGTTGGTCGGCGCGCCGCTGTTTGAGCATCTCTACGTGCAGCCAGCAGCCGACCTGGCGCTGGGTGGCACGCCGCTGCCGCAGCAAGGCCAAGTACAGATTCCGCAGCGACCGGGCCACGGCTTCGAGCCTGATCCGCAGGTTCTGGCGCGCTGGAGCGTCTGATCTCGGCTTCCTAAACGACGAAGGCCGCCCCCGCGTAAGCGGGAGCGGCCTTTCCCTTGCTGCCGTGGGCCTCAGCCGCCCTTGGCCACTTCGGCCGGCAGGTCGGTGCCGTGGAACTTGCGGTAGATCGCGTTGAGCTTGCCGTCGGCCATGTGGCCTTTGACCCACTGGTCCAGATAGGCCTTGAGCTCGGCGTCGTTCTTGCGCAGGCCAATGCCCACCGGGAACTGGGTGAAGATGAATTTTGGCTCGATCTGGCGCGCCGGGCTGCGCGCCGCTACGGCCGTCAGCGTGGCTGGCTCTTGCACCACGATGTCGACTTGGCCGCTCGCCAGCGCCGTCATGTTGGTGGCTTCGTCGTCGAAGCGCACGACCTCCACGCCTAGGTCCTTGGCCTTCTTGGTCAGTTCCACGTCGCCGGTGGTGGCGCGGGTCACACCCACGCGCTTACCTTTGAGGTCGGCCTCGCCCTTGATGGATTGGCCCTTAGGCGCGCCGACGATCTGCACGGCGCTGGCGTAGGGCAGCGAGAACTCAATGACCTTGAGGCGCTCGGGCGTGATCGAGAAGGTCGACAGCACCACGTCCGCCTTGTTGGTCTGCAGGAAGGGGATGCGGTTGGGGCCCGTCACCTCGACGATCTCGAGTTTCACGCCGAGGTCGGTGGCCAGCAGCTCGGCAGTTTCCATGTCCGATCCCGTCGCCTTGAGCTTGTCGTCCTTGTAGCCCCATGGCGGGCGGCCGAACTCCAGCGCCACCTTAATGGTCTTGGCCTGGCGGATGGCGGCTAGGGTGTTCTGCTGGGCCTGCGCGGGTAGGGCGCCGGCCAGCAGGCCGGCAGCGCTGAGCGCCAGGGAAAGAAGGTGTCGGCGAGACGTCACGTGTGCTCCTTGCTGTGGTTCATTTTTCGGCGCAGACGAAGTTCGCCAGCGCTGGGGTCTGGGGATTGCGCAGGATCTCGGCCGTGCCGCTCTCGTGCACCTTGCCATCGCGCATGTAGATGACCTGGTGCGCCACGTTGCGCGCGAAGGCCATTTCGTGCGTGACCAGCACCATGGTCATGCCGTCTTTGGCCAATTGCTCCATGACGCGCAGCACCTCGCCGGTGAGCTGCGGGTCCAGCGCGGAGGTCACCTCGTCGAACAGCATAAGCTTGGGTTCCATCGCCAGGCTGCGGGCGATGGCCACGCGCTGCTGCTGGCCGCCCGAGAGCTGCTCGGGGTAGGCCGACATCTTTTCCTTCAGGCCCACCTTGGCCAGCACCGCAGTGGCGATCTCGCGGGCCTCGGACGCCTTGATGCCCTTGACCGTGCGCGGCGCCAGCGTCACGTTCTGCTCCACCGTGAGGTGCGGGAACAGGTTGTAGCTCTGGAACACGATGCCGACATCGCGGCGCAGTGTCTTCACGTCCAGCTTGGGGTCGTGCAGCGCATGGCCGCAGACCGTGAGCTCGCCCTGGTCGATGGTCTCCAGTCGGTCCATGCAGCGCAGTGCCGTGCTCTTGCCCGAGCCGCTCTGGCCGATGATGGCGGCGACCTGGCCACGATGGACCTCGAAGCTCACGCCCCGCAGGACGTGGTTGGTTCCGAAGGTCTTGTGGATGTTCTTGAGTTCAACGACGGCTGACATTGAGCTTCCTTTCAAGCTTGCGGGCCTGCCGGGACAGGGGATAGCAGACCGCGAAATACAGAAGACCGGCCAGCCCGAAGTACAGGAATGGCTGGAACGTGGTGTTGTTGAGGACCTTGGCGTTGTAGGAGAGCTCGGTGTAGCCCACCACAAGCGAGGCCACGGACGTGTTCTTCACGATCTGCACCATGAAGCCCACGGTGGGCGGTGTGGCCAGTCGCAGGCCCTGCGGCAGGATCACCAGACGCATGCGCTGCCAGCGCGACAGGCCCAGGCATTCGGCGGCCTCCCACTGCGACTTGGGCACGGCCTCCAGGCAGCCGCGCCAGATCTCGCCCAGGTAGGCACCAGCGTAGAAGGTCATGGCCAGCGTGGCCGCGAACAGCGGGTTGACCGATTGCATGCCCATCAGGCTGGGGCCGTAGAAGCACAGGCCCATCAGCACCAGCAGTGGCAGGCCCTGCATGAATTGGATGTAGGCCTGTGTGACGCGGGCGACCACGCGCAGCGGCGAGATGCGCGCCAACGCGATGACCAGGCCGAACAGACCGCCGAACAGGAAGGTCAGCAGGCTCAGCAGCACGGTGCCCCACAGGCCCTGCAGCAGCGAGCCGATGTATTGCATGTTCATGGTGCGGGCTCCTTCAAATCGGCGTGCCGAGCTTGCGTCGGCGCGTGAACAGGGCCAGGTTCAGCAGCCAGAAGGCCACGCGCAGCAGCATCGACAGCGCCAGGTACACGACGCCGAGCACGACGAACACCTCGAAGTTGCGGAAGGTATCGCTCTGCACGCGGTTGGAGATGCCAAACAGTTCCTCGACCCCGACCGACGACAGGATGCTGGAGGCCAGCATCAGCAGCACGTACTGGCTGGCCAGCGACGGGTACACGCGCTCCATGGCTGGGCGCAGCACGACATGCAGATAGACCTGTGTGCGCGACAAGCCCAGGCATTCCGCCGCCTCCACCTGGCCCGGCTGGATCGAGTCGATGCCCGCGCGCATGATCTCGGTGGTGTAGGCACCGATGTTGACCACCAGCGCGATCGTGGCGCCCACCAGGATGGGCAGGCGCAGGCCGATGCTGGCCATGCCGAAGATCAGGAAGTAGCTCTGGATCAGCAGGGGGGTGTTGCGGATGGCTTCCACATAGCCGGCCACGATGCGTTGCAGCCAGGTCGGCCCGCTGGTGCGCGCGATGGCGCACAACGTGCCGAACACGAAGCCGATGATGGTGGCGAAGAAGGCCAGCCGTAGCGTGACCCAGGCGCCTTCGGCGAACAGCGGCCAGTACGCCAGTACGGCGCCGAAATCGAATTCGTAGTTCAAGGGGTGGACCTCGGGTGAGGCCGCTGCGTGGCGCGGGGCCGGCAGCGGAGAAGAAGGAGGGCAGTGCTCATGGTGCGAGGGGAGGGCGTCCCACCATCCGGACAGGCGGTGGAAGACGCGTGCCGGGAATGCTAAAGAGCACCCCGGTGTTTAGGGCGTTCAGGGTTAACCCGAGTCGCCCGGGATCGTCCCGATGGGTGGGACGAAACCCCTTGCATCGGCGTGCGCAGCAGCGTTCAGGAAGCAGACTTGAGCACCGTCGCTGGCAGATCCGCACCTTGGTGCTTGCGGTAGATCACCTGCAGCTTGCCATTCTTGAGCTGCGCCTGGATCCAGCGGTCGATCCACTCCTTCATGCGTGTGTCGCCTTTGCGCAGGCCGACGCCGAACAGGGATTCCTGCAAGGGCAGCTTGGGCTCTAGCTGGCGTGCGGGCGCCTTCTGGTTGATCAGGGCGATCAGCGTGGTGGCCTGCGCGATCACGTCCATCTGGCCGCTGACCACGGCGGTCATGGTCGTGGCCTCGTCCTCAAAGCGCACGATCTCGGCGCCGGGCGGCGCGAGCGTTGTCACGTCGGTGTCATTGGTGGTGCCGCGCGTGACAGCGATGCGCTTGCCCGCCAAGTCCGCCGGCGTACGGATGACCGTGGACTTCGGTGCGGCGACGAATGTGGAGATGCCGGAGTACGGAATGGAGAAGTCGATCGCCTTCAGGCGCTCGGGCGTGATGGTCATGGCCGAGATCACGATGTCGGCGCGGTTGGTGATCAGCAGCGGAATGCGGTTCGCCCCGTTGGTGGTCACGATCTCCAGCTCCGCGCCCAGATCCTTGGCCAGCAACTGGGCGGTCTCGGCTTCCGAGCCGGTCACCTCCAGCTTGTCGTTCTTGTACGACCAGGGTGGTACGTTGAGATCGATCGCAATGCGGATCTTTCGACTCTCCTGCACTTTGGCGAGCGTATCGGACTGGGCCAGGGCGGCAGGCGCCCACAGGGTGAACGCGGCGGTGCACAGGGCGCCGAGGAAGCGGCCGGAATGGCGCATGGTCATGGCGGTGTCCTTGATGTTGGTCTTGGTTGGGGATCAGGCGCCTGCGGCGCGCGCGACGTCGGGCGACAGGTCGGCGTTGTGGTGCTTGCGGTAGATGGCGTTGAGCTTGCCGTTGCGCAGGTTCTCGCGCACCCAGTCGTCCACGCGGGCCTTCAGACGTGTCTCGCTCTTGCGGATGCCGATACCGGTGAGGTTGGTCTTGACCACCAGCTTGGGCTCCATCGCCAGCTCCGGCCGGCGCTGGTTGACCGGAGTCAGCAGGGCGGGTGCCGTGCAATAGAACTCGGCCTGGCCGCTGAGTACCGCGGTGATGGCGGTTGCATCGTCGTCGAAGCGCACGACCTCGATGCCGGGCTTGGCGACCTTGGTCAGCTCGATGTCGTTGGTGCTGCCGCGCACCACGGCCACCTTGCGGCCCACCAGGTCGTCCATGCGCGCCAGCGGCGTGGCGCGCGGTGCGCCGACGATGACCTGAATGCCGGAATACGGCACCGAGAAATCGATGACCTTCTCGCGTTCTGGCGTGATCGACAGGGTGGAGATCACCAGATCGGTCTTGTCGGTCAGCACGTACGGGATGCGGCTCGCTGGATTGGTCGGCACGATCTCCAGCTTGAAGCCCAGGTCCTTGGCCAGAAGTTCGGCGACTTCGACCTCCGATCCTGCGAACGCGAGCTTGGCGTCCTTGGTGGAGTAGGGTGGCGCGGCTGGGTCGATCGAGATACGCAGCACGCCGCTTTTTACGATGCTGTCCAACGCGTCGGCATGGGCTGGCGCCCAGGCCACGCCGGCGAGCGTGCAGGCGAGGGCAGCCTGTAGCCAGGTGCGGCGCAGATGGGGTATGGGACGATGGTGCATTTCTTGTCTCCTGGTCGTGTTGTCGGTGAAAGGAAAAATGGATTCAGGCCGCCTGGGTGTCGCACTGGTTCAGGGGCGGCGGCAGCGCCAGACCACAGGCCGAGGCGTACGGCGCCAGGCCGTCGAGGATGGGCTGGTCCAGAACCACGCCTTCAGCCAGTGCCGTGCGCTGGCGCGCCATGGCCTGATCGCCGGGCACGCGCACGCGGTCCACGCCGGGGCGTGGCGGGTTGGCATGGCAGGCTTCGATCAGCCAGTCAGTCTCGTCGGTGAATGCGCAGCGGCCACCGAAGGCCGCCGGATCCAGCACCTGCAGGAAGGTGTTCATCACGGTGCCGCTGGGGCCGTCGCGGCGGCCGTAGCCCGACAGCCCCTGCGTCAGCGACTCGACGAGTAAGGCCATTGCGTAGCCTTTGTGGCCATGGTCCAGCCCGCCGATGGGCAGCAGACTGCCATCGCCCTGCAGCAGCACGGCAGGGTCGTCCGTGGGCTCGCCGTGTGCATCCATCACCCACTGGCCCGGGAGTCGGCCGCCGGCCTTGGCCACCTGCGTCGAACGCTTGATGGTGGTGATGGAGCAACTGATGTCCAGCAGCACGGGGTCACCGCCACTGGGCATGCCGGCGGCCAATGGATTGGGGGTGAACACACCGCGCGTGCCGCCAAAAGGGGCAACACCGCTGTGCGCAGGGCCCGAGCAGGCCAGAACCACCATCAGCCCGCGTTCGGTTAAGCGCGGCAGGTAGGTTGCCAGCGCGCCGGTGTGGTAGCCGTTCGCGATGGTGCAGGTGACGACGCCGTGCGCCTCGATGCGCTCTAGCGCCACGTCGATCGCGCGGTCGATGAGCCAGGCGCCCGGCAGGCGCCGGCCGTTCCAGGCCACGCAGGCGCCGCGGTCGGACAGCACCTCGGGCTCGCCGTGCAACGCCATGGCGCCACTGTGCGCCTCCTGCAGGTACCAGGGGGCGATGGCCAACCCGTGGGTCACGTGGCCCATCATGTCGGCCGTGACAAGCGAGCGCACCACGCTGTCGGTCTTGTCGGGCGCGAGACCGGCCGCCTCGAACAGTTGGTGCGCGAAGGCGCGGACGGCGGCGACGTCGTAACGCAGCCCGTTGCTCACCGTGCGCTCCTGCCGGTGGCTTCGTCGACCATGTCGAACAGCGAATATTTCGGCGCGTAGCCCAGCAGAGCGCGCGCCTTGGCCGCACTGCCGTGCGTGCGGCCAAGTTCCACGGGGATGCGCGCCTCGACGTAGCGCCGGCCGGTGGCCTCGGCCAGATAGGGGATGAACTCTGCCAGGCTGACCGGTGTTGCGGGCGCCAGGTTGAAGGTTTCGCCGATGGCCTCGGGCTTGTCGTGGATCAGTAGCAGACCCTGCACGATGTCACGCACGTCGACCAGTTCCTGCGTATATGGCTTGCCGTCGGCGTCGCGTGCCAGCAGCAGCGGTTCGTCGGTCGCGACCAGCGGTTCCAGCACGTCCAGGATGCTGCGCAGTTCGGCCTGACTGGTCGCGCCCGCATGGTGCGTGCTGCTGGCCTTCAGGCTGCGCACGCGGCCGTTCACGTAGAACGCCGCGCTGGAGTATTCGCCGTTCGGGTCCAGCAGCTCGTGCGCAGCCTCGATGTGCGAGAACACCGCCGTGCTGATCTTCAGGTTGGGCTCGGAGCGCGCGTAGAACGCGGCCATGTCCTCGCCCAGAAGCTTGCTCAGTCCATAGAAGGTGTAAGGCTCACGCGGGTGCAGTTCGTCGGTCGGCCGGTAGCGCGCGAAGCGTGTCGGGTAGACCTGGTCGCTCGATGCGAACACGAGGCGCACCGGCCGCTTTGCGGACTGCTCCGCGGCGGCGCGCAGCACGTTGTAGGTGCCAACGACGTTGGCGCTCCAGATCAGGTCACGCGCCTGTGGCTGGAACGAGATGACGGCCGCCATGTGGAACACAGCATCGGCGCCCTCCATGGCCTGGCGCACGACGGACAGGTCGGCCAAGTCGCCCACCACGCAGTCGATGCCGTCGTCGCGCGTGGCCGCTAGGTTGCGGTCCTGCGGCAGCGCCAGCGTGCGTACGCGCCAGCCCCGTTCCAGCAAAGCGCGCGCGAGCGCGCCACCGACGCGCCCCGTGGCGCCTGAGACGAAAGTCTGCATGAGATGTCTTCCTTCGAGTGTGTTGAACCGGTTCGCACTGTAGGAGGGGCGCCATCCAATTAATATTGAAGAAATTTCCGAATTTGATACGCAATGGTTATCAGCAGAGACGATGTGCAGGAGCAGGCTGCGGAGCGCGCGCGCCATCGCCTGGTGGGCCGCTTGCGGCTCAAGCATCTGCGCCTCATCGACGCGCTGGTGCGCACCAGCAGCCTGCGGCAGGCGGCAGTGGCGATGAGTCTCACGCAGCCGGCGGCCACCAAGATCCTGCAAGACCTGGAGGATGTGCTGGGCGTGCAGCTGTTCACGCGGCATGCGCGCGCGATCGAGATCAACGACTTTGGTCGCTTCGTCGCCGTGTACGCGCGCCGCGTGCTCGGCGAGACGCAGCGCTTCGGTGCCGACCTGGACACGCTGGTGCGCAGCGGCCACGGCACACTTACCATCGGCGCCATCATGGTGACGGCGGCCGGTCTGCTGCCGGCAGCGGTGCTGGAGCTCAAGAAGACGCGGCCGGCAGTCTCGGTGCGTATCGTCGAGTCCTCCAGCGATCGGCTGTTGGCGGACTTGGCGAAGAACGAGTTCGACTTCGTGCTCGCGCGCTTTGTGCGTCCGCAGGACAGTCTGCAATTCGAACTGCTGCCGCTCAGTGACGAGCCGCTGTGCATCTTCACGGGGCGCGATGGCCCGGTCTCGCAGCGCTCGCGCAGCCTGGCCGACCTGCATGGCCTGCCCTGGGTGATCCAGGATTCGCCCACGCCGACGCGGCGCTTGCTGGAGGCCGAGTTCGGCGGCGAAGGCCTGGGATTGCCGGCTGACCTGGTGCGCGTGTCGTCGGTCTACACCATGCTCAACATGGTCGAGAAGGCGGGCATGGTCGGCGTGCTGCCGCGCGCCATGGTCGACAACGAGGGCGAGCGCTTTCGCGTCTTGCCGGTGCGGCTGAAGAGCGCGCTGTCGCCCTACGGCATCGTCACGCGGCGTGGCATGGAACTGACCCCGACTGCGCAGGACATGATGGCCATCCTGCAGCGCCTGGCGCGCAAGAGGCCGCGCCGCGGTTGATGGCGCGGCCCACGCCGGCTTACCCCAGCACGATGTCGAGCTGCCCCTGCAGCTGTGCGCCGGGCGCCAGGATACGGGTGCCTGTGCCCGCCACCCCGCGCGCGTGCAGGTTGAAGCCGTCGGGCAGATGGCTGACTGGCTCGATGCAGACGTGTGGTGCATTCGCAGGCCGGTGGATGACGAGCTGGTCCATCGTGCCGCTGGCGAGCAGCAGGACGGGTCTGGCTTGCGCGGAACGGATATCGAGCGTGCCGGACCAGTCCGCAATGAAGTGCGTGACCTCGCCAGCCGCGAAGTCCGCTGTGCCCACCGTCCAGGGCTGGCGATTCATGTCCTCGGCCGCAGTCTCTCGCGGCAGGTAGTCGGCGTCGAACGGCCAATCGGGACCGGCATCGAACCGCACTTGGTTGTCGGGTCGGTGCACGAAGTACGGGTGCAGACCTACGCCGCCCGGCATGTCCGCGCTGCCAGTGTTGCGCAGCGCGAGCGTGATGCGCACGCGGGCCGGGTCCAGCGCGACGTCCATGGTCGCCTCGAATGCCCACGGCCAATGCGCGTCGGTGGCGTGCACGTAGGCTAGGCGCGCCCGGCTCGCATCGCACGCCAGTAGTTGCCAGGGCCGGCGCTGGGCGATGCCATGCAACGTGTGGGGGCTGCCCGCGTGCGGTGTCAGCACCCAGTCGCGATCGGCGTGGCGCAACCGGGCATCGCGGATGCGCCCGTTGTAGGGCACGAGCGGGTAGATGCCTCCCTTGGCCCATTGGTCAAGGTCGGCGTGCTGCTCGGGGTAGGGCAGCAGCACCTGCTGCAGCGTGCCGTCCGGCGCGGCCAGCGTGCAGGCGGTGATGCGCCCGCCGGCGGCAGGCAGCAGGCGCAATTCGGACCGGCCGGCGCGCAGCCTGACGGCGCTCATGGCCAAGCCGCGCTCAGGGCTGACGCACGGCGCCATCGACCATGCGCCACAGGCCCAGCGGATTGGCCTGCTGCAACGCGGCGGGCAGCAGCGCGTCCGGCAGGTCCTGGTAGCACACGGGGCGCAGGAAGCGCTCGATGGACTCGGCGCCGACCGAGGTGAACATCGCGTTCGAGGTGGACGGGAACGGGCCGCCGTGCACCATCGCGTGGCAGACCTCCACGCCCGTCGGGAAGCCGTTGACTAGGATGCGGCCAGCCTTGCGTTCGAGCACAGGCAGCAGGCGGCGTGCGTCCGCATGGTCGGCGGTGTCCAGCTGCAAGGTCGCGGTCAGTTGGCCCTCCAACTGCTCGGCCACCTGCAGCATCTCCTGCAGATCGCGTGTGCGAACGACGATGGCGGCGGGGCCGAACATTTCTTCGCTGAGTGTTGGCGTGGCCAGAAACCGTGCGGCATCGATCACATACAGCGCGGCCTGCGCGGCATTGGGCCGATCGCCCGCATCCGCCCCGAACACAGCCGTTTCCACACCGGGCGTCGCGCCGACTTTCTGCGAGCCGGCCTGGTAGGCCGCGTGGATGCCGGGCGTGAGCATGGTCTGCGCGGGTGTGGTGGCCAACGCATCGTGCGTGGCCTGCAGAAAGCCGGCGAAGCCGGGGCCGTCGCAGGCCAGCACCAGACCGGGGTTTGTGCAGAACTGGCCTGCGCCCAGGGCCAGCGAGGCCGCGAAGCCCTTGCCGATGGATTCGGCCCGCTCAGCCAGCGCCGCCGGCAGCAGGAACACGGGATTGATGCTGCTCATCTCGGCATAGACCGGGATGGGTTGGTGCCGTGCATTGGCGATCTTCTGCAGCGCCAGGCCGCCCTGGCGCGAGCCGGTGAAGCCGACGGCCTGGATGGCTGGGTGGGCCACCAGTGCCTCGCCGATCTGGCGGCCGGCGCCGATCAGCAGCGAGAACACGCCCTCGGGCAGGCCATGGGCCTGCACCGCCTGCTGCAGTGCGCGGCCCACCAGTTCGGACGTGCCCAGGTGCGCGCTGTGCGCCTTCACGATCACGGGAGCGCCCGCGGCCAGCGCGGCGGCCGTGTCGCCGCCGGCCACCGAGAAGGCCAGCGGGAAGTTGCTGGCGCCGAACACGGCCACCGGGCCCAACGGCAGCTTGGCCAGGCGCAGGTCGGCGCGCGGCAGCGGCTGACGTGTGGATTGGGCCGGATCGATCGTGGCCTTCAGGAAATGGCCGTCGCGCACGACCTTTGCGAACAGGCGAAGCTGCCCTACCGTGCGGCCGCGCTCGCCCTGAAGGCGCGCGATGGGCAGGCCGGATTCTTCGTGCGCACGTGTGATCAGTGTGTCACCCAGCGCCAGGATGTTCTCGGCGATCGTTTCCAGGAAGGCCGCGCGCGTGGCAAGCGGCAGGCTCCGATAGGTGTCGAACGCCGCAGCGGCCAGTGTGACCGCGCGGTCCACGTCGGCCGCGTCGCCCAGGCCGAAGCTGGGCTCGGCGATCTCGGCGTTGGTGGAGGGGTTGAAGGCGCGCTGGGTGCCTGCGCTGCCGCGCACGGCGCTGGCGCCGATGAGCATGTCGCCGGTCAGGGTCATGGTGGTCATGTCAAACGGTGTAGTCGACGGCGGCCCAGTCGAAGTAGGGCTTGAGATCTGCGATCAAGGCCTGGTGCAAGGGATGGAGCAGGTAAGTGTCGAGCGCTGCGGCGCTCTCGACCTCGGACTCCAGCACGTAGTCCCAGCTGATCGGCCGCACGAGTTCGTTCGGGGCCACGCGCCAGTGTCGGATCGCCGGAATCTGCGCGCCCAGGGCAGCCATGCGCTCGACCAACGCGCCTTCGCGCGCCAGGTCCTTCTCGACGTCCGTCTTGCGGCGAAAGAGCACGACGTGGCGGATCACCTGGCAGTCCCTTCGCTCTTGAGCGCGTAGCCACGCCTGGCGTAATCGAAGTCGACCAACTCGTTGATGGGCGTGCCCTTGTCTGCCGGCGAGGCGTAGTAGGCGCGGATCTCCTTGATCTTGCCGTTCTCGAAGTCGTACCACTCGGCGCCGCGCAGCGCCGTGCCGCTCTTGTTCTTCCAGTGAGTCCACTCGATCATGGCCTCGGGTTTGTCGTGGCTGATAAGGATGCGCTCGATGGTCCATTGCGAACCCAGCGTTTCCACGCACCAGATCCATTTCTTCGCGATGGTGTCGGCCGTGCGCCAGGGCACCTCGGGCAGGCCGGCCGGGAAGTAGTGCACCGCGTTGGGCGTAAAGCAGTCGATCAGCGCCTGGTAGTCGGCCGCATTGCAGGCGTCGAAGTAGCGGCGGATCAGGCCGTCGTAGTAGTCGGGGGTGTAGGTCATGTCTCTTTCCGGTTCAGCGTGCGCCGGCGGGCTGCACGGGTTTGATCTCGGGGCGGCCGGCGGCCCCCCATTCCTGGTGCTGGCGACGCGTGGCATCGCTGGGCGGGTACAGGCCCCACAGCGCCTCGCCGGCCTGCACGCGCAGGGCCAAGTAGGCCTCGATGTCGTCGCGCTTCTCGCACAACTCGGCCATTTCCTCGGCCAGATGCGCGGGAATCACGGTGATGTTGTCGCCGTCGCCATGGATCACGTCGCCGGGGTACACGGCCACGCCGGCGCAACCGATCGGCACCTGCAGGTCGGCCACGTGGTGGTAGCTCAGGCGTGTGGTCGCGGTCACGCCGGTGCACCAGATCGGAAAGTCCATTTCCTTCAGTTCGGTGCCGTCGCGGAAGCTGCCGTCGGTGATCACACCGCGCGCGCCGCGCATCATCATGCGCATGATGAGCATGTTGCCCATCGATGCGGCGCGGCCGTCCTTGTTGCTGTCAATCACCAGCACGTGGCCCGGTTCGATCTGCTCCACGCCTACCCATTGCAGGTTGTCGGCGCTCGGCTCGGTCGTGAGGTTGCCGTACACGTCGACATCTTCCCGCGCGGGGATGAAGCGCATCGTGTAAGCCCGGCCTGCGAAAGGTTTGATCTTCCTGTTCAGTGGCGTCAGGCCGTGCAGCACCGGCTGGCGAAAGCCCTTGATGTAGAGCTGCGTGGTCAGCGAGCCGCTCGTGGCCTTGGCGAGCCGGTCGAGCACCGCATCGGGCACGAAGGGAGCGGGGGCGCGCTGGGGGATGCTGGTCAGCGGCTTGGGCAAGGACGTCGTCATGAAGGCTGTCTCAAATGGTGGGATCGGGCGAGACCACAGGTCATCGCAAGAGCGGAACACTCACTGTAAGAAGACCTGTCCAAAAATAGAATGGACCGCATCTGCGCTGCTGCCCTGTACGACACACCCAGTACCGCTATCTGAGACAAACAGGCAAACAAGGGCTTCATCACCATGGCCACCACTTCCGGCGAGGGTACCGGTGCCCTCGAAAAGGCACTCGACGTGCTCGACGCCATCGGTTCTGCGCCCCAAGGGCTGGGCCAGAGTGAGCTGGCCGAACAACTCGACCTGCCGCGCACCACCGTCTACCGTCTGCTTGCCACGCTGGTCGCGCGCGGGCTGGTGCGGCGCGATCCGCTGCGCAAGGTCTATTGCCTGGGTTTCCGCTGCTTCGAGATGGCGCGCCAGGCCTATGCCATGCCCGACTTGGTGGCGGCTGCCGCATTCGAACTGCGCGCGCTGCGCGACCTCACGGGTGAGACGAGCTACTTGGCCACGCTCGATGGCCGCGAAGTCATCTCGTTGGAGCGCTGCGACGGCGCCCACAGCCAGCGCTCGGCCGCCGTGCTCGGCCAGCGCAAGCCAGTGCATTGCACCAGCCAGGGCAAGGCGATCCTCTCGGCCATGTCCGACGATGCGCGCGATGCGATGGTGCGGGACGCGGTGCTGAAGTCGTTCACGCCGCTCACCATCACCGACCGGCGCCGCCTGCAGGCCGAACTGCGCATCACCCGGGCGCGCGGCTACGCCATCGACGACGAGGAGATCGTGCTTGGCGTGCGCTGCGTTGGCGCGCCTGTGGTCGATGCCGGGGGGCAGGTGCGCGGAGCGATCAGTGTGGCAGGACCGGCCTACCGGCTCACGCGGGCCCGGCTCGAGTTGCTCGGGCCCGAGGTGGCCGATGCCGCGCGCCGTGTCGGGGCGCAGCTGCAGCCGGCTGGAACCGACTCGACGCCGAGCACCGAAGCGGCGTTGACGGCACTGCCCGGACACTGGGCGTTTCATGGCGCGCATCCGCTGTGGTCGGCCGATGGCCGCTGCTTCTGGTGGGCCGATGCGCTCGCGCCCTCGGTGCACCTGCATGCGAACGGGCAAGACCAGGAGGTGGCGACGGTCGAGGCGCCCGTCGTCGCTCTGCTGCATCATGAAGACGGCGTGATCGTCGTGCACGAGCGCGGCGCGCAGCGCATCTCGGCCGACGGACAGTCGTCGCCTTTCGAGCCATGGCTTGCGGGGCTGGTGCTCGCGGCCTGCAACGGCGCGGATGGCACGGTCTGGGCCGCGCTGGCCCTGCCCGAGGCCGGCTCCGCCATCGGCCTCTTGCGCGGCGACGGCACGCTCGATGTGCAGTGGCGCATGGGCGAGACAGTGCAGGCCCTTGGCTGGCACGCGCAGGAGCAGACCCTTTACGCCACGGCACCGGGCTCTGGTTCGATTCTTCGGCTTCAACCGGGGCAGGGCACGATGCGTCGTTTGGCAACAGTGCCCAAGGGCTCGGGACGCGTGAGCGGGTTGGCGTTCGATGCGCAGGGGGGGGTCTGGACCGCGCTGTGCGACGGCTGGAGCGTGGTGCGTTTCACCGCTGATGGGCAACTCGACCGGGTGATTGGCTTGCCAGTGCCCTGTGCGACCGATTTGGCATTCGCGCCCATGGCGAAAGGCTCTGCTGTAGCGAACATGGTCATCACTACCGCGCGCCACAGCGTTCCTCTCGACACGCTCTCCAGTGCGCCGCTTTCGGGGCGCTTGTTCGTGCTGTCGGTTTGATTTTGAACACAGCTTCCATTCGCAGGAGGCCCTTCCCTACTATCGATTGAAGCGGCATACCTCCGCTGCCCGAGCAATGACGCGCTGAGCCAGGTTCGTCGGCTTCATCCGGCAGGTGATGGTGGGAATCAAGAAGGTCGACCGGTTGTTTTTGTTGGCGCTGCTCGCCTCCAACTTGGTGCGCACGTAGACCTTGGCTGAGTTCTTTGTTGGCCGTCTCGCGGACCAGTGGCCGGGCACGCAAAACTCAGCTTCGTGACCTCCAGCTTCGACAGGCCGCTCGACTCCAGAATTTTTCAGCCTCATGTGACTACAGCGGACAGACAGTAGAAGGTCCGTCCGCACCGAACAAAGCCCAGTCCGGCCTCACTGCCGTGCTGGGCTTTTTGCCGTCTGGGTCGACCAGGCGTGTTCTCTCTCTTCCTGGGAAGGTTCCCCTACAGCACCGCAGTCGCCATCGATCGGAGCGGACCCACGGCGATGTGCCAAGGCTGCTTGCGGTAGTCAAGGCGGGGCGATCAGCCTTTACGGTGCTAGCGCCACAAGTTCGCCGCGACCAAGAGCGTGCGGCCGCGCTTGTGGAGCAACACATACCCCTGATCGATCAGCAACTGCATGGCCTGGTCAAACCGCACCGTCGTCAACGGTTTGGTGCACCACTTCTTGACTTCCCCGCGTGCGATGTAACCCAGGCCGCGCGATGCGATGGTCACCAGGGCCTGCCTGACCACCTGCCCGTCGATCACCCGTTGATCGCCCGGTTGGCCTGAACCGAAGTGGGCGAGAAACTGATCCAAGTGCCAGTAGCCAATAATGCGCGCGCGATCGAGCATATCGACCTGCAGCGGACCTTCGCGGCCTTCGATGCCGTAGAGCATGCCCGCGATGCGAGCGATCTGTTCCGCCGACTTGCCCGCGTGGGCTGCCACGTCGTGCAGGATCTGGCCTCGGCCGAGGTTGGCTTGGATGTGGTTGTAGGTATCGTCGAAGTAGCGAGCCGCTTGTTCGGAGAGCACGATGGTCCGGCGGGGTTCTTCGCGCTGACGCCGGGCCGCACCTTCTTTCAGAAGCGCGGTCACGCGCTCGCCCAACGCATCGATTTCATCGAAGGTGGCTGACTGATCCGAACGCAGGAAGCGGTTGCCCAGGGTCGAATGCGGAACGGTCAGCAGCATGCGCGCGGTCAGACCACTACCGTGGGCGAGGTGGCCGGTGCGCGCGAAGATGCTTTGCAGGACGGGCCCTTGCAGGGCCAGGTGGCCTGAGACGCGGTAGTCGATGGCGAACGTGCGCTCCTTGTCGACGCGGTCCTTCGGGATCGGCGTGGCGTCCCAGGCGTTGTTGAGCAGGTCGGTGGAGCGGCCGAGTCGGCCGTTGAGCAAGCCGCCTGCCTCGGTCGAGGTGATGAACAGCGACTTCGATCCGGCGCCGATCATGTTCTCCAGCGCACCTGGCGTGACGTTGTCTACGATCAGCTTCGGATCCTCGGCGCGGTCCGGACGACGCACCATCAGTTGCTTGTGCTCGACCTTGAGATCCTCGAGGTCTTCCCCTTCAGTTGCAGCCTGATCGAGACGCCTGTTCAGTGCACGCATCTGCGCCCTCCACGCCGCCGTATCCGCAAGACGGTCCAAGTGGGTGACAGCGTTCAGCTCGGTCTGTTCCTCCTCGTACTTGCGCAGGAATCCGATGAACGGACGCGAGGCCGTGTCCTTGCCTTCGCTGGAGTCGGCGCTGACGAGGTCGTACGCGGAAACTGGCGAGGGTGCGCAACGTGGGCGCTGCACATCGAAGAGGTCCTGCACGCAGACATGGCTGATCGAGCGTGCATAGCTGGCAATCATCTCGACGGCCACGCCGGTGTTGACTTGGTGACGGATCACCGCCGGCGCCAAGAGCGTGCCGAGTTCCTTCAACGGATAGCCAGCCGGGTTCGGCACATTGGCAGGCGGATGACACGGGGTCGGTGCGTAGTAGTTGTGGGCTTGCATGAGATTCGCCGTCCTTTCATTTCAATATTCGGCGAGCCCCGATTGGGAACTTGAAGCGCTAATCAAGAAAGTGCACCAACTGACTTCAGGACGGATACGCACAGCTCGTGTCGAATCCCCCGCAAGGGCATGAGCGTGATTGGAGCGCAAGAGGGTGCGCGAGATAGCACCGGGACCTATCTCCACGAGCGGTTTTCGGCATACGCATCGATGTTCCCCAGCCTTTGGTTTCGAATGCGTCTGGAATCCTGTTGCCGCCAGATGGTGCGAACGAAACTGAAGAAGGTGCCGAGATGCAAGAGAGTCTGGACCCGTTGGCCCCGCGAGTTGGTACCGGGAACTATCGCGACGAGAAATTCTCGATTTTCTGGATCTGATTTTCGAGGCCGAAGTGCAGTCAGCTGTCCGTACTCGGCGCAAGAGAGCTCGTGTCATTGCAACCCGCTGCCCCGTGCCTACCATCACCGAATGCCTTGTCGAAAAGGCTGTCTTATCTCGACGAACTGTTGTCAAGTCCAAGGACAAGGAGTCCGGGCATTGCTTGATGACATTCGCTGAGAAGGACTGTCCCGCGTTCGGTGAGGAATTTAGGAACTTATGTTATCCGGCCAATATTCCTCTAATCCATCAGTCGGTCATTGAAGCAATAGAGAAACACCTATGGCAAAAGGCACGAGCAGCCACATCGCTCACCATCCCGCAACCCATACAAAACCAGAGCCAGGAGTAGAGCATGTTCTCTGAAGAACAATTAGACAGTCTGATGGCGACCGAGGCATCGCCGCGCTACGTCATCAGCAACGAACCCCAGAAGATCATTCGTGGGCATGAGGATCGGGTGGCCAAGAGTGTGCGTCGAACCGCCCAGGTCACCCGCAAGGTGGTGAACTCATCCGAAGCGTTGTTCACCTTGGCAACGATGTCCGCCTTGCCCAATCCGTGGACCCCCGTCATCCATGCGAGCTACGAGGGCGAGCGTCTGCTCGACGCCGTATCCAAAGACCTGCCGGAGTTCGAGGAGTACTTCCCCACCAATGCCTGTAACCCGTATATCGAGTTGCTCAAGCGTGCGGTGAAGGCACACCCGGACATCATCTATGCGCGCCAAGAGATGGAGCAAGCACAAGGGCTCGAGGTCCACGCGCTCTTTGCCCGCGTTGACGGGTTCGTTCAGACGCTGCGCAATGCTGCGCGCTCCAAGCCGTTCATTGCCGAGCTGGACGCCCGTCGTCGCCAGTGCCAGAAGAATGACGCCTCGGCCAAGAAGTACATCAACGAGATCTTCCAGTACCGGGCTTCGAAGAACCTGGCGGTGCGTCTGGATATCGTGTGCGGTTCGGAAGATCCTGAGCGCCGCGGCATCACCAGCTCCGTGAATGTGGGCCAGGCTCGCAAGGAGCTGGACCGCTTCATCCGGCACGTTCGCGAGAAGTTCCCGCTGACGGGCTATATGGGCACCTTCGAATACGGCGCGCTCACGGGCTACCACTTCCACCTGCTCTTGTTCTTCGACGGTCACAAGCAGTGGAATGGCCCGGCCCTGGGCTTCTTGCTGGGCGAGGTCTGGAAGAACGAGATCACCGAAGGGCGCGGGCGTTACTTCAACTGCAACGTGGTGAAGTACGCTGAGAACGGCATCGGGATGATCTGCCACTACGACATGGCCAAGCGCGAGGTTCTGCAGAAGAAGGTCGTGTCCTATCTCACCAAGTCCGACTTCTGGCTCAAGTTCCAAGGCACGCGCAAAACCTTCTTCCGGGGGGTGATGCCCTCGGAGCAGGAGAAAGGCGCGACGATGTTGGCTGTGGGCCGCCCGCGCAAGCTCCCGGAGCTTCCCCATGATATGGCGAGCGAGAGAGCCATCGAACCGAACCGCGAGTTGACACTGACAGCTGACATTGCGGCGACATCGCACTTTGCGGGATAGGCCAAGACGTTGGCGGTCAGCCCAGACCTCTTGCGCTCGGAGGTCAATCCAGCCATTTTTATCGGAACCCTGAATCACATGAGTAAACCAAACCACAATCGCCGGTTCATTTCATCGTTGGCCATCGAAGCGCTCGTTCCCTTGATCGATAAGAAGGGCCAGTTGTACGTCGGTCAAGGCGTTCATCCGAGCTATCGGATGTTGGTTACCCACGGCCTCAAATTGGTTGTGGCGCATGGCGTTCTGGATCATCCGGATGCTGAGCATTTGCGATCGAGCCTGGACATCTGGCAGTTGGATGCAGGCAAAGTGCTCTCGCTTCGATGGGCCCCGCTCGAGATCGTGAGCTTTCGAGGCGGCGCCTGGGCCGATACCCTGATCGAAATCTCGCTCGAGCGTGGCGTCCGCCCGAATGTCGGTGCTGAGCCCATCGCCGATCTCGTGCAACGATCGGGGCCTCGTGCATCGTGCTAGTCGCTGCGGATGTCCACGGCGCGCCCGTCCGGCGCCTGGCCGCTCTCTTGTCCTTCAGTTCGACGGTGAACTCCGGCATGCGGTCGATTTCCAGGAGCGCCAGCCCGGCGCGCGAGATCGGCGCCGCAGCGTGCGGACCGGTTCGAGATCGTCCAAGTCCGCCGCGATGGACCAAAAGCGCCCCTTGACTCTAGCGTGTCAACAGGATGAGCCACTGCATTCTCACGGGGGCATCGGGCTCTCAACCGCCTGGCGCGCCGACGGCGCCGCCAGCATCCGGAGCCAGTTGTGCACCATGAGCATCCGGGCATTTCGTGTTGATGGGGGCCAGGAGATGGTCAGGGAGGCAATGGCGCTTGCGGTGGAACGGAGCTTCCCGCCGGGACAAAAAAAGCCCCGCCGAAGCGGGGCATCTCGTTCATGACAAAGATCCGGCGGTCAGTTCGCATCCGAGACCGAGCCGGTCTGTCGCGTCAGCCACGAGCGAATTGTGCGAACCGTGTCCTGTTCGTTGCCGGCAAGTACCGGGAGGTGATGACGTTGGACGAAGGCCTTCACCCGCGGCTGGATTGTGCGGATCGCCGCGGTCGTGTTCTTCCAGCCCTGCGGCGGGCGCAGTTTGACGTACATGCGCCGGGCGTACTCTCGAGCTGGGTTCAGGCGCTCTTGGCGCAGTTTCCCGCCCTTCACGCGATCATCCTGGCATTTCTGCTCGATCTCGGCTAGCTCCACACGCTTGTCATCGAAGAGGAGGCAGTTGTCGTATGCCGTGGCAAGGAGTTCGTGCGTCGACTTCGGCACCATCACGGTGGCTGCGATGCAGTAGGCCAGAGCAACCTCGAGCAATGCGAGTTGCTTGAGCTTGCAGGCCTTTTGATAGCGGTTCCAGGACGCGGGATTTTTCAGCAAGACATAGGCCGGGCGGTACTCTTCGTCGCTGCTCGTCCCGGAGGCTGGGCTGCAGATCTTATGCGCCGCCATGATGACGGTGCGCTCTTTCTTGCAGCTGCACGGGGCCGGCTGACGGCTGCGTACGTATGCGGCAAACGAATCAAAGGGAACGCCGGTGTCGAGCTCGTCCCAGCGACTTGCGATATGACGCAGGCGGGCAGCTACAGGAAAGAACGGTTCAAGATTAATGGATTGCATTCGGAAAACTCAGCTTGTTGGGGAGATTCGTGCCAGTCGGTCATCCGCAGCACACCTGTGGCGTGCCGGGATGACTGGACGGGCGGGGTCGCGTTGCAGGTCTTTGTGACTCTTAGTCCGTCGTGCGCTCGCTCAGGCGAGCGGCGAGCCAGATTTCGACCTCGTCTTCTGAGAATGCGATCGCAGCTTTGCGACGGCAGGTCGGACCGCTGTTCGGTGTCAACGAGGCCGGACGCGGGAACGTGTCGTCCCTGTACTTGCTGGTTTTGGAGAGTCGGGCGTAGATACTCGATTTTTTGAGGCCGATACGCTTTTCGAGTTCGCGCATGCGCAGCAGTCGCGTCGCGCGCTTAGGCCGGCCCTCGGGCGAGCGGATAGCCGCAATGTTGGCATTGACCAACGAGTGATCGCTGCGGGTGGGGTCGTGCGGCGCTGCACGCGTGCCCAAGGTCTGCGCGACCGTAGGATCCCCTAACTCCAGCTGCAGGTCCTGCTGCTGCAGGTCCGCTGGGATACCTGGGGTGCAGGACGCGCTGGAGCACGCTGCGCCGCGACGCCCGCGCACTGCGCGCGGTGCGGCGTTGCTCACGCCGGTGGTGTAGAAGCCGGACTGGCCGGACGAGTTGGACATAGAGAGCACTCCTTTCAAAGAAGCGCTCAGTCTCCGATCTCGTCGTAAAAAGATGAATCCGAGCCAGATTCGTGTGCACGAAATCTGGCCAGCCTTTACAAATCCGGAGGTTGGTGCTAGAGGGGTTTCTTCTTCCTCTTCTTCTTCTCGTCGAGCTCCTTTAAGTGCTTGTCCCAGTCGGGCGTGGTCAATCTTGCGGCGTGCAGAGCTGGCGTCAGTTTCGGGAAATATGCCGGGGCCTGGTCCATAAGCCAGCGCGCGATCTTTGTTTCCGACGGCCAAGTCTTCTTGTTGTCGAAAACAACCTCGGGGTCAGTCCAAAAGATGTAAGCAGCGTCACATGCCCACCGTAGATGCGGCGATCGGTAATCCTCCGGAGTTTTTGCTTCACACAGCATCGAGTGTTCCGGGGAAGGGAGATCACTTTTGCCTTCGAGCGTCGGTACCTTCTTTGTTCTGGGGTAGTAAACCTGGAAGCGCCAGCGCTTGAACTCTTCTCTTCGGACGAAGACGTCTTGAGGACGTATATCAAGCGGAAACGCAACAGAATCGGACCAAAACTCCCAACTGCCCCAGAAGCCGAATTTCGTGTCTGGTGAGACATGCTTCTTGCCATCCACTTCTACAGAAAAAAGTGGATTCTTGTCTGCTTTGTTCGCGTGCAGCTCAATCAAGTCCGTCTGGTGCTTCCCGGTGCGGTAGCCGAGGAGCGAGGAGTAGATCTTCGCCGGGGGCCGATCCCAAAGTTGCTCGCAGTTTTCGCGCCGAAGCACGAAGTAGTCCGGAGTGCGGACAGACATCGGTTCTCCGCAGAAAAGCTCATTTCGCTTGAGTGGACGCAGAACCACTCGAACGCTGCCACCGGGTTTTTCAAAGAGAAGTTCCAACTCTCGGTTGTCTGCGGCGACGAGCAGATCGCGCAGGGGAATATCAAACTCAGCGGCGGCGCGCTCCAGCCTGACGATGGTGTCGAGGCGCAGAGGTAAGTAGTCTGGCTGCCGTTGCTTGTCTACCTCTTTTTGTTGCTCCTGCATCTTCTGCCACAGCTCTTGCCCTAGGTATTTTTGAGGTTTGTCACTCACTGGAGATTCCCGAAATAGGTCGTGAAGGTTTGCACAACTGCCGAGTACTCAATGAATGCCGGCAAAGGCACCGAAATTCTATTGGGGGGGCAACACACTCGCTGTTAACTGCGATGCAAAAAAGCGGAGTTCGGGAACGGAAAAACTTCGACGAAGCTGCCTCCTTCATTCGGCATCGGGTCGGGCGGCTGCTTCGAGCGGCGTACTTCCAGTACGAATTGCCATCGGACCGGTGCGATGCTCACGCCGGGCCATCCTTACCTTGGTCAAAAAAGCTTGCCGGTAGCGTGTGTGAATTTCTTGTGACAAACAGCAGTCCGCCGCGACGAGATTCGTCCCTAGAGGGATCGCCCAGTTCTCTGCAGCCGCATTTCGCGCTAGGCGTTCGGTGCCTCGCCGATGAGGTGTGGCGCGATCTTGGAGTTATCGCATAGCTCAGTGCGTGGTGACGGCCGCGTTGGTGAAGACGGCCCGACATAGCGCATGGGTCGCTGGGATACGTAGTCTTGCCGGGAAACGCCGAACTTTGGCCGGAATCATGCTGTCCAGTTCGGGCGCACCCACCCAGAATTCGCGAAAGCCGATCCTCGGCGCGTCCGCCACTCTGGGACGTGAGCGTGTTCCGCTTTCCTTTCTCCTTCTGGTTTTTCCGAATGAATCTGCCTGTAGACCAACAGACTTCTCTATCGAGTACGTGGCTGTCGCGCCGCCGTGCGCTTTCCTTTCTCGCTGCGAGCCCATGGGGGCTGAGTGGATTGGCCGGCGCCGCCGAGACCCGTGGCCCGATGCGCTTCGTGGTCGGTTTCCCGCCCGGCGGCGGTGGCGACATGCTGGCACGCACGCTGGCCGAGCAGCTCAAATCCGCTTACGAGCCACTGGTGGTGGACAACCGCCCCGGCGCTGGCAGCCGGATCGCTCTGGAGTACGTCAAGAACGCCAAGAATGATGGATCGGTGCTGATCTTCGCGCCGGACTTCACGCTGACGATGTTTCCGCACATCTACAGCCACCTGTCTTACGATCCGCTACGCAGCTTCACGCCCGTGGCGACGCTCGCCGAATCGGTCATCGCCCTCACTGTCGGGCCGTTGGTACCGGACAGCGTGAAGACATTGTCCGACTATGTGCGATGGGTGAAGCAGGGCCCCAAAGTCGCGCACTACGGCACGGGCGGCGCCGGTTCGCTGATGGACATCGCCGGCAAATTGTTCGGTCGTGCTGCGGGCATCGAGGTCAACCACGTTGCCTATCGCGGCGGTGCGCCAGCCATCCAAGAACTCGTGGGAGGGCAAATTCCTGCGGCGATCACTGGCGTGTTGGAACCGCGCGAGTTCGTGCGCGCGGGCAAGTTGCGAGTGCTGGCCACCTCGGGGCCGCGGCGCTGGCGCACCTACCCAGACGTGCCCACCTTTGTGGAGGCTGGCTATCGCGATCTGATGATCGTGAGTTGGTTCGCGCTGCTCGCGCCGGCGGACACGTCTGCGCCCATCATCGAACGCATCAACGCACAGGTGAATTCCGCACTCAATTCGCCGGCGGTCACTCGCACCTTCGACGAATTCGGAGTCGATGCAGTCGTATCCAAGCCTGCAGAGACGGCCGCGCTGATCCGCAAGGACCACAACCGTTGGGGCGAGGTCATCCGTTCACTCGGCTATGTGCCGGAGGCCTGATATGAGCTTTCTTCCCGAGTACGACCGCCATGACGCCACCGGCCTGGCCGCGCTGATCCGCGCGGGCGAAGTCAGCGCGAGCGAGGTTGTTCAGGCGGCGATCGAGCGCATCGAGGCCGGCAATGATGCGGTCAATGCCGTCATTCAACCGCTCTACGAGCGTGCGCTGCGCGAGGCGGTGGCCGTGCGGCCGGACGATGCGGCGGCCTTTGCCGGCGTTCCTCTCTTGGTGAAGGATTCAGGCATCCAGATCGCCGGCGAGCGAACCTCCAACGGCAGCCGCTTCTGGCGCGACCATGTGGCGCCGCGTGACTCGACGATCACGCGGCGCTATCGCGAGGCCGGTTTGATCTTCCTCGGCTTCACAAACAGCGCAGAGAACGGGTTGTCCTGCGAGACTTCGCCCGAGGCTTACGGCCCCACGCGCAACCCATGGCATCTTTCGCGAAGCGCAGGCGGATCCTCTGGAGGCTCCGGCGCAGCGGTGTCGGCGGGCTTCGTGCCGGTGGCGCACGCCACCGACGGCGGCGGCTCGATCCGCATCCCGTCGTCCAGCAATGGCCTGTTTGGCCTGAAACCAACACGCGGACGCAACCCGATGGGGCCGGATATAGGCGAAGGCTGGAACGGCCTTTCTGTACACCACGTGATCGCGCGTTCGGTGCGCGACAGCGCCGCATTCCTCGATGTCGCGAGCGGGCCTGAGGTGGGAGAGCCCTATGCTGCGCCGTCCAGCGGGGTCGAATCGTTCGTTCAGGACCTCCAGCGGCCACGCACGGGGTTGCGGATTGCATTGCAGACAGTGACCCACTTCGGTGAGACCTGCGACGCCACAGTCTCTGCAGCGGTCGAGGATGCCGGCCGGCTGCTGGCCTCGCTGGGTCACCACGTTGCGCCTGCGCGGCCGATATTCGACGCGCATGCGCTGAAGAAGGCGATGTTCATCATCGTCGGCTCCAATACTGCCAACGTGCTGCGCATGCGAGCGGCCGTCGCCGGACGGGCGATGAATCCCTCGGAGGTGGAGCCCGTCACCTGGCAGTGGGCTCAGGCGGGTCTGCGACTCAGCGGTGCGGACTTGGCCTGGGCGATCACCACGATCCATCAGGTCGGGCGCGCTCTCGGCAGCTTCTTCAATCAGTACGACGTGCTGCTCACGCCCACCTGCGCTGAGCCGCCCTTGCCCCTTCGCACGGTCGATATGCAATCCGACAACCTGGACGTCTACTACGAGGCGCTCTACGCGTACAACACCTTTACGAGCGTCTACAACTGCGCTGGCGTTCCAGCGGCCAACGTGCCGCTGCATTGGGCCAACGGTCTGCCTATCGGCGTGCAGATCGCGAGCGGGCTCGGCGGGGAGGCGACACTCCTCAATCTGGCCGCCCAACTGGAACTCGCGCGACCTTGGTTCGGCAAACGCCCCGCTCAGCTCACCTGAGCGGCGTGCAAGGATACCGTTTGCGCCGAGGTCCGGCCAGCGGCCTGATACCACTTCCTCCAGGCGCTAGGCGTCATCCCGTAGGCCTTGAGAAAGCTTTGGCGCAAGGAGGCTGGCGAACTGAAGCCGACGCAGTGAGAGATAGACTCCACTGTTGTGTGCGACTGTTCCAGCAGTTCACGCGTGCGCTGCAGACGCTGCGATGCCAGCCAGCGCTGCAAGGTCGTGCCGGTAGTTTCCCGGAAGTAGCGTGTGAAGGAGCGCTCGCTCATGGCTAGGCGCGATGCAGAGCTTGCGATCGAATGCTCGGCGCCGAGTGATCCACCAATCTCCTCGAGCAGGGCGACCATGCGTGCCGGCTTGCTGCGAGGATCGAATGGCTGTGCCAGAAGCTGGGACTGCTCCCCCTGGCGGTGCGCGGCCAACACCAGGCGCCGCGCCAGCCCGCTTGCCACTGTTGCGCCGCATAGGCGGCCGAGCAGGTAGAGGCAGCAATCCAGCGCGGCACCGCTGCCGGCGGACGTGAGCACTGCGCCGTCCTCGGCGTAGAGGTCGTTCGGGCGCACCTCGGTGGCGGGATAGCGGCGTGCCAATTCTGCAGCGAAGGCCCAGTGCGTGGTTGCGCGGCGGTGGTGCAAAAGGCCGGCCGCTGCCAGAACGAAGGTGCCCAGGCACAACCCGACGATGGTGGCCCCGCTGGCGAAGGCGCTTCGCAGCGTCTCGCAGAGCGCTGGGGGCACATCGAGGCAGGTTTCGCTCCACCCCGGCACGATCACGATGTCGGCCCGCGCAAGTTCAGAGAGGTCATGCACGCGCATGAATCCAAGTCCGGCAGCGTTCTGCGGCCTTGCGGCGTCGACCGCGCAGTACAGAAAATCGAATGCGGGCACGCCCGGATGCCGCTCGCCGAAAATGGTGCACGGCGCCGCGAGGTGGAAGGTGCTTATTTGGTCGAAGATCAGGACCGCCACTCGGGCGCGGTTGCCGTTGGCCGAGGAGGAGTCGGGCATGATCGGAAGGGGGGCGGCGACACGCACGCGCATGAGGATGGGATGCACGCGATTGTCCTTCCGATGGGCCGGCTGTCGAGCGACCGATGTCGATCAAAACCGCATAACGACATGCGGATTTCGGAGTTGCGCATGCTGCTAGATTCGAGGCTCAAGTGAGCCTGCCTCGGTTCTACCTAAGTCAAGTCACGCAGCCAGAAGGCTCCAGGAGCTATCAACTTCTTGCTGTACGTGAAATCGGGGCACAGGTCAGATGGCCGGTCTTAGGGTGTCGGCCTAAAAGGCCGTCGGTAGGAGCTTTGGGAGACTCACCACATCCCCACGCCTCGACAGTATTGCTTTCCGCAGGCAGGCCGCCGCTAGCAGCGTGCCATCCAAGGCTCCTCGACTAGACTGTAGCTGTTGCAAGCGTCACGTACACCTTTCGAATCGTGGAAATCACAATCCAAGTGCCCTTGGTGTGTGTTGGAAAGATTACGGTATCACCTGCGCGAATGTGCATTGGCTCAGCGCCATCAGGAGTAAAGGTGCATTCACCGCTCAGGAAGTGCATCACCTCCGCATGCGGAGTCGCACGGCGCCAGCTGCCTGGCGTGCATTCCCAGATTCCGGCGTCGGCGCCGAGAATTCCTGCAACTTTTTGACCTACTGCACTCGTGACTGGCTGGGTTCCGTTCAGGGCTGCCGCGATGACGGAGGCTGGCTCTAGCTGAATCCGCGAGGCTTCTTGGATGTGGGTGATGGTGTACATCGGTCTGGTGTTTCAGCGAGCCTTTTGAAGATCAGCATTCTGGCCGTGCCACTCTTCGGGGCATTGCCATGTGCGGCGAAATTTGCTTTGCGCAGCGGCGGCTTCCACCGTGTTGAGCATGAGCATGGCAATGGTCATGGGACCAACCCCACCTGGCACAGGGGTTATGTGGCCTGCTTTCGTTGCGACCGCGGCGAAGTCAACATCGCCTACGATGCTCCCATCTGGCAGACGGTTGATGCCGACGTCGATAACAGTGCCTCCGGGCCGAACCATGTCGGCCTTGATCAGGCCGGGCCGGCCTGCCGCGACCACTAGGATGTCAGCCTGCAGTGTGTGGGCGCGCAGGTCGCGCGTTTTGACATGGCATACCGTCACTGTGGCGTGCCGCCTCATCAGCATCATCGCCATGGGCTTTCCTACGATGTTGCTGGCACCCACCACGACGGCGTGCTGCCCCTCGATTGGGATTGCGGCCGCGTCCAGCAGTCGCATCACGCCTTGCGGCGTACAGGGCGCAAAGGTCGGCTCACCAGCGGCTAGTGCACCCACGTTGTAGAGGTGGAATCCATCGACGTCCTTGGTGGCCTCAATGGTGAAGATCACCCGCTGCGCCGAGATCTGGGGCGGCAGCGGCAACTGCACCAAGATGCCGTGCACATGCGGATCGGCGTTCAAGGCCCGGATCAAGGACAACACATCCTCTTCAGCCGCGTCGCGCGGGAGCGCGTGCAGAGTAGAAGCAACACCGACCTCCTCGCAGGCCTTGAGCTTGTTCTGCACGTAGATGCGCGAAGCCGGTTCGTCACCAGCCAACACCACCGCGAGCTGCGGCGTGATGCGTGCGTTGACCAGCGCTTGGACCCGTTCCCGGCACTCTGAACGCACCTGGGCGGCTAGTCGACGGCCGTCAATGATTGCGGCGGCCATCGTGCTCAGCTTGCAATTGTCGCTGTCAATTCGGGCACGGCGACGAACAGGTCTGCCTCCAGCCCGTAGTCGGCCACCGAGAAGATCGGTGCCTCGGGGTCCTTGTTGATCGCCACGATCACTTTGCTGTCCTTCATGCCGGCCAAGTGCTGGATCGCGCCCGAGATGCCGGCCGCGATGTACAGCTGCGGTGCCACGATCTTGCCGGTCTGGCCGATCTGCAGGTCGTTGGGCGCGTAGCGCGCGTCCACCGCCGCACGGCTGGCGCCAATGGCCGCGCCCAGCTTGTCAGCCAGCGGCGTCATGATTTCGGTGAACTTCTCCGCGCTGCCCAGGGCACGGCCGCCGGAGACGATGATCTTGGCAGCCGTCAGTTCCGGGCGCTCGTTCTTGGCGATCTCCGCGCCCAGAAAGCTGGACTTGCCGCTGGCGGCGACAGCGCTCAGCGTTTCCACGGCGGCCGAGCCGCCGGTGGCCGCCGCAGCGTCGAAGCCGGTGCCGCGCACGGTGAGCACCTTCACGCTGTCTGCGCTCTGCACGGTGGCGATCGCGTTGCCGGCGTAGATCGGGCGCTCGAAGGTGTCCGAGCTGTTCACCTTGGTGATGTCGCTGATCTGGCTCACTTCCAACTTGGCGGCCACGCGCGGGGCGACATTCTTGCCGCTGGCGGTGGCCGGGAACAGGATGTGGCTGTAGCTGGAGGCGATGGCCAGCACCTGGGCCGCGACGTTCTCGGCAAGGCCGTGGGCCAAGCCGGCTTCGTCGGCGTGCAGCACCTTGGCGACGCCCGCGATTAGGGCGGCAGCCTTGGCTGCTTCCGCGGCGTTGTGGCCAGCCACCAGCACATGCACGTCGCCGCCGCAGGCAACGGCAGCGGTGACGGTGTTCAGGGTCGCGCTCTTGATGGAGGCGTTGTCGTGTTCAGCGATGACGAGTACGGTCATGTTCTTCTCCCCCCTTAGATGACCTTGGCTTCGGTCTTGAGCTTGGTGACCAGCGTGGCGACGTCGGGCACCCTGATGCCGGCGCTGCGCTCGGGCGGCTGCGTGACCTTCAGCGTCTTGAGCTTGCTGGCCACGTCCACGCCCAAGTCCTCGGGCTTGAAGGTGTCCAACCGCCTCTGCTTGGCCTTCATGATGTTGGGCAGCGTCACGTAGCGCGGCTCGTTCAGCCGCAGGTCGGTGGTGATCACCGCGGGCGTGGACAGCTCCAGGGTTTCCAGGCCGCCGTCAACTTCGCGCGTGACCTTGACCTTGTCGCCCGCCACTTCGACTTTGCTGGCGAAGGTGGCTTGCGGCAGGTCGGCCAAGGCCGCCAGCATCTGCCCGGTCTGGTTGCAGTCATCGTCGATGGCCTGTTTGCCCAGGATGATCAGGCCGGGCTGCTCCTTGTCGACCAGGGCCTTGAGCAGCTTGGCCACGGCCAGAGGCTGCAGTTCAGCATCGCTCAGCACCAGGATGCCGCGGTCGGCGCCGATGGCCATGGCCGTGCGCAGGGTCTCCTGGCACTGCTGCACGCCGCAGGACACGGCGATCACTTCGGTGGCGACACCCCTCTCCCTGAGCCGCACCGCCTCTTCGATGGCGATCTCGTCGAACGGGTTCATGCTCATCTTCACGTTGGCGATGTCAACGCCAGAAGCATCGGACTTCACGCGGACTTTCACGTTGTAGTCAACCACGCGCTTCACTGCGACCAAGATTTTCATGCGCACCTCATCTAGATGGAAACAACATTGCGAAAAAATTCTATCTAATTTTTTTCCTTGAAGTAATATTGCGATCAAATTTTCTCTGCACAAGAAAGGAAACTGGCTATGGCAATCGCTCTTCCAAGCCATGCGGAAGTGGTCATCATCGGTGGCGGGGTCGTCGGCTGCTCGATCGCATACCACCTGACAAAACTCGGCATCCGCGACGTGGTGCTGCTGGAGCGCAAGCAGCTGACCTCCGGCACCACCTGGCATGCCGCGGGATTGGTGGGCCAGCTTCGCGCGACACGCAACCTGACCGAGCTGGCCAAGTACACGACCGGGCTGCTCCACCAGTTGGAGAAGGAGACTGGCCAGGCCACGGGCTTCAAACAGAACGGGTCCATCTCGGTGGCGCTCAATCCCGAGCGCATGGAGGAGTTGAAGCGGCAAGCTTCGATGGCCCGGAACTTTGGCCTGGAGGTGGACGTGATCTCGCCCGCCGACATTCACGCGCGCTACCCCTATCTCAGCCTCGACGGTGTGGTCGGCGGCGTCTTCCTGGCCAAGGACGGCCAGTGCAACCCTGTCGACGTCACCCAGGCCTACGCCAAAGGTGCGCGCATGGGGGGCGCGCGCGTCGTCGAAGGCGTCAAGGTCGAGGGCATCTTGCAGGAGGGCGGCCGCGCCTGTGGTGTCGTCACCGACCAGGGCGAGATCCGCAGTTCCACGGTGGTGATCGCGGCCGGCATGTGGTCGCATGAACTGGGTCGCAAGACCGGCGTGAACCTGCCACTGCACGCCGCCGAGCACTTCTATGTGGTGACGGAACAGATTAGGGACCTGCCGGGCAACCTGCCGGTGCTTCGCATTCCCGACGAATGGGCTTACTACAAGGAAGATGCAGGCAAGATCCTGCTGGGATGCTTCGAACCCAAGGCGAAGCCATGGGGCATGCAGGGCATCCGCGAGGACTTCTGCTTTGACAGCCTTCCCGAGGACATGGACCACTTCATGCCGGTGCTGGAGAAGGCGGCCGCGCGCATGCCAATGCTGGAGAACACCGGCATCCAGACCTGGTTCAACGGCCCGGAGAGCTTCACGCCGGACGACCGCTACCTACTGGGCGAGACCGCCGAGGTGAAGAACCTGTTCGTCGCCTGCGGATTCAACTCGATCGGCATCCAGAGTTCGGGCGGCGCGGGCAAGGTGCTGGCCGAATGGATCCGCGACCGCCGGCCGCCGATAGACCTGGTCGACATCGAGGTCCAGCGCATGAACCCGTTCCAGGGAACGCGCCAGTACCTGCACGACAGGACGGTCGAGACGCTCGGCCTGCTCTACAAGACGCACTGGCCCTACTACCAGTACACCACGGCGCGTGGCGCGCGGCGCACCCATTTTCACGACCGCCTGGTAGAGGAGGGCGCAGTACACGGTGAACTGGCCGGTTGGGAGCGCCCCAACTGGTTCGCGCCCAAAGGCACACGGGGCGAGTACGCGTACAGCTACGGCAAGCAGAACTGGTTCGAACATTGCGCCGAAGAATGCCGCGCCACCCGCGATGCGGTGGCGCTGTACGACCAGAGCACCATGACCAAGTTCATCGTCGAAGGCCGTGACGCGCTGTCGGTGCTGGAGACCATGTCCTGCAACCGCATCGACGTGCCGGTCGGCAAGCTGGTGTATACCCAGTGGCTCAACGAACGCGCCGGCATCGAGGCCGACCTCACGATCACACGCACCGACGAGCAGCGCTTCATGGTCGTGTCGGCCGCAGCCACGCACTTCCGAGATCTCTCGTACCTGCGTCGCTTCGTCGAGAGGGCGGACCACTGCTTCGTGAGCGACCAGACGGCGGCGATCCCGATGCTCGGCGTCATGGGGCCACACGCGCGCGCGCTTATGCAAGCGATTGCGCCGCACCAGGACTTCTCCAACGAAGCCTTTCCGTTCGGCACTTCGCGTGTGATCGAGATCGGCTATGCGCAGGTGCGCGCGAGCCGGATCACCTACGTTGGGGAATTGGGCTGGGAGCTGTACATCCCTGGGGAATTCGCCCTGCATGTCTATGAACGTATCCAGGCGGCCGGTGAGACCTTCGGTTTGCGCCTGGCGGGCATGCACGCGATGAACGCCTGCCGCATGGAGAAGGGCTACCGTCACTGGGGCGACGATGTCAGCGTGGAAGACAGCAACCTCGAGGCCGGACTGGGGTTCACGGTGGCATTCGACAAACCCCATGCCTTCATTGGCAAGCAGGCCTTGGTGGCTCAAAAGGAGCAGGGCGTGCCGAAGAAGCGTCTGCTGCAGTTCCGCCTGAAGGATTCGGAGCGCCTGCTCTATAAGGAAGAGCCGATCTGGGTCAACGGTCAGCGCGCCGGCGGCATCACCTCAGGCATGTACGGCCACCGCGTCGGCGCCTCGCTGGGCATGGGCTATGTGCGTGCACAGGAACCGATCACGCCGGAGTGGATCGCCGCGCAGAAGTTCGAGATCGAGATCGGCTGGGAGCGCTACGAAGCGCAGGCCCAACTGGCGGCCTTCTACGACCCCAAGCACGACCGTGTCCGGGCCTGACGCGCCCACGTTCCGCACCTGTTCCGCAACCCGATGGAGAATCGCTTGCCCCACCAGCCCCCTCATTACGCCCTGACACTCGCTTGCCCCGACCGGCGTGGCATCGTCAGCGCAGTGTCCCGTTTCCTGACCGAGCGCGGCTGCAACATCGAGGAAGCGGCGCAGTACGGCGACCAGGAGTCAGCCCGCTTCTTCATGCGCATCGCCTTCTCCCTGCAGGAGCAGGCCATCGATCTGGCCGACCTGCGCAGCCAGTTCGCAGACACGGCGCGCGAGTTCGCCATGGACTGGAAGATGGTGGACCTGCAGGTGCCCGTGCGCACGGTGATCATGGTCTCAAAACTGGGCCATTGCCTGCACGACCTGTTGCTGCGGTGGAAGACCGGCCTGCTGCCGATCGACGTGCGTGGCATCGTCTCCAACCACCGTGACTTCTACCAGTTGGCGGCCTCCTACGACATCCCCTTCCACCACGTGCCCGTGACTGCCGAGACGAAGCCGATGGCGGAGGCGGAGCTGCTGCGCATCGTGGAACGGGAGAAGGCCAATCTGGTGGTGCTCGCACGTTACATGCAAGTCCTCAGCGACGACCTGTGTCGCCAACTGCAGGGCAACGCCATCAACATCCACCACAGTTTTCTGCCGGGATTCAAGGGTGCCAAGCCTTACTACCAGGCACATGCACGCGGCGTTAAGCTGATCGGCGCCACGGCGCACTACGTGACTGCCGACCTGGACGAAGGCCCCATCATCGAACAGGGCGTGGAGCGCGCCAGCCACGCCATGAGTCCGGCAGCGCTGACGTCACTCGGCCGGGATGTCGAAAGCGTGGTGCTGGCGCGCGCCGTCAAGTGGCATGCGGAACACCGGCTGATCGTGCACGGCAGCAGGACCGTGGTCTTCAACTGAGAAGGCGCGGCGATCGTTTCTCCGGGAGCCGGCTCAGTAGTTGGGAGGAGAAATGACCCAGACGACGATGGCGACTTGCTTGCTCGTGTTCGCCCATTTGAACGGTTCGCGCACGATGCGGAAGCTGTCACCTGCGTTGAGCGTAAAGGTGTTCGTGCCGATCCACAGCTCAAGCGTTCCCTGCACCACGTACCCTTCCTCTTCGGTATCCCGTTGCGAGAACGTCTTGAGCCTTGCGCCTGGTTCGAAGGTACTCAGGAACATCTCGAAGGCGCCACCGATGTCAGGCGACAGCAGTTCTTCGAGCAGGCCGCTGGTCACCGTGCCCAGTCGACGCCGGTCCGCCCCGCGTACCACGGTCGACCGCTCATCGGAGGGCACCTGCTCATGGGAGAAGAACCAGCCGAGCGGAACTTCCAGCAGGCTGGCGATCCCCTTCAGGTCGGCGATGGACGGTGAAGCCCGCCCTCGTTCGAGCTGGCTCACGAAGCTGATGGATCGGTCGATGGCGGCAGCCACCTCGGTGATGGACCGGCCCCTGGCCTTGCGAAGTTTGCGGATCTCTTCGCCGATCCGGTTGTCGTCAGGCGTTGCAGTCATGTCGAGGATGGATGGTATCCGGGAACGTTCGCGAAGGCAACCCGGGTTTGCACTGCGGAGAAATAATTGACGGCAAATTTTTCTGCAAAGAAAATTTTTGATGATATTTGTTTGACAAGCGCATAGGTAAATGCAACCATCGCATGCATATCCTTGATGCGGGATGCCATCGCCCCCGAGAGGTTTTTGCCCTCACAGCCCATGCAGTCCACGACCGCTACCACCCATCCTCCGCAGCCGTTCGGCCGCCGCGTGAGAAACGCGTTGCCCGCTACTTCCTTGCTGCTTCCGGTCGCCTTGTTCCTGCTGGGCTGCTTCGTCGTGCCGCTGGCCCAGTTGCTGGGGCTGTCGCTCACGGGGACCGGCGGGCCGCTGTCCTCCTACGCCGCCATCGCTGGCACGGCCGTGTACCGAGAGGTGTTCGTCAACACCATCGTGCTGGCTTTCAATGTCGCGGTCTTCTCGGTGCTGCTGGCTTATCCCACTGCCTACATGCTGACGAAGCTGCAGGGCTCCGCGCTCGCACTGGCTTTCTGGTGCGTGCTCTTCCCGCTCTGGATCAGCGTACTGGTCCGAAACTTCGCCTGGATTCTGCTGCTCGGGCAAAACGGTCCAGTCAACCAACTGTTGGTGGGGATGGGGCTGGTAGACAGCCCCCGGCAGTTTCTGTTCAACAGCACCGGCGTCTACGTCGGCATGGTGCATGTGCTGCTGCCATATGCGCTGCTGCCGATCTACAGCGCGATGAAGGGCATCGACGCCCGGCTGCTGCAGGCCAGTGAGGGGCTGGGCGCGCGACCGCTGCAAACCTTTGTGCGGGTCTATGCGCCACTGAGCATGCCTGGCGTCGCCGCGGGCTTTCTGCTGGTCTTCCTGATGGCGCTCGGCTTCTTCATCACGCCGGCGCTGCTAGGCGGCATCAAGAACGTGACGATCTCGATGCTGGTCGACACTTTCGTGCAGGAGCAACTGGTCTGGCCCATGGCTGCCGCAGCGGCGTTCTGGATGCTGGCCCTGGTGCTGGTGCTGGTGGGTCTGGCCGCACGATTCGTCAACATCACGGACACGGTGGCCGCACGATGAACAGCCTTCTACGTGTAGCGATCTATGGCACGGGCGTACTCGTGGTTATGTTCCTGATGCTGCCGATCCTGGCCGTCATTCCCGCCTCCTTCAACCACGCCAGCTTCATCCAGCTGCCGCCCAGCCGATGGTCGCTGCGCTGGTACGAGGCCTTTCTGGCCGACAGCGAGTGGTACCAGTCCCTGTTCACCAGCATCCAGGTCGCCGTCGTGGCGACGCTGCTGTCACTGGGCCTGGGTACCACCGCGGCACTCGGCCTGCAGAAGGCATCGCCGCGCTGGCGCACCGTGCTGAATGCCGTGCTGATCTCCCCGCTGGTGGTGCCGGTGATCATCACCGCCATCGCGCTGTACTACACCATGCGGCCGCTGGGCCTGCACGGCACGACCCTGGGCATGGCGATGGGACACACCGTCCTGGCGCTGCCGTTCGTGGTCGTCAACGTGGGCGTGGCGCTGCGGTCCATCGAACCGAACTGCCTGCGCGCGGCCGAGGGGCTCGGAGCCTCCCCGTTCGCGACGTTCCGGACCATCACGCTGCCCTTGATCTCCCCGGGGCTCGCCAGTGGCGCAGCCTTTGCCTTCATCACCTCCTTCGACGAGGTGGTGGTTTCCATTTTTCTTTCGAGTGCCACCACCAAAACACTGTCCGTCAAGATGTGGGAAATCATTCGCGTGGAATACACGCCCGTCACCGCTGTCGCTTCCGCCATCCTGATGGTCGTGACGTTCTTGCTGTTTGTGCTCGTGCAGTTCGCCCTCCGGCACCGCACCGGCCAGGAGGGCGGCCATGCACGCTGAGTCACTTGAGTTCCGGGGCATCGAGAAGTTTTTCGGCCGCACCCGCGCCCTGGACCCGATCGCCTTGCAGCTTGCCGCCGGTGAGTTCGTGACTCTGCTCGGCCCCAGCGGATCTGGAAAGACGACCTTGCTGAACATCGCCGCGGGCTTTCTGAAGCCGGATGGCGGCTCCCTGCACATCGGCACGCAGGACGTCACGGCCCTGCCGGCGCGCAAGCGCAACATTGGCATGGTGTTCCAGAACTACGCGCTGTTCCCGCACATGAATGTGTTCGAGAACATCGCCTACGGACTGCGGGTGCGCGGCGTGGCGTCGACCGACATCGAGGCGCGCGTGCGCCGCGCACTGGACGGTGTGCGCCTCGGCGAATACGCGGAGCGTGCCATCCGGCAGCTCTCGGGCGGGCAGCAGCAACGCGTTGCGCTAGCGCGCGCATTGGTCATCGAGCCACCCGTCCTGCTGATGGACGAGCCGCTCGGTGCGCTGGACCGGCAACTGCGCAAGCAGGTGCAGCTGGAGATCCGCCGCTTGCATCGGGAGTTTGGCCGTACCACCTTGTTCGTGACGCACGACCAAGAAGAGGCGCTGGCGATGAGCGACCGCATCGCGGTCATGCGCGGCGGGCGCATCGAGCAGATCGGCCGGCCGAACGATCTCTACCAGCGCCCCGCCAACGTCTTCGTCGCGTCGTTCCTGGGCGAGTCCAACATCCTCAACGGCACGGTGCAGAGCCTGGAGGGTGGCGTCGCCATAGTGCGGATCGACGGGCTCGCCTGCGAGGTGCGCGGCGAAGCGGTCGCTGGCGTGGTGCCAGGCCAGCCCGCCGGTGCCCTCATCCGCCCGGAAGCCATTGCCATCTCTGTCGCTGGCGAGGGCTTGCGAGCGCAGCTGATCGAAGTCGTGCCGCTCGGCGAGATCGTGGCGATGCGGCTGCAACTGGAGACGGGCCAGGAGTTCTGGGTCCGAAGATTCTCCGGCACGCAGGTGCCGGACGCCGGCCACGAGGTGCGGCTTTCATGGCGGACCGAAGACGTCCGCATCCTTCCCATGCAAACCTGAAGACAAGGACCGACATGACCACCAGACGCCACACACTACAAATGCTCGGTGCCGCCACTGCGCTCGGCGCCACCGGCCTGGCCCGCGCGCAGAGCCAACGACCGTTCACGTTCTGCTCGTTCGGCGGAGCGGCTGGCGCGGCCCTGAAGACGGCCTTCATGGACCCTGCCTCCAAGAAGTTTGGCCGCCCTATCACCAATGTGGCGCCCACGAACTATGCGAAGTTCAAGGCCATGGTCGAAGCCAAGGCGGTCGAATGGGATCTGGTCGACGTGGGCGGCCAGTTCATCTTCCAGGGCCGCGGCCAGGGCCTGCTCGAAAAGCTCGACTTCTCTATCATCGACACGTCCAAACTGGCCAAACACTGGGTGACGGACTACGGCATCTACACCTTCGTCGGCGCCACCGTCTTCGCCTACAACACCAAGGCCATGCCCAAGGACCGGGTGCCGACGTCCTGGAAGGACTTCTGGAACGTCAAGGACTTCCCGGGCCCCCGCTCGCTCTATACCCGTATTTGGTACAACTACGAAGCCGCCCTGCTGGCCGCCGGTGTCCCACGCGACCAGGTCTATCCGGCCACCGATGAGAAGGTCAAGCTTGCGTTCGCGAAGCTGCGTGAGATCAAGCCGCACGTCAAGGTCTGGTGGACCACCGGTGCGCAACCGGCGCAACTGCTGTCGTCCGGCGAGGTCGCCATGGCGTCGGCCTGGAGCGGGCGCATCCTTGACGTGATGAAGGAGAACGCGCCGGTGAACTTCACCTACCAGGACGCGATCTCCTGGGGCGAGGGCTTCGTCGTTCCCAAGGGAACGCCGAACCGCGAGCTGGCGATGCGGGTCCTGGACTACAGCATCAGCGAGGAAGCGCAGTCGGCCCTCCTGCCGTTGGAGACCTACGGCCCCGTCCTGGACTCGGCCGCTGCCAAGGCCACGGCCGCGCAGGCCAAGATCTTTGTGTCCCATCCCGCAAACATGAAGGACACTTGCCTGATCAACGACGAGGAGGTGGCGAAGTACGCCACCAAGTTCGAGGAGGAGTGGAAGAAGTTCCAACTCTCCTGAAGCAGCCATCAGGGGGAAGCGGACTTCCATCGCGCCAGCGCTGCTGGCCGGCGCCGGGAAGCTCGACCTCACCGAACCATGTGAAGCCGATGACGTCGGCCATTCCACCATGAGCCACTTCAAACACCTGTTCTCACCCCTGCGCCTGCGCAACACTGAGATCCGCAACCGGATCCTGTCGACCGGCCACCAGACCTACTTGGCCGAAGACGGCATTCCGGGTGAGCGCATGGCGGCCTACCATGAAGCTCGGGCCCGCGGGGGGGCCGGGCTGATCATCGTCGAGTCCGCGCGCTTCCACGAGACCTCGCTGACCGATGCGCCGGACCTGGTCGCGACGGACGAGCGCTGCATTGCGGGCTACCGGAGCGTCGCCGACGCGGTGCATCGGCACGGCGGCAAGGTCTTCGGACAACTCTCGCATGCGGGCCGCGTGTCCAAGCGCGTACGCGGCGGGTTGCGGGACATTGCCTATGCGCCTTCGGCCGTGTCGGACCACCGGTTTCACACGATGCCGCGCGAGATGCCGACGGACCTGGTGCAAGAGCTGGTCGTCGCGTGCGGTGCTGCCGCCGGGCGGTTCGCCGAGGCCAGGCTTGATGGCGTGGAGCTGGTGGCCAGCCATGGCCTGCTGTTCGCGCAGTTCCTCAATCCGGCCACGAACCAGCGCAGCGACCGCTACGGCGGCAGCCGGGAGAACCGCATACGCTTTCTTGCCGAATGCCTAGCCGCGGTACGCGCCAGCGTCGGCCCGGAGCTGGTGGTGGGCATGCGCATCTCGGTCGAAGAGGTGGAGCAGGACGGGATGGACGCCGCGGAAGTGATCGCGGTCTGCAAGCAGCTCGCGGCCGCAGGAGCACTCGACTATGTGAATGCGACGATCGGCTCAATGTCGGGCCTGGGCGGATCGATCCATGTCGTGCCACCCATGGACCATGCCACGGCCTACGTGGCACCCAAGGCGGCCACGCTGCGTGCGGCCGTCGGGTTGCCGTTGTTCGTCGCCGGGCGCATCAACCAGCCGCAGATCGCAGAGGAAGTGCTGGCGGCAGGCCAGGCGGACATGTGCGGCATGACGCGCGCCATGATCTCCGACGCGGACATGCCACGCAAGGCACAGGCCGGCCAGCTCGACGACATCCGCGCCTGCATCGGCTGTAACCAGGCCTGCATCGGGCACTTCCATCTGGGCTACTCGATTTCCTGCATCCAGAATCCGATCTCCGGCCGCGAGCATGTGCTGCGGCCAATCCCTAGGGCGGCCACGCGTAGGACTGTGCTGATCGCAGGTGGCGGCCCCGCTGGCATGAAGGCCGCGGTGGAGGCGGCATCGCGCGGGCACCGCGTGATCCTTTGCGAGGCCAGCCGTAGGCTGGGTGGTCAGGCGCTGCTGGCGCAGGCGCTGCCCGAGCGCGCCGAGTTCGGCGGGCTCGTGACGAACCTGGAGCACGAGCTCAAGTGCCTTGCTGTCGAGGTCCGGCTCGGCACCCGGGTCGACCGCGCCCTCGTGGAGGCGCTGTCGGTCGATGTCGTGATCGTCGCAACCGGCGCCGTGCCATTCCAACCCGAGATCGAGGCCGACGAGAGTAGCCACATCGTGCAGGCCTGGGACGTTCTACAGGGCACGGCGCAGGCGCGCGGCCGCGTGCTGGTGGCCGACTGGCGCTGCGACTGGGTGGGCATGGGCATGGCCGAGAAGCTGGTGCGTGAGGGGCACCATGTGCGCCTGGCCGTCAACGGCCCGCACGCAGGCTTCAACCTGCAGATGTATCTGCGCGACTCATGGATCGGGCGCCTGCACGGTCTGGGCGTGGAGGTGATCCCCTATGCACGGATCTTTGGCGTCGACGGCAGCACGACCTACCTCACCCACATCGTTTCCGGTGCGGCCATCGTGTGCGAGGACGTGGACACCGTGGTGCTTGCCACTGGACATACGGCGGTCACAACCCTCGAGCACGCGCTGATCGGCTGGGACGGTCAGACGATCTTGGTTGGCGACTGCGCATCCCCTCGCACAGCTGAGGAAGCGATCTACGAAGGGTTTCTTGCGGGGCGGGGCTTGTAGACGGCTTTGAATCGACATCTGTTTCGTACATAGACCAAACGGGCGTTGACTTCGACGGCGAGCCGCAATAAGCCTCAGGGCGGCAAGGCGTGCCACAGTTTGGGCAAGCAACTACGTTGATGTAGTTGTGTTCAGGCCAAGGACCTCCGGCGCAGGGAGGTGCGGCTCGATTTTTCCGGGGTTTGACTATTAATTGTTATCGCGTACAGACCTTCTTCCAGTGGGCAGGTACTCGTCCGATCTCACAAGGAAGGTCTCATTGCGACGAATGCGCTCCTGAACCTTCAACCCCAGCTTGTGGATCGTCAGTGAGCACAGACGTTCCGCTACGGTGATAGCACCGACTGCTGACTCCAAGAGAGTTTTACTGGAACTTGCCACGGTGAAGTGCAAGCCTTTAGAAAATTTTCCGATTGGTGTCGAGAAGCAGTCTGTAACGGCGATCATTCTGGCTCCCGTCGTGGGTGCATGCCGTGCGAATGAATGCACGGTCCGGTTGAAAGGCGAAAAAGTGAAGCAGACAAGAGCATCATTCGACTAATGTCCTCGAGCGAACTCTCCGGCGCTTCTCCGACACCGTCCATGAGCACGACATCAGGACGTGCTTTGTGAAGAAGATGATTCATCATGAAGGCGGAAGGAAACAATGTCCGCTTTGCACAAACAAACACGCGCTTGGCTGTCGCCAGAAGTGCTGTAGCTTCGGTTGCCTGCGCGACGGTCAAGTGACTTCGGGTCTCATCGAGAACTCTCGATTCCGCCGGGAAGAATTCCTGAATGAAGCTCTCGGCGGATGAACTGCTAGCTGCAGTTGCCATGATCATCGGCTAAGGCGTTGGCTTCGCCTCGGTTGCCGGCTCGCAGGGCGCGTTCCTCACAAGCCTGTTCCCGACGCGCTACCGCTTCACCGGCATCACCTTCGTGCGCGAGCTGAACGGCGCCACTATTGCCGGCATGACACCTTTCATTCCGACCGCAGTAGGGGGGCGTGTCGGTCGACACGAAAAAATGCCCCCGCTTTTTACAACCGCGTGTGGATTCACTCGACGAACGAATACCTCGCACCGGTCACAAGGGAGGGTAGCCTCTTGGCTGCATGCCTTGACGAACGTGGAAACAAGGCAAGGTCAATGACCCTGTGCACAATGCCTGCGTGCAGAATATTCTCGACCCTAAGTGGCAATTGTTCGTGAAGGTGGCTGACCTCGGAAGCATCACGGGCGCCGCGCTCGCGCTCGACATGCAGCAGTCGGTGGTGAGTCGGCACATCACGCGGCTGGAGCAGGAGTCCGGTACGCGTCTTTTCCGCCGGACCGGACGTGGCGTCGTGTTGACGGAGTTCGGGCAACAGTTCTACCCGCGCGTGATGGCGCTGATCCGCGACGCGGGGCAACTGGCCGATGACATGCGCACGAACAGTGGAACGCCCGTTGGTGACGTGCGCTTCGGCCTGCTGCCGTCTACGGTGGCCGTGCTGGCCGGACCATTGTTCTCGGCCGTGCGTAAGTCATGGCCTCAGGTCCGATTGCATTTCACCGAGGGATCGAGCGCCCAACTCGAGGAGTGGCTGTCCCAGGGTCGGCTTGACCTCGCACTGCTGCTGCGGGAAGAAGACACCGCTGCGCCGGAAGAAACCGTGCTCACGCGTCTGCCGCTGTATCTGGTTGTGCCGGCCAAGGACGTGCTGGCCGGGCGAAAGACGATCAATTTCGACGACGTGGCGGGATTGCCGCTGGTGTTGCCGAGCGAACCGCACCCGCTGCGCGCGCGACTGGCGAAGCTCGCGCGCCAGAAGGGCTTGACGCTCACGCAGGTATTGGAGGCCGACTCGATCCGGTTGCAGCACGAGATCACGGCCAGCGGCGGCGGATACGCGATCACCGCGGGCACGCTGACGGCCAACGAGGCGCGCCGGCTCGCGGCCGTTCGCATCGTTCGTCCCGTGCTGTCCAGGGCGATCGTGCTCGGGGTTACCCAACACCGCGCCCACACAAAGGCTACCTGGGAAGTCATGCGCCTGCTGAAGTCCATGGCGTCGGCCATGCTCAAACCTGCAAGACAGGACTAGCGAGTTATCCCGATATAGGAAAGCTGCTTTGGCCTCCGCCGGGTCGCCAGGGGGAGGGACGCTGCCTACGATCGTGCCCATCACAGGAGACATCGCATTGGGCACATTCAAATCCGCGGCCGCCACCGAGTTGCCGCCGACTCTTTTTCTCACGGACGCGGACGTGGCTCGGCTGACGGACTGGCACGCCGCCTTCGACGCCCTGCGAAGCGCATACGCCAGCACGATCGCCGCGGCCATGGTGCCGCCGCGCTCCATGGCCCGCGGTGACGGCACCTGGTTGCGCGGCCTTACGGCCGTGTCCCCAAGCGGCCGGCACATGGGCTGCAAGCTGATCTCCGCCAGCATGAAGGCGCGTCGTGCCAGCTACCTCGTCTCACTTTTCGACCAGGAGACGATGGGCTTGGCCGCGCTGATCGACGGCAACCGCATCACGGGCATCCGCACCGCGGCCACTGCCGCTGTCGCGGTCGACGCCGCGGCGCCCTGCAAACCGCTGAGCGTGGCCGTGATCGGCTCCGGCTTCGAGGCGAAGGGGCTGCTCGCAGCTTTGGCCGCAGTGCGGAGTGTTGCGCGCGTTCGTGTCTTCAGCCCGACGCCGGCGAACCGGGAGAAGTTTGCGTCGACAGTCCGCGAAGAGAACGGCCTCGACATCGAGTCCGCTGCATCGGCGTCCGGAGTGATCGAGGGCGCGGACGTCGTGCTCTGCGCCGCCCGAAGCCGCGACGAGTCGCCCGTGATCCGCGGCGAATGGTTGGCCCCCGGCATGACCGTGGTGTCGATCGGCTCCACGCTGCCTGAGCAGCGCGAGGTCGACGACCAGACCATCGCCCGGGCGTCCCTGATCGTTGCCGACATGCCCGAAGAGGTTGCTCATGACACCGGCGACATGCTGGCCGCGACCCGCGCCGGTGTCGAGTTCGCCGGCAAGCTGGTTTCGCTCGCCGACCTGGTGGGAGGGAAGGTTTCACGCAAGCCGGAAGACATCGTTCTCTACAAGTCCGTCGGCTCCGCGCTGCAGGACGTCATCACCGCCGAGATGCTGCTGGCCCGCGCCCGTGCCATGGGGATCGGTACCGAAATGGCCCACAGCATCGTGCCAGTCGCCAAGTAAGCCAAGCAATCAACCCAAGGAATTCCATGCCTACCTATCAACGCAAAGACGCCCGAGCCTGGGCGCGCGAACACCTCGTCGGCTGCTCTGCCGTGACCATTCCCAGCTACTCCGCGGACCTGAGCAGGCTCAACGAGAACGGCATCCGACACGACATCGCGCTCGCTAAGGAACTCGGCTACACCTACACGCTTCTTTGCTCCGAGGTGGCGATCACACCCGAAGAGAATGGGCAGTTCACGGCATGGGCGCGCGACACGGCGGGCAGCAATCTTGGCCTTTTCTTCCATGCCGCCTTTGGCACCCTGGCGGAGAACATCCGCGCTGTGAAGCTCGCGGAGACGGCCGGCGCGGACATCGCGCTCCTGTCCTATCCTCCGCAGTTTTGGCCGATCACGGAACAGGATATTTACGACTACACCAAACAGTTCTGCGATGCCACAGAGTTGGCCGTGATGCTGTTCCCGATTCCGCTATGGGGCTTCGAGCGCGTCCACCCGGCGGGCATGTCGGTCGAGCTTGTGCGCCGCCTGTTGAAGGATTGCCCCAACATCGTGGCGATCAAGTCGGAGCAGGGATTTCCGCTACCTGCCGGCCTGTGCGAGATGTATCACCACTTCCGCGACGAGGTGGTGATCAGCTGCCCCATCGAGGGCGATTCCATTCCGCTCATGAGCGTGATGAAGATTCCCTTCTCCGGCACCAGCAACACCCAATGGATGAGCACCTATTACCCGCGCGCCTTTGACCTGGCGACGAACGGTGAGTGGGAGGCCGCGATGGAGCTGTATTGGAGGGTCAACCCTGCGCGCAGCGCCAATGGCGCCGCCGCACAGAGTTACGCCGGCGGCACCGGCGTGTTGAATCGGACGATGTGGAAATACCAGGACTGGCTGGCAGGCTTCAACGGCGGGCCTCTGCGCGCGCCCGCGATGCGAGTGCCGGACCGCATCATGAAGATGCTGCGCCAGGGGTTGTTGGCGTCCGGTCTGCCGGTCACCAAGGACCCGGACAGCGCCTACATGGTTGGGCGTAACCCGTGCTGAAGGAAAGCACCATGCGCGACCTCCTCGAGGATCCTGAGCTTTTCCGCACCGCGGCTCATGTGGGCGGCGAATGGATCGCTTCCACACCGCACGGGACATACGCACTGCGCAATCCTGCTGACAACACCGTCCTGGCCGAGCTTCCCCGCTTCAGGGAGGCGGAGACCGCCAACGCGATCGAAGTTGCTCACACGGCTTTTCTGTCCTGGCGCAAGACCACGGCGAGGCATCGTTCGGAAGTGCTGCGCCGCTGGTACGAGCTGATGATCCGGCACCGCGACGATCTTGCAACGCTGATCACGCTGGAAGAAGGCAAGCCGCTTGCCGAAGCGAAGGTGGAGATTGAATACGCGGCCTCCTTCCTGCAGTGGTTCTCTGAGGAAGCCAAGCGGGTGCGCGGAGATGTGATCCCGGCACCGAAAGACACTCAGCGCATCGTGGTGCTGAAGGAGCCGATCGGCGTCTGCGCGGCCATCACGCCTTGGAATTTCCCCGCAGCCATGATCACGCGCAAGGCGGGCCCGGCGCTCGCGGCCGGCTGCAGCATGGTGGTCAAGCCTGCGAGCCAGACGCCGCTCACCGCTCTGGCGCTGGCCGAACTGGCCCGGCGCGCCGGTGTGCCCGCGGGGGTGTTCAACGTCCTGACGGGAAACGACACCCGCGACATCGGGAATCAGCTCACGTCGCATCCCTTGGTGCGCAAGATTACGTTTACCGGTTCAACGGAAGTCGGCCGCCTGCTGCTCGCGCAAGCGGCGGGGACGGTCAAGAAGTGCTCCATGGAGCTGGGCGGCAACGCGCCGTTCATCGTTTTCGACGACGCGGATCTGGACGCGGCGGCAGACGGCGTCGTTGCCGCGAAATTCCGCAACACGGGCCAGGCTTGCATCAGTGCCAACCGGGTGCTGGTCCAGGCGGGTGTGTATGACGCCTTCGCGGCCAAGCTCGTGGAGCGCGTGGCCACGCTGCGTGTCGGCAATGGCCTGGAAGCAGGCGTGCAATTGGGGCCGCTGATCGACGATGCGGCCGTGGCGAAGGTCGAGGAGCACATCGCGGATGCGGTCGCCGGCGGCGCTACCGTGTTGCATGGTGGCAAGCGCCACACGCTCGGCGGCCGGTTCTACGAGCCGACGATCATCGTGGCGGCTAGGTCAGGAATGGCCGTGGCTCGCGAGGAAACCTTCGGCCCCGTCGCGCCACTGTTCCGTTTCGAAAACGACGAGGAAGCTTTCGAGCTTGCGAACGCCACCGAATTCGGCCTGGCCGCCTACCTATACAGCCGCGACGCGGCCCGCATCTGGCGCGCGTCTGCCGCGATCGAGTCGGGAATGATCGGCATCAACAGCGGCCTGATCTCGAACGAGGTAGCGCCCTTCGGCGGTGTGAAGCAAAGTGGCCTCGGGCGCGAAGGCTCGCACTATGGCATCGAGGAATTCCTCGAGATCAAGTACCTGTGCTGGGACGGGCTGGCGCCCGCCTTCGGCTGACGCTCTCACAAAAATCAGGAGACAGAGATGAAGCACCAGCCTAGCCCCATGTGGCGTTCCTTGCTCTTTGCCATGACCGCGGTGATCGCCGCCGCCGGCTCAGCCTACGCGCAGCCCAACGTGACCAAGATGGTGGTGCCTTTTCCGTCGGGCGGCGTGACGGACCAGGTTGCCCGCATCATGGCGGAACACATGGGCCGTCAGCTTGGACAGGTCATCATCATCGACAACCGGCCCGGTGCTGGTAGCCGGCTGGGTGTCGAAGCCGTCATGAAGGCGCCGGCCGACGGCAACACGCTGCTGTTTACGAATTCGAGCTACAGCATTCTCCCGGTGATTGACCCGAAGATTTCCTTCGATCCCGCGAAGGCGCTGGCACCGGTCAGCATGACGGCGACCTACGGTCTGCAGATTGTCACGAAGAAGGACATTCCCGCGAGTACGCTTGCCGAGTTCATCGCCTATGCAAAGAAGAATCCTGGGAAGCTGAGCTATGGCAGCGCCGGCATAGGCAGCGGCGCGCATTTTGCCGGCGAGTACCTCAAATCGCTGACCGGAACGTTCCTCGTCCACATTCCCTACCGCTCGACGGCGGGCGCACTGAACGATGTCGCGGGCGGCCAGCTGGATGTGGCGTTCGATGCTTCGGCGAAGCCGCTGATCGACGCAGGGCACATCAAGCTGCTGGCGGTCACCAGCAGGCAGCGGGATCCGCGCTTCCCCGGCACACAGACGGCGTCCGAGGCCGGCGTGAAGCCCTTCGTACTCGAATCCTGGGTGGGCGTGCTGGCCCCGGCAACGACTCCGCAGCCCTTGCTCGAGAAGCTGAACAAGGCCGCCAGCGCGGCTTTGGCAGACCCTGCGGTGCAGAAGCGATTCGCGGAACTCGGGCTGCGGCCCGAGGGCGGCTCCTCCGCTCGTTTTGCGGATGCGATACGCGGCGACCTCGTGCTCTATCGCGGCATCGCCAAAGAGTCCAAGCTTCAATTCGAATAAGAGGAACATCATGAACTTTCCTGCCATCCATCGCGTGGTCACGGGCCACGACGCACAAGGCAAGGCCGTGATCACCAGCAATGGGCCGCTGCCGGTCGTGGTGGAGCTCAAGGCCATTCCGGGCACTGTCTTCCACGAGGTGTGGGCCACCACGGGCGCGCCGGTGCGCGTGGACAACGATCCGGACCCGACCACGGGACCGCTGACGCTGCCGCCGCCGGCGCATGGAACGCGCTTCCGGTTCGTCGACATTCCGCCGGACATCGAGGAGCTGTTCACCCGCAGCGCCGAGCAGCTGCGTGCGGGCTTCAGCGAGATCGGCGACACGGCCGCCTCCACGGCCGACCGTGGCGCACCGCATCCGCTGATGCACCGCACGGAGAGCGTCGACTACGGCGTCGTCATCGAAGGCGAAGTCACGCTGGTCCTGGATCAGGGCGAGGTGCAGCTGCGCGCCGGCAGCGTCGTCGTGCAGCGCGGCACCAATCACGCCTGGGCCAACCGCTCCGGTCGGCCATGCCGGATGCTCTTCGTCCTGATCGACGGCGAGTACGACCCCGCCATCGGCCAGGCGCTGGCCAGCCGGGGTTGAGCGAAATTGTGTTGCTCTTCAAACTGAGACAAGCATGAAACTGGCATCCCTGAAAGGCGGCAAGGACGGCCGGCTCGTCGTCGTGTCGCGCGACCTGCAGCGGGCGGCGGGCGCAGAGGCGATCGCGCCAACCCTGCTCGACGCACTAGAGCGTTGGGCCGAGTGCGAGCCCCGACTGCAGCAACTCTATGCACGGCTCAATGCGGGGCGGACGGACGGCGCATTCGCGTTCGACCCGCGCCAGGCCGCCGCGCCGCTGCCTCGGGCACCGCAGTGGTGCGACGGCTCGGCCTTCCTGAATCACGGCCGGCTGATGGAGACGGCATTCAACCTTGCACCCATCCTCGACATGGAGACGATCCCATTGATCTACCAAGGAGGCTCCGACGACTTTCTGGGAGCCACCGACGACGTACCGCTGCCGGACGAGGCGCATGGCATTGATTTCGAGGGCGAGTACGGTGTGATCCTGCACGAGGTGCCTCCGGGCGCTTCGGCACGACTCGCGCACAGCCGCATCGCGCTGCTGGTGCAGATCAACGACGTGAGCCTGCGCTCCTTCGGCCCACGCGAGATGAAGACCGGCTTTGGATTCTTCCAGGCAAAGCCTTCCTCCAGCTTCGCGCCGGTGGCGGTGACGCCGGACGAGATCGGCGAGCATTGGCGGGACGCGCGTGTGCACCTGGATCTCCACGTCGACTACAACGGCACTTGGTTCGGCAACCCGAACGGCGGTGAGATGAACTTCGGCTTCGACGACCTGATCGCGCATGCGGCCGCGACACGCCGCCTGTCCGCCGGCACGATCATCGGCAGCGGCACAGTCTCGAACGCAGGCGGGCAGAAGGGCTCGGCCTGCATCGCGGAACGCCGTGCCATCGAGGCCATTGAACACGGGGCGCCGAAGACGCCGTTTATGCGCTTCGGTGACCGCGTTCGCATGGAGGCACGCCAGGACGGTAGACCGGTTTTCGGCGCCATCGACCAGCGCATCGTCCACGCTCCCTCGCCCCCGCAGGCGTGAGCGGCACACGTGCATCATCACACTGGATTGAGCCCGATGCGAGTCCTCATCACCGGTGCCGGCGGCTTCATCGGCACCCACCTCAGCAACCTTCTGCGTGAGCGCGGCGAACTCGGCGGCCGGCGCATCGAAGCACTGGCGCTCGCCGACCAGGCCTTGCCGGATACGGCGGAGGAGACCGCCATCCGCGGCGATCTCACGCAGCCTGCCGTGATGGCAGAGGTCTCAGCGTTCCGGCCCGACGTGGTCTTTCACCTCGCGGCTGTTCCCGGGGGCGCGTCCGAGGCTGACTACGCGTTCGGGCGGCGGGTGAACCTTGACGGATCACTTTCGTTGTTCGAGGCCCTGGCTGCGAGCGACACCAGGCCCACGGTCGTGTATGCCAGCAGCATCGCGGTGTACGGAACCTATCTTCCGGACCTCGTCACACCGACGACGCCGCTGCGACCGCCGCTCACTTACGGTGCGCACAAGCGGGTGTGCGAGATCCTGCTGGCGGACTTCACACGCCGCGGCCTTCTCGACGGCCGGTCGGTCCGGCTCCCCGGTATCGTCGCCCGCGCGAGGAGCAGTGCGGGGCTCACCTCAGCGTTCATGAGCGACATCCTGCACGCACTCAAGGCCGGTGAAGCCTTTACTTGCCCCGTAGGCCCCGAGGCCACTGCGTGGTGGATGTCGGCCCGTCGCTGCGCCGAGAACATCGCCCATGCGGCCGTGATGGATGTCTCGTGCGCCGATCCGGAACGAGCTTGGCCATTGCCCGTGCTGCGCCTTTCGATCCAGGAAATCGTCGAGACCTGCTCGATACGCTACGGCGAGTCCTGTCGCGGGGTGGTGGCATTCCGGCCTCGTCCCGATGTGGAGGCGGTGTTCGGATGCTATCCGCAGCTCGACGATGCATCGGCTCGTGTGCTGGGACTAAGAGACGACGGTTCGGCGGACGAGCTCGTGCGCCGAGCGCTCGGAGAAATCAACTGAATAGCACCAGCTGAATGTGCATGGAGAGGTATGTCCAGGCATACAGCCAGAAGGCTCCAGGAGCTAGCGAACGGCTCGGCTTTTCATGCGAGTCGGTCAGGATGCTTCGACCGGGTGTGATTCACGTGCCCGTGTCGGGCTTCGGGTAAACCGAGCTCTACCAGCCCGCGTGGCACCGTTGATTCACTCGTCCAAGGCGGAGGTGAATCGAATGCCCGATAGAACGCTTCGCCGCCAGTGTCGAACGCCCTTCAACTTGCGGCAGGGACCGGCCAGTCGCGCAGCTTGCCCGGGTTGAGCAGACCCATCGGGTCGAAGCGCCTCTTCACCTCGATCACTTCGGGTGGCAGCGGCCCGCCGGCCTTGCCGTCTTCCACGATGTTCACGTGCGGGTTGTTGATGTGCACGTTGTGCTCGCGGTGGATGCGCATGATCTCCTGCAGCCGCTCCTCGGTACTGAAGCGCACGAGCTGCAGCCCGCTGCAGGTCATGAGCCCCGCCACGTTGCGCAGGAACTCGATGTGCATCATCACCTCGCCGCCCAGCAGCTTCTCCATCTCGATGACCTGTTCGACGTGCCTGCCGGGGATGAACCCGCTTTGCAGGTAGGTCAGCGTCGAGTCGATCTTCAGCGCGTGCAGCGTCGTGTGGTTCCAGGTGAACTCCATCAGCGTGCGGTTGCTCTTATGCACCTCGGCCGCCGTCTTGCGGTAGCTCACGGTGCCACCGTGCGCCTGCACCAGCAGCATCATGGCCGGCTCGCTCTGCTCGGCCACCAGCGACAGCACCGTGTGGCAGCCCTTCGGCAGGTGCGTCGCCAGCTGCGCGAGGTGGTCGGCGATGGGCGCCGCGAAGAAGGTCACGCCGCGCTTCACGATGCCCGGCGCATGCGCGAGTTTGTCCGCGAAGTTCAGCGCGTTCTCGAAGTCGTCGAAGGTCACCAGCGTCTCGAGCCACGGATGCGCCGGCGCCAGTGCGATCTCCAGCTCCAGCACGAGGCCGTTGGTGCCCCACAGGTGGTGCATGCGCATCGCTTCGGCGCCGCGCAGCTCGACCACCTGCGGCTCGGCCTCGATGGTCATCGCGCGAATGCCCAGCACATTGCCGGGGGCGCCCAGCGGCCCGTAGTTGATCGAGCCCACGCCGCCGAAGCCGCCGCCGAACAGGCCGCCCAGCGTTGCGCTGCGGTAGGTCGAGGGCACGCAGCGCATCTCCTGGCCGGTGGGTTTCGTCTGCTTCTCGAGTTCGCCCAGGCGGATGCCGGCCTGCGCGCGCGCCACGCCGGGCTGCACCCACAGGCAGGCGTTGTAGCCCGTCATGTCGAGCACCACGCCGCCGGCCAGCGGCGTGGTCTGGCCGTAGTTGCCGGTGCCGCTGCCGCGAATGGTGATGGGCACGCCGCGGCGAGCGCAGGCGCCGACCACCGCGCGGATGTCTTCTTCGGTGCGTGGGCGCACCACCACGTCGGCGCGCTTGTCCTTCAGCTGGCGCGTGAGCACCGGGCTGAACCAGGAGAAGTCCTGCGAGAGGCGCGTGACGCGGCCTTCGTCGGTAATCCAGTCGAGGTCGGGGAGTTCGAGCAGCAGTTGTTCGATGGCGGAAGCGGGAGCGTTCATGGTTAATTTCAATCCTGGGAAAGTTCGCTCGCGTGCCACGAGCCCAGCGCCACCTTGGTGAGCCAGGCCATCAGCACGAAGAGCGCGACACCGGTGAGGGAGATGAGCAACAAGGCCGCGAACATGCGCGGAATGTTCAGCTGGAAGCCCGCCTGCAGGATCTGGTAGGCCAGCCCCGCGCCCGAGCCGCCCGTGCCG
>Ga0182006_1000246_pt1 | contig 50594 bp, 42 predicted proteins | sample Sormic07211104_1_FD_123022 | JGI IMG/M metagenome (GOLD analysis project Ga0182006, IMG submission 123022) | Rhizosphere microbial communities from Sorghum bicolor, Mead, Nebraska, USA - 072115-104_1 MetaG | ecosystem: Host-associated > Plants > Roots > Rhizosphere | place: USA: Nebraska...
GTGCCGTTGTATCCCGCCGTGCAGGCGCTCTTCCGCAAGCACCAGCCGCCGACGCTCATCGTATGGGGTGAACGCGACACGATCTTCCCGGCCGAGGGCGCCCATCCCTATAAACGCGACCTCACGGACCTGGAATTCCACCTGTTTCCGACCGGCCACTTCGCACTAGAGGACCGGTCCGACGAGATGGTGCCGTTGATCCGGGATTTCCTCGACAGGAAGCTTCCGGGCTGATCGTTCGGAAGTTCACCCGCGGTAGCGAAGCGCATCCACGAGCAGCGTGAGCGCGGGTGAAGCCTGGCGCCGGTTCGGGTAATACAGGTGGTATCCCGGAAAGGGATCGCACCAGCTATCCAGCACCCGAATGAGCCGGCCCTCGTGGATGTCGTCGAGAACGACATCGTCCGGCAGCCATGCCAGCCCCAAGCCGGCCAGTGCCGCACGGCGGATCTGGCTGAGGGTGTTGAGGACGATCTGTCCTTCCACGCGCACCTTCACCTCGCGTCCGTTCTTCTCGAATTCCCACGGGTACAGTCCGCCGTACGTCGGCAGCCGCAAGTTGATGCAGTTGTGTCCCGTGAGGTCCTGGGGTGTCTTGGGCCGCTTGCGGTTCGCGAAATAGGAGGGCGTGCCGACCACGGCCATGCGCATCTCCGGGCCGATCCGCACGGCGATCATGTCCTTGGCCAGGTGTTCGCCCAGGCGGATGCCGATGTCGTAGCGCTCCGCCACGATGTCCACCAGGCCGTAGTCGACGGTGACCTCGACGTTGATGTCCGGGTACTTCGGCAGGAAGGTTTCCAGCGCCGGCCAGATGATGGTGTCGGCGGCATGTTCGGCCGTGGTGATGCGGACGGTCCCGGCCGGCCGTTCACGCAGTTCACCCAGTGCCTCGATCTCCGCTTCGATCTCCTCGAAGCGGGGGCCGACGGTACTGATGAGGCGTTCGCCCGCTTCGGTGGGCGACACGCTGCGCGTGGTCCGCGTGAGCAGGCGAACGCCGAGGCGCGCCTCCAGTGCGCGCATGGTATGGCTGAGCGCCGATTGCGAGGTGCCCAGCTTCGCCGCGGCCCGCGTGAAGCTCTTCTCCCGGGCTACGGCGAGGAAGGCCATCATGTCGTAGATGTCTTTGCGCATAAGTCATGAACGCCCCGCATGAGTCCCTGTCGATCCTACCAGCGGGGCGTTCGCTTCAACGGCCAATGGTGGCCATGAGGTGGGGCGGATAGCGCTCGCCCTGGATGGTGATGGCCGCGGCGGCCTTTTCGATCCGCTCCAGGTCGGCGAAGGTGAGCTCGAGGTCCGCCGCCGCCAGGTTCTCCTCCAGGCGATGCAGCTTGGTGGTGCCGGGAATGGGGACGATCCACGGCTTCTTCGCCAGCAGCCAGGCCAGGGCGACCTGCGCCGGCGTGGCGTTCCGGTCGTCGGCCAACGTCTTCAGGAGGTCCACCAGGGCCTCGTTGGCGGCCATTGCTTCCGGGGAGAAACGAGGGAGGTTCTTGCGGAAGTCGTCGTCGCCGAACGTCGTGTCCTTGCTCATGGCGCCGGTGAGGAATCCCCTGCCCAGCGGGCTGTATGCCACCAGTCCGATGCCGAGTTCCTCGCAGGCATCGAGGATGCCGTTCGTCTCCACGCCACGAGTCCACAGTGAATACTCATTCTGCAAGGCCGTCACCGGTTGCACGGCGTGTGCGCGGCGGACGGTATGTGCGCCTGCTTCGGACAGGCCGAAATGGCGGACCTTTCCTTCCCGGATGAGATCCTTCACGGCGCCCGCGACGTCCTCGATGGGAACGTTCGGGTCCACGCGGTGCTGGTAGAGCAAGTCGATCGTTTCGATGCCGAGGCGCTCGAGCGAGGCCTCGGCGACCTCGCGAATATGTTCGGGCCGGCTGTCCAGCGCGGTCGGCTTACCGGTCGCGCGGTCGATGGCGAAGCCGAACTTCGTGGCGATCACCACCCGGTCGCGCACCGGTGCGAGCGCCTTGCCGACGATCTCCTCGTTCGTGAAGGGACCGTACACTTCGGCGGTGTCGAAGAAGGTGACACCGCGGTCGACGGCATCCCGGACCAGCCGGATCGATGCCTCGTTGCCGAGGGCTTGGCCGTAGCTGGAGTTGAGGCCCATGCAGCCGAAGCCGATGGCCGATACGTCGAGACCGCTTTTACCAAGGCTGCGCTTTTTCATCGGGATTCCTCACGGGTTAGCTGAGCCAGCCATCGTACGGCGGTGCGTCTCTGCGATTAATCCCAATAAAGCGCTTGCTCTTATTCATTTCATTCATGAATGGGCTCGCTTGCCGGTCTATCGTCCATGTCATATGTTCACGTCTTCCGGAACCAGCGGACGCGCATGCCGATCTTCGAGACGATCCTGGGCCTGCTTCTCGGCGCTTCGCTCCTGTCGATGCTCGCGCAGCGGATCAACGTGCCTTATCCGACGCTCCTTGCCGTTGGTGGGGCACTGGTCGCGTTCCTGCCGGGGATGCCGCGCCTGGATCTCCCGCCCGAGTTGATCCTCGCGCTCTTCGTCGCCCCCGTCCTGCTCGACGCGGCGCACGACGCGTCGTTGCGTGACCTGCGCGAGAACTGGGCGCCGATCCTCTCGCTGGTGATGGTAGCCGTCGGACTGACGACCGTTGCTGTCGCTGTCGCTGCCCGCTACTTCGTTCCCGAGATGCCATGGGCTGCCGCCGTCGCGCTCGGGGCGTTATTGGCACCGCCCGACGCGGTGGCGGCCCTGGCCGTGCTGCGCCAGGTGGAACCGCCTCACCGCATCCGCAACATCCTCGAAGGCGAGAGCCTGCTCAACGACGCGTCGTCACTGCTGATCTACAAGCTGGCGGTCGGTGCCGTGGCGGCGGGAAGTTTCAGTGTCGGGAAGGCGATTCCCGCCTTCGGCCTGGTCGTCGTCGGCAGCGTCGTCGCCGGATGGCTGCTGGCGAAACTGACGGGCTTGCTCACCGTCCGGATGACGGATGCTCCCGCCGCGATCATCGTGCAGTTCGTCACGACCTTCGGTGTGTGGCTGCTTGCCGAACACCTTGGCCTGTCCGGCGTGGTGACGATCGTCGTGTTCGCCATCACGGCCGCGCGCCGCTCCACGGAAGCCATGCCTCCCTCCGTTCGCATACCGTCGTTCGCCACGTGGGAGTCGATCACCTTCGTGCTCAACGTGATGGCCTTCACGCTGATCGGCCTTCACGTGTTGCCGATCATCGAGGGACTCCGCGGTCATGACCAACTGGGCCAGCTCGGCGCCGCCCTCGCGATCCTGGCGGTGGTCGTCGTCGTGCGCCTGGCATGGGTCCTGCTCTATGGATTCGCGCGGAGGCAGACCCAGCGCGCAGGCCAAGGTGACGATTCCGTCGAAAGCCGCGCGCAGACCTTCAAGAGCGGCTTGATGGTGGGCTGGTCGGGCATGCGCGGCATCGTCACCCTGGCCGCGGCGCTGGCGATTCCCAGGGATTTCCCGCAGCGCGATTTCATCCTGCTGACCGCGTTCACCGTGGTGCTGGGTACGCTCCTGGTGCAAGGCCTGACCCTGCGGCCGTTGCTCCTGCTGTTGCGCCTGCCCAAGGATGGCAAGGTGGCGCGCGAGATCGCCCTCGCACGCGTCGCGACACTCAAGGCGGCCATCGCGTATCTCGACAACGATCCCAGCGACGCCGCACGGCGGCTCGGCCATGAATACCGGGCGGCGCTCGAAGCGGTGGAGAGGGGAAGGGACCCGAGGCACTCCCGGGAGAACGTCCTGCGCCAGGAATTGATGCCATGTACGCGGCAGGCACTCGATGAGTTGCGTGACAGCGGACGCATCGGCGACGAAGCGTATCGCGCCGTCGAACAGGAACTCGACTGGCTGGAACTGAGTTCGCGTCCGGTCTAGCCGCCGGGTACACTTCGCGGATTCGTCTCCCCGGACTCCCCCCCATGGCTTCCCGTTTCTTCAAGGCGGCGCTCGTCCTCGGCCTTTTGTCGGCCATCGGGCCGTTCGCGATCGACATGTATCTCCCGGCATTGCCGTCGATCGGTACCAGCCTGCATGCCGACGTCGGTACCGTCCAGCTCAGCCTGATGGTGTTCTTCATGTCCATGGGCGTGGGCCAGCTCATCTACGGGCCGTTGTCGGACATGTTCGGACGCAAGCGTCCGATCTACGTCGGCTTGTGCATCTTCGCGCTCGGCAGCATCGGTTGCGCGCTGGCACCGGATATCCACACGCTGATCGTATGCCGCTTCATCCAGGGCCTAGGCGCCTGTGCCGGCATGGTCATTCCCCGGGCGATCGTGCGCGACATGCATACCGGTAACGATGCCGCGCGACTGATGTCGCTGCTGATGCTGATCTTCAGCGTCTCGCCGATCCTGGCTCCGCTGACCGGCAGCCTGGTGATCGAGCTGGCCAGCTGGCGTGGCGTGTTCTGGGTCGTCACCGGCGCAGCCGTCCTGGGACTGATCATGGTCTCCACCGTGCTCAAGGAGACACGGCCGGCCCACCTGCGCTTGAACAGCACGGTCGGCTCCGCATTGACGGGGTACGCCACGCTGCTGCGTGACCGTCACTTCCTCGGCGTCGTCTTCATCGGCTCGTTCGGCGTGTCGAGTTTCTTCGCCTATCTCGCCAACTCGTCCTTCGTGTTGATCAACCACTACGGCCTGACGCCGACCCAGTACAGCCTGGCGTTCTCGGTGAACGCCGTGTCGTTCATCGGTGCCTCGCAGTTCACCGGCCGCCTGGGCAGCCGCTACGGCTTGAAGCGGGTGGTGAAGACGGCCGTGGTCGGTTACGCGGCGACGATGGTCCTGCTCGCGGCCATCACCGCGGCAGGCGTGGACAAGCTCGCCGTGCTGATGGTGATGCTGGTGATCGGCTACGGCTTCCTCGGACTGGTCATCCCCAGTTCGGCGGTCATCGCGCTGGAGGAACATGGCGCCATCGCCGGTACCGCCTCCGCGCTGATGGGAACCCTGCAGTTCGGCACGGGCGCGTTGGTGATCGCGCTGCTGGGACGCTTCATCGACGGCACGTCGCTGCCCATGGTCGCCGGCATCGCCGCCTGCGCCGTGATCTCGTTCACTTTCGCACGGGTGACGCTGCGTTACCGGACGGTCGTGCCGACGGCATAGCCAGCGGAATGAACGAGGCAGGCGTGCCATCCATGCTTGCGCCGGCTGGCCGCTAGCTAGCGACATACCGTACGGCTAATCTGTACCCATGCGCGCCAAGCCCAATGCCCAGCCCAACCAGAGCCTGATCGACGGCATTCTCACGTTGCAGGCGCTCGCTTCGGCGCCCGAGCCGGTGGGTTGCCGTGAACTCGCCCGGCAACTCGGCGCCGATACCACCCGGGTGAACCGGCTGCTGAAGACGCTCGCCTATATGGGCATCGTGCGGCAGACCTCGAACCGCAAGTACGCCCCCGGTCCGGGCATGCACGTGTTGGCGGCGCAAAGCCTGTTCGCCTCGGGACTCATCCGCCGGGCCTTGCCGGAACTGGAACGGCTACGCCGCTTCGGCCATACCGTGGCGATGGGCGTGCTGTGGAACGATAGCGTCAGCTACCTGTTCCATGCGCCACCGGGTATCGAAGCCGCGCGCGGCCTCGGGCGTATCGGCGTGCTTCCGGCGACCACCAGCGGCATCGGCATCGTGCTCCTGTCGCAGTTGCCCGATGACGAAGTCCGCGAGTTGTATGCGGACCGGGCGATTCCGATGTTCCCGGAAGGCATCGACAGCTTGCTTGCCACGCTGGCGGTGACGCGGGCACAGGGCTATGCGCGTGTGCACGTCGCCGACGATCGCGATCATCACATCGTCGCCGTGGCGACCGGGGCGCCTGTGGTCGCGGGCCTGGCGATGTCCGGCTGGATTCCCGAATCCGCCACGGCCGAACTGGTCGAAGCGTTGCGCGCCGCCGCGCTGGAAATCGCCTGATACCTTCGTTGCGATGCAGATTGACCTGTTGCTATTTTAGTAATACGTTCGCCCGGTCGTCGTAGGGGGTACAGGCATGGCGGGAAACGAGGGAGGCGCACGGCCGGGGAGGTTGCGCTGGGCGCTGCTGGCACTCCTTTTCGTTTCGACGGTCATCAACTACCTCGATCGACAGGCGCTTTCGATCCTGGCCACCACCATCCAGGTGGACCTCGGCGTCACCGATGCAGCCTACGCGCATATCGTGCAGGCCTTCCTGCTCGCCTATACCGTCGCCTATCTCCTCGCCGGAAGGATCACCGACTGGCTCGGCTCCCGCATGGCGCTCGCGCTCTTCGTGGCATGGTGGTCGGTGGCCAACCTCATGACCGGCATGGCCCGCAGCGCGTTCGAACTCGGTGCCGCGCGTTTCGCGCTGGGGCTCGGCGAACCCGGCAATTACACCGTCGGTTCCAAGGTGGTGTCGGAGCGTTTCCCGCCGGCGGAACGCGGGCTGGCATTCGGCATCTACACGGCGGGAGCGATGGTGGGCGCGACGCTGGCCCCGCCGTTGATCGGCGGTGTCGCCATGATCTACGGCTGGCGTGCCGCGTTCGTCGTGACAGGCGTGGCGGGGCTGCTCTGGCTGGCCGCGTGGTTGTGGATCCATCCGCGCGAAGCGCGTGCCGTGAAGGTGCCGGACGTGGCGGGCGAAGGTGTCCTGTGGGGACGGCTGTTGCGTGACCGCACGTTGTGGTTGCTGGTGCTTTCGCGCGCCGTCGCCGATCCGGTCTGGTACTTCTATCTCTTCTGGTTCCCCAAGTACCTCAACGACGTGCGCGGCATGTCGCTCGCCGCCGTCGCCTCGATGGCCTGGGTGGTCTATCTCGCGGCGGACGTCGGCAGCGTGGGCGGTGGCGCGATCTCCAGTGCCCTGGTCAAGCGAGGCATCGCACCGGCACGCAGCCGCCTGATCGCCATGGCGGGAGCCGCGTCGCTGGCCCCCATCGGGATCTTCGCCACCTTCCATCCCGCGTTGCCCATTCTGTTCGCCATCGGCTCGGCGGTGGCCTTCGCCCACCTCGTGTTCCAGATCAACATCAGCACGCTGGTCGTGGATCTCTACGGCAGCCGCAACATCGCCACGGTGTTCGGCATCATCGGTGCCGGTAGCGCCCTGGGCGGCATGCTGTCCGCACAAGTAGTGGGCAGCCTGGTTTCGAGCGGACGGTTCGACGTGAGCTTCGTGGCCATGTCGGTATTGCATCCGCTGGCTTTCGGCGTCGCCTGGCTGGGCGTGAAACTGGCGCCGCGCTCGCGGATGATCGCAGACGCGGCGTTGCCTCAGTAAACGCGTTCGGCGTGATCCCAGAAACGCTTGCCCGGCCGGGCCCCGAGTCCCGGCCCGGTCGGCAGGCTGTAGCTGCCGTCGGCATAACCCATGTCGGTTTCGAGCAGTTCCAGCGATCGCGAGAACACCGAATGTTGCCATTCGTGCCGCCACAGGCCCGGCAGCGTCACCGACGCATGCAGGCTGGCGGCGAGGAAGAGGCCGGCACCGATCGTGGCATGGGGCGCCGTGGCGACACCGCGGGCCTCGGCCAGCCGGTTGATGCGAAGGAACTGCGTGATGCCGGTATGGCCCATCTCGGGCTGGATGAAAGCGACCGCATGACGTCCCAGGCGCAGGCGAGCTTCATATTCGGTGTACCACTCTTCGCCGGCCGCGATCGGCGTGGGTGAGCGCTCCGCCAGCCATGCGAGTCCGTCCACGTCTTCCGGCTTCACCGGCGCCTCGACGAAGTAGGGCCGGTGCACGGCCATGTGTTCGATGAGCGCGAGCGCTTCCTCCGGCGAGAACTTCCAGTGCAGGTCGATCATGAGCAGCGCGCCGTCGCCCAGGGCCTCGCGTAGCGCGGCGACTTCCTCGGCGATGCCTTCGCTGCTCACCACCGCGTGGATCTTGAATGCGTCGTGGCCCTGCGCCTGGAAGCGGCGGGCCATTTCCACGCGGCCTTCCAGCGTGGCGGCGGGAAGACCGGAGAGGTACCCCGGCACGCGCTCCCGCTGCCGGTCGCCGAGCATGCGCCACAGCGGCACGCCATGGCGGCGCGCGCGCAGGTCCCACAGCGCGATGTCCAGCGCGGTGATCGCGTCCACGTGGAAACCGGACGAGCAACCGCGGACCCGCATCAGGCCGTAGAGATCGTCCCAGATACGCTCCACGTCTTCCGGATCGCGCCCCAGCAATTCCGGCACGAGCAGGTCGTCGATGATTTCCGCCGTGGCCCGTGGCGCGCAGATGCCGTACGTCTCGCCCCAGCCTTCGCTACCATCCGAGCAGGTGATACGCACGGCGAGGGACCGGTCCACCGAGGGGTAGATCGTCCCGTTGCCCTTGCGAACCACGTATCCGCGCGCGTTGACCCGCTCGCCCGGGCCCAGCGGCCCCAGGTACGGCGTGTCGCGCGGCACGGTGACGATGAAGGTTTCGACCTTGGCGACGGTGGCGGTCATGGGGACATTCTCGCGCGGTCGGCCGGGGTGGCGTCCAGTGGCAGCAGGTCCGCGATGCGGGCGAGCAGGGCGTCGAGCTCTCGTTGGTCCCATGCATCGAGCGCGGGGCCAGGCGCGCGGACATGGTCGCTGCCGATCAAGCCCCGGCGCAGCAGCACGGCCTTCGTCAGCCGCCAGCGAAACACCGCCTGCATGCTCAGCAAGGGCAGCGTACGTTCGAAGAGGTCGCGCGCGCCGTCGACGTCGCCACGAGCATGACGGGCGAGCATCTCGACGTGGACTTCGGTCACCTCGCAGGCCGGCATCGTACCGGTGGCGCCACGCTGCAATTCGTCGATGACGTAGCGTGCCCCGGCTCCGCCGAAGACGGCGTCCACGCTCGTGCCTGCCTCGGCGGCGAGCGCCGTGATGCGATGCCCCGAGGGCTGGGTTTCCTCCTTGACGTAACGGATGCCCTCGACGGCACGGGCGAGGGCCGCGACCTGTGCGACGGCGAGGCCCACACCCATCGGCGCGGGTGCGTTCTGCAACATGATGGGAATACCGGATGCGGCATGGATGGCATTGAAATAACGCGCCATGGCCTCGGTATCGCCAGCATGCTCGTGTGGCGTGAGGATCATCGAAGCGACGGCGCCGGCCTCCGCGCCGGCGGTGGCGAGGCGTGCGGCGATGTTCGCATCGGGATGGCTCGCACCGACGACGAAAGGCGCGCGACCGCCGATCCACTCACCCAGGCAGGCCGTGATCTCGAACCGCTCGTCCACGGAGAGCATGTCGTACTCGCTGGCGAGGCCCGGAAAGACGACACCGGCCGCACCGGCGGCGAGGATGTATTCGAGCACGTTGCGCGTGCCGGGGAGATCGACGTCGCCCGTCGCGGTGAAGATCGTCGGAAGGATCGGAAAGACACCGGCCAGGTTCGTCATTGCGTGGATTCCTCGAAGGCATGGGATAGCGAGTGGCCGTTGCGCCAGGAGCGGAACGTGTTGCTTTGCAGCAGCTTTTTCCTTGTGCGGCTGCCCTTGCAACGCCATCTATATTGCTATAATAGTTACAACATGCCAAGCGAAAAACGCGATGGCAGACGGCGGTAACCAGCACCATTCGTGAGAGCCTCGGGGGAGGAAACACCATGCATCTTGCTCGCCGCACCATCCTGTCGACCTTCATCGCACAGGCGCTTCTCGCTTCCGTTCCCGCCGTTGCGCAAACGACCAGTGCAGCCGGCACGACACAAGACCAGACGCCACAGAACCAGGGTCCCGTCACGCTCGAAGGCGTCACCGTTTCAGGCATCCGCCAAAGCCTCGAGAAATCGCGCGACCTCAAGCGCGACTCCGCGCAGATCGTCGATGCGATCGTGGCCGACGATATCGGCAAGCTCCCCGATACGAACGTCGCCGAATCGCTGGGCCGCGTGGCGGGCGTGCAATTGGAGCGCGGCATGGGCGAGGGCAGCAGCATCCTCGTGCGTGGCCTCAGCCAGAACGTGTACCTGTACAACGGCCGCGAGATCTTCGACGCGACCGGCCGCGGCGGCAATGGCCTCGACCAGCTCGGCAGTTCGACTTATGGCCTGCTGACGCTGGTACCGTCCGAACTCATTTCGCGGCTCTCGGTGACCAAGCTGGCCAGCGCGGACCAGGTGGCCGGCGCGCTCGGCGGCATCATCGACATCGAAACCCGCATGCCGCTGAACGCGGATGGCGACCAGAACGTCGTCAGCGTGTCGGGCACCTACAGCAAGTTGGCCAAGAAGGGCGGTGGCGAGGGCTTCGCCTTGCTTTCGGGCCGCACCAAGGACGAGCGGCTGGGCGCCATGATCGCGGCGACGTACAGCAAGAAGACGGTCGTTCAGCAGGGTCTGGACACCTTCTCCGGCTACGCGTCGTTCAAGGACAACTCGGTGACGCCGGCGATCACGCGCTACGGCAGCACCGACATGCGTGCGCAGAACATCAGCGACGACCGCACGAAGAAGGGCGTCAGCGCGATCCTGCAGTGGCGTCCGGCACCGGGCGTGGAGATCGTGGCGGACACTTTCTATTCGAAACAGACCGCCGATCGCGACCGCTACTGGCTGGCCTTCAATCCCAGTGCGGGCCTGAGCAATGCCGTGTACTCGCGGAACGACATCCTGGTGGCCGGCCGTTCCACCAGTCCCATCCAGGCCAATACCGAGATAGCGGACATCGACGCCGATGTCTGGTCCACGGCGCTGCGCGGCAGCTTCCACGCAAGCGACAGCCTCGACGGTTCGGCGGAGGTCTCCTTCGACCGCTCGAAGGCGGAGTACCACCAGAACTACATGCGGCTCCAACCCATGGCCGGTATCAACTCGGTCATCGACTACGACCTGCGTTCCGGCGATTTCGGCAGTTTCAACGTGGGCGGGGTGAACCTCACCGATCCTTCGCAGATGCGCATGTCGATCCTGTTCGACAACGACTACCGGGCGAAGACCGATGCACCCGCCGCGCGTACCGACTGGACATGGAACTTCGATTCGGACCATTGGCGCTCCCTGGCCTTCGGTGCCCGCTTCACGAAGGTCAAGAGCGAGCAGGACCCGTTGCGCGCGGATATCCGTCCCACCAACGGCATACCGGCGAGCGCGCTGGGCGACTTCCTTCGCGTCTACAGCAACGACGATTTCATGAAGGGTGAGTTCGACGGCTTGCCGCGCAGCTTCCTCGGCAGCTACCGGAGTGTGTTCACCGGTTGCTCGGCCTTCACGGACTTTCCGTCGATCAGCCAGAACGCGCAATGCCTGGACGGCCGCAACAACTCGCTGGCGTATGCCGGCACCTTCAGCATCGACGAGCAGTTCACCGAGGCCTATTCGAAAGTGGATTGGGGCTTCGATGCCGGCAATATGCCGGTCTCGGGCAACATCGGCATACGCTACGTGCAGCGCGAGCTCGATTCGAAGGGCAACCTGTTATCCGGCGCGGGTGCTCCCATTCCCACCGACTACCGCAGCACGGAACGCGAATGGCTGCCTTCGGCGGTGGCCAAGTGGGAGATCACGGACAAGCTGGTGTTGCGCGGCGGCGCGGCACGCGTGGTGGCCTTTCCCAACACCGAAGACCTCAACAACGGCGTCTCACTCAACAACAACGCGGTGTTCGACAACGGCGTGCAGATCACGCCTGGCACGGGCAGCGGTGGCGCGCCCGCGTTGAAGCCGTTCAAGGCCGACCAGTACGACCTGTCGCTGGAGTACTACTACAACGACACCGGGCTGCTCTCCGCCGGCGTGTTCTACAAGGACATCTCGACCTTCATCGTGCAGCAGCAGAGCGCGGAGAATTACGGCGGCGTGAATTTCTTCATCAACCGCAAGGTCAACGGCGACCAGGCCACGGTGAAGGGAGCGGAAGTGCTGGCCCAGGTGCCGTTCACCTTCCTGCCTGCGCCGCTCGACGGGTTCGGCATGGTGGCCACCTATACCTATATCGATTCCACCACGCCGATCAAGGACGTGACGGGCGCCTCGATGACGTTCCCGGGCCTGTCGAAGAACAACGCCAACCTCATCCTCTATTACGAAACGGGCCCCTTCAGCGCCCGCGTGGCCTATAACTGGCGCGATGAGTACCTGGTGGGCCTGTCCGCCGCGGCGACCGGCATCTACAACGATCGTTACAAGGACCTGGCGGCGTCGGTGAGCTATGACTTCACCGACAAGCTGTCGATGCAGTTGCAGGCGACCAATCTCCTCGACAGCAAGCAACGCACCTATGACGGGAGCCGCGAAGGGCTCCGCACCAACGTGGTATATGGCCGTAACTATATGGCCACGCTGACCTGGCGCTTCTGATGGCGACCGGCATGCGCAACGGGGGAGAGGGCGGTTGAACGGCAAGACATGGGCGGGACGCGCGGCGATCGTGACGGGGGCGGCAAGCGGGATAGGCGCGGCGGTCGCTCGCCGGTTGAGCGACGAGGGAGCCGTGGTGACGGGCATGGACCTGGGGCCATCGCTGGACGTGGCGCTGTCGTTGAGCGTCGACCTGCGCAATGACGGCGCCGTGTCCGAGGCGGTAGACACCGCCGCCGCAGCGCATGGGCCGGCGACTGTCCTTGTCCATTGCGCGGGGATCAGTCCACCGGGGTCGATCCTCGAATCGGACGATGCGCTCTATCTCGAAACCTACGACGTGAACGTGTTGTCGGCGGTGCGCCTTTTCCGCCACTGCGTGCCCGGCATGCGCGCGGCCGGTGGCGGAGCGGTGGTGCTGACGTCGTCGATCAATGCGCGCTTCGCCACGCCGACCCTTGCCGCCTATGCGGCCAGCAAGGCGGCGCTGGAGTCGCTGGTGCGCACGGCGGCGCTGGAGTTCGCTCCATGGCAGGTCCGGGTCAATGCCGTCGCTCCCGCATCGATCGATACCCCGATGCTGCAGGCGTCGTTCGCTCGCGAATCCGACCCGCCCGCCGCGCGCCTTCGAAACATCGATCGCCACCCTCTGGGCCGGTTGGGGACGCCGGACGACGTGGCGGAGCTCGTCCTGTTCCTGGCGGGCGAGGGTGGCGCCTGGCTTACGGGTGGCGTCTTCCCGATCGACGGCGGCGCGTCCGTGACGCGTCGCTGAGGGGACCGGATGGAAAACGACTTCATAGCGATCAATTGGGGCAGCTCAAATTTCAGGGCTTACCTTCTCGACCATGCCGGTGACGTCCGGGATGCCTTCGCCGAGCCGGCGGGCATCGCCTCGCTCGATCGTCCGGGCATGATCGCGCAGATTGAGCGCTTGCTGCGGCGCTGGCCCGATGCGCACCGGATATATGCGTGCGGCATGGTGGGTTCGAACGTGGGCTGGGCCGATGCGGGCTATGTCGAATGCCCGATCGGATTGGACGGCCTGGCGACAAACCTGCATGAGGCAGCGATCGCTGGACGCGTGATGCACATCGTGCCGGGGCTGGCCTGTCGCCGCGCGAGCGATGGCGCGCCGGACATCATGCGCGGCGAGGAGACGGAACTGTTCGGTCTTCTCCGCGCAGGCAAGTTGCCCCGCGACGGCATCGTGGCGCTGCCGGGTACGCACGGCAAGTGGGTACGCATCGCCGGTGGCCGTGTCATGGAATTCATGACGGCGATGTCCGGGGAAATGTTCGACCGGCTCACGGCGGCAGGCATGCTCGCCTCCGTGGTCGCGGCACCCGCCGCCATCGGCACCGCGTTCACGATGGGAGCCAGGGCCGGTGCGGACCGTTTGCTCGGCCTCGGAACGCAGCTTTTTGGAGTCAGGGCGAAAGTGATCCGGCAGGATCTCGCACGTGACGACGCGGCGTCGTATTTGCGTGGCGTGTTGATCGGGTCGGAAATCGCCGATGCCCTCGCGCTTTATCCGGTGGTCGCCGACGACGTCGTCACCTTGGTGGGTGCGGCACCGGTCTGCGCGTTGTATGCGGAGGCGTTACGAGTCCGCGGGATACGTTCGGTCACCGTCGACGCCGCGGATGCTACGGCACGCGGTTTCGCCGCCCTGCACGCGGCGAGTTGGGGAGCGCCGGCATGAGCAAGGTTCGTCTCGTGGCGCATCCCGGTGCGCTTGTCGGCGAGTCCGTGCGGATGGACGGGGGCGATGTGCTCATGCTCGATCCACCCAATCGCCGCCTCCTGCGCTGGTCGACGGTGGACGGAAGCCTGCGCGATACCCTGCTATCGATACCGATATGGTCGCTGGGCATGCTGCCTGACGGCTCATGGGCAGGCGCGGGTGAAGAAGGTTTCTGCCTGGTCGACGTCCGTACCGGGGCCATCACCGCCGGTCCTCCCGCGTCGCTTGGCCCCGGTTGCCGCTTCAATGACATGACGGTGGATGCGTGTGGCGGCCTCTGGGTCGGTTCGATGCATCGTGGATTGCTATCGGGCAAGGGCGGGCTGTATTACGCACCTCATCCGGACGCGCCCGTGGAGCAGGTGGCCGATGGCCTGGGCGTCGCCAATGGCATGGCCTTTACCGCTGGCGGCGCGACCTTGCTGGTGGTCGACACGCTGAGCCGTACCTTGCTCGCCTATGCACGATCGGGAGATGCCACGACTCTTCAGGAACCCGTCGTGGTGACGGATTTCCTCGGTGTACCGGGAAAGCCCGACGGCATGACGATCGCGCCGGATGGCGCGGTATGGGTCGCCATGTGGGGTGGTGGCTGCATCGTCCGGCTTGCCGGGAATGGGGCCGTGGAACAGATGGTTTCGATACCCGCGCCGCACGTCGGCAGTCTCGCGTTCGCACCCGACGGCCATGCGTATGTATCGTCATCGAGGGCGAGGCTGTCCGAGGCCGTGTTGCAGGCGAATCCGGATTCGGGTGGGTTGTTCCGCGTCAGCCTGTGATACGCGATCAGCCTCCTGGCATCGCTTCGTCACTGCCGCAGCGAGTATCTTGTCGGCCGTGGAAGCTAAAGCCATCGTTTCGAGGATCTGACCATGCATGCCACCATCTACCACAATCCCGCCTGCGGCACGTCGCGCAACACGCTGGCGGTCTTGCGCCATGCCGGCATCGAACCGACCGTCATCGAATACCTGAAGAATCCGCCGGACAGGGACACGCTGTTGCGCCTGTTCGCCGATGCGGGGCTTACGCCGCGAGAGGCGGCAAGGCAGAAGGGGACGCCGTTCGCGGAGCTCGGCCTGGGCGATCCCGCCGTGGGCGACGAGGCTATCGTCGACGCCATGCTCGTCCACCCGATCCTGATCAACCGACCTTTCGTGGTGACGGAGCTCGGCACGCGCTTGTGCCGCCCATCCGAGGTGGTGCTGGAGATCATTCCACCGCTGGCGACGCCGTTCACCAAAGAGGATGGAGAAGTCATCGGCGTGTAAGCGTATGTGTCTGCATTGGCGCAGCGGAGGCTTACCGGAAGAGACTGTAGTCTGATCTGATGGAGTTGCAGGGAAGCTGCCTACGATAGGCGCTCATTCGTTCGCTGAGCAACAAGGGATGTTGGTTATGCCGGAACTTTCGAAGGATGTCGTAGCGCTTCTCCAGTATCTCATGCCGGGATTTCTAGTTGCTTGGGTCTACTTCGGCGTAACGTCGCATGCTAAGCCCTCGCAGTTTGAACGTGTCGTGCAAGCATTGATCTATACGGTCGTAGTGCAATGCCTATTGGCGGTGGAGCGTGCGAGCGCACTCGCGTTAGGGAATGCCTTCACTTTAGGGCCATGGAGCCCCACGTCAGATCTTTTCGCTTCGCTGCTTACGGCTTTATTTCTAGGTTTGGTCATCGCGACCATTACCAACCACGACATGCTTTTTCGGCGATTGAGGAAGCTACGATTTACCTCACGTACGGGTCATCCCGGCGAGTGGTTTGCAACGTTCTCCGGATACCCACGATATTTGGTTCTTCAGTTGAAGGATGGAAGCCGAATCTTCGGTTGGCCGAAGACTTGGCCTTCCAGTGCGGAGAAAGGCCATTTCTTCATTACCTCGGCAATCCGTACTGTCCAAGGACAGGAACAGGATCTGGCACACCTGGAAGGAATACTGATTAACGTCAGCGATGTATCATTTGCCGAATTCACGAAACCGCCCGAGGTTCAATATGACTAAGCGACAGATCGATCCTCCTCCGCGGGTACCACCTGCCAGTGCGTCTGAGAGATACGTAAACACGAACCCGCCGCCCCCATATGCCCGGCCGCCGACGCCACCGCCGCCGCCTTCGAAGAAGGTGGAGTGACTGCGACCTTTCGCGTTGAGAATGCGCCAAGGGTGCGCCCGGCGGCCTGCCGCGGAATCGCGGGCCAGCCCGCTTCCCACCCAGCGCCGGTATCCTGTGCGCTTTGTTCTTTCTCCCCCAGGCGAACGCGGTGTGGGCGGGATGGGGCAAGTACCCTTCGCCGACAGGGTAGGCTCCCACCGGAGCTGTCGATTTCCAGCAGAGCTGTCGGCTTTCACTAGAGCTGTCGGCTTTCATCGGGGCCGAAGTGCGGAACGCTCCGCCTGCGGAGGATCGCAGGCGGAGACGTGGCTCGGGTTACTCGGCGATGTTCGCCTTGACGTGGTAGACGCGGCCGCCCCATCCGTCATTGGGGAACGAGTCCGATACCCGGAGGTATACGGGCTTGGAGCCGTCGGCTGCCGTAGCCAGATACGGAGTCAGGTCGATGCTGCGGTCGGCCTTGTTCGACCCGTCGGTGATCGGACGGTCTTCTTGCAACACCGTCGTCCAGTGTTCGTTGTCGCTGCTGACCTGCACCAGGAACTCGGCGTCGATGGTGAGGACGACCTGTGCCGAGGTGGTGTCGGCGGGGAAGGGGAAGCGATAGGTGAAGTGCGCATTGCCGTCGGCGAAGCGGTTCTGTACGCCGTTGCTTTGCGAGCCGTCGGCGTCGTACAGCCACGGGTTTTCGTCGACCGTGCCCGTATCGAAGTCGATGGCGTGGGCGATCAGCACGTCGGCCTGGGTACTGAAATGCAGGCCGGCCGCCATGACGTTGGCCGTGACCCTGTGATGACCATCGGGTGTCGAGCTCGGCACCGTGATCCGCAGCGCGCGGCTGGCTTCCACGGGGTTCGCGTTGCCGTGCGGCTGCAGTCGCACGAGGGTGCCCGATGGTGAAGCGCTCCATCCGGCAGGTGCGTCGACGGAGACGAGAGTCGTGAGTGGGAAGAATCCCGTCGCCGATAGCCCGAGGTCGATGGGTAGGATCGTGGCACCCGAGGCGGCAGGCATGACGACCGGTTGCGCCGGCGAGAGGGTGGCCGCCAGCGATGCCGAGGGTGTCGGAATCGGTATGACGCCGACCAGCGCACTGAGCGCGCTGGCCTGGGTGCGCCAGTCGAACACGTTGGGATGGTCGTCGCTGGTGGCGCCGGACCAGCGGGTGCCGAGTCGTCCGGCCGCATCGCGGTCGTTGCCCCAGATGCTCTCCGCTTGCCGACTGGCGAACGCCGCATAGCGCGCATCGCGGGTGGTGTCGACGAGGTCGGTCCAGTAGCGCATGAAGATGCCCTTGAACTGCTTGCCGTTGTCGTCGCAGGTCTGGTCGGTGGCGTCACAGCGTTCCGTCAGGATGCCATCGGTAACCAGTGCGTTCGGACCGGTGGCGGCGTCCGCCAGTCGGCGCACGCTGGCCAGGATCTGCGGGTCTTTCGTGGCGCGCCACAGCTCCAGTCCCGCGCCGATCGCCAGGCCCTGGTTGTAGCTCCACACGGTCTGGCCGTTGTTGGTGCAGGCGTTGGTCAGGCCGTCGTTGACCAGGCCGTCCGCGTTGATCATGCCGCTACCCTGGAACCACGCCCAGGCGGTACGCGACCGGGCCAGCCACGCCGTGTCGCCCGGGATGCGGTTGTGCAGTTCGGCGGTGAGCCGTATCCATAACCCATTGGTGACGGCGTTCTTGTAGGTGCGTTCGCCATCCCACCAGACGCCGCCGCCACACGTGCTCGTGTCCCAGTAACCGTCGACGTAGTTGGCGATGGTGACCGCCATGTCCAGGTACTTCGGATCGCGCGTCAGGTCATAGGCCTGCAGCCAGGTCAGGCCCCACCACTCGGAGTCGTCGATGGCACGGCTGGTGAAGTTGCCCAGTAGCGGATCGCCCGACAAGACGCCGGCCGGGAACACGCCCTTGTCCTTCTCGAAGGTGTTATCCAGTTGGCCGATATAGCGGCGGTCCCCTGTGCGCTGCATGTAGTCGCCGATGGTCTGCAAGGCCACCGCCGAGTTCCACCAGCTGGACGGGAACCATGCCTTTCCCGGGTCGTACGAGCCCATCAGCACGTCCGCGGCCACCCGTACCCGGGCGACGGCCGTGGAGCCGTCGGCCCGCGCGTTCGCGGGTGGCGTCGTCACGGCCGAGGCGGAAGAAGCGGCCATGGCCGTAAAGGCGGCTGCGGCCAACAAGGTCCGGAGTTGTATGCGTACGGTGTCGATCACCGATTTCATGGTCGGAAGCGCTCCTCGTGGTTACCCCCTGACCGGAGTGTTACAGAGCCGCCCCTTCGAAATTGATAACCAGGTCAAGCGAAATGCGTCATGACCAGGCGCGGGGAGAGGAGGTCGTAACGGACCTGGAGACAGGTGCCGGCGGGCAACGCCGGGGCGAGCTGCGTCCTGAGCATGAGCCGGACGGTACGCGAGGCGGTGTCGACGTACTGGACGACGGCGGCGTCGAAGTCGAAGAAGGTGCCGACGCGCGGGAACAGGGCCTTGTAAAGGGATTCCTTGGCCGAGAAGGCGATGGTCAGGCCGAAAAGGGGATCGTCCCCGAACAAGGTGTCGAGCACGGCCTGCTCGTCCGCATCGACGACCGGGCCTCGCAATGCGACCGCGGCATCGGCGCCGACGACGTGTTCGATGTCCAGTCCGATGCCGGGAACCGCGCTGGAGGACGCGACCACCGCACCCGCGATACCAGTGGTATGCGAGATGCTGCCGGTGATCGTGGCCGGCCACACGGGCTCACGCTGGTCGCCTATCCGGATGACGGTGTCGCCGCCGACGCCCAGGCTGCGCAAGGCGAGCCGGGCGGCCAGCCGGCCATGGAAAAAATCGGCTTGCCGTTTAAGGACACTGCGTGCGACGGAGTCCGGCATGGCGATGCCGTTCTCGGCGAAAAGGTCGGGATGGAAGGCTGCCGCGTCGTAGCGCAGCAAGATGCCGTGGCCCATGCCTCCCGAAGGCAGCGGCAGGGTGAAGCGCTCACCCACGCACGAGGCCGCATGCGCAAGCGATGCGGAAAATGCAGGGCCCAAGGGCGTCAGCGGCAACATGGCGCTCCTATGATGTCATGCCGGCACGGATAGTCCACAGGTCATGGGATCGTCCCGCCATGACCAATGACACCGTTGACGGCGGCCCGGCCAAGCTTCTATCTAGTCGAACCTGGGTGGACGTGGGGAAGGGCGATGCATCTCGGAAAATGGCTGGCGGCGGCGACCATCGCCTGTTGGATTTCGTCGGCGCCGTGGCCGGCCAGCGCACAGACCTCTCCGCCTTCGCCGCCGGACCTTTCCGCGCTCGACGCCATGGTGACGAAACGGATGACCGACGCGGGCATGGTCGGCGTCGGGGCGGCGATCATCGTCGACAAGAAACTGGTATGGATGAAGGGTTATGGCTATGCCGACCGGGAGCGGGGGACGCCCTTTACACCCGCCACCGTGATGAACATCGGGTCCATCAGCAAGACGGTCACGGGCACCGCCATGATGCTGGCGGTGGAAGAGGGGAAGCTCTCGCTGGACGAGGACATCAACACCTACCTCCCGTTCAAGGTCGTCAATCCGCACTTCCCGACGGTACCCATCACGCTACGGCAACTCGCGACGCATACCTCGTCCATCAGCGACCGATGGCCCGTGTACAAGAACACGTATCACTACGGCGGCGATTCGCCGGTAAAGCTGGGCGATTTCCTGAAGAACTACTTCGAAAAAGGCGGCACGGATTACGCGGAGGACAACTTCGTCCAGCACAAGCCGGGCACGTACAGGGAATACTCGAACATTGGCGCGGGCCTGGCTGGATACATCGTCGAGCGGGCGGTGGGCGAGCCGCTCAACAGGTATACGCGGCGTCGTATCTTCGCCCCCCTGAAGATGGACGATACCGCGTGGTTCCTGTCCGAGATGAAGCCGTCGAAACATGCGCGGCTCTATGTCTCCCAGATGGACCTCGCCATCCCCATCGAGCTCTACGGCGGAACGACCTATCCCGATGGCGGGGTCCGGACATCGGTTGCCGACCTGTCGAAGTTCTTCATGATGATCCTGGACAACGGAAAGCTGGGCGACGTGCGCGTGTTCGAGGACGGCTCCGTCCAGGCCATGCGAACCTTGCAGTTCAACGCATCGAACAAGCCCGACAACGTGAAGCTGGACGAGAAGAATGCCGGGCTGTTCTGGGAATCGAAGTTCAACATGACGCGCATCGGCCATGGTGGTACGGACCCGGGGCTGAAGACCGATATGCTTGCCAGCCCCTCCGGCGACATCGGCGTCGTGCTGTTCACCAACACCTCGTTGGACAACGAGGGCATGAAGCACTACGCCGGGCTGTTCGAAGACCTGTGGAAGCAAGCGGAGGCGATGAAGCGGACCCGGGCCGAGTAGTCCGCGGGACTCGTTAGCCGCGGCGGTGCGCAGCGGACCGGCGGAGCACGTCGAGCACCTTGTCGAGGTCGCAATGTGACAGCGAGGCCTTGCACACCTCGGGAACGAGCTCCTGCCGCGCTGGCGGCTCATCCTTCGTCAGTGGTCTCAGGTAACGCAACTGGTCCGGCGTCTGCGCCTGGTACACCACACGGACGATGCGATGACCATCGCGGCGCGAACGCCACACGGTGATGGCGAGCGCACCGCCCACCGGCGGATCGTCCTTGCCATAGCCCGGCATCTCGAAGTGCATGCCCAGCACGCTCGCCAGTGCGACGATGTTGTTGTCGCTGCCGACGAACACGTTCAACCGCGGCGCGTGCGGATCGTCGAGGATGGCGAGGATGCGGCCAGACAGGACGGCAGCGACACGGTCGGCCACGTATGACGGCCGGGCATGCACGTCGAAGAGCAGGGAGTGCAGTTGCGACAGGAGGCGGAAGGTGGCCGCGTCGACGCGGCCCCAACCGACGTCGGCCATCGGCTTTCCTTCGAGGTAAGCCATGATGATGGCTTCCGACGTACCGGAGGTGTCGGCGATGGGACCGCCCAGCGCGATGCCTTTGCCGTCGGCGCCCATTGCCAACGTCCCATGCCATGCCGCTGGAACGCAGGCGGGTTGCGAGTCGCCCGCGACGCAGCCCATGACGCGACCGAAGGCGGACATCGCATCGCGATGTTGGGCGGTGAGGGCGTCCGGTCCTTTCGTTTCGCGCTGTATCGTGGCGAGGGCTGCATGGCCGTCCCACTCGACCGCGTTCGAGGCCACGGGATTAAATACCGGATCGGCGGTGCCTTGGGGCAGATGCCCCACCTTCAAACCGCAACCTGGCGCGAACGCGTCCGCCAGAGCCTGCGCGCTGGCGATGGTCCGCTGGTCGGTGTTGGCCCAGATGCCGACGCTACCGGCCACGGGGCAGCCCCGGGACGGAAACAGGCCGGCGCCGGACAACCACTGGCGATCGAAGCGCCCCATTGCCATCACGCCTTCCCGCCCATGGGACGTAAGGATCGAAGGCGGTACGGGCCACGCCGGCCATGCCCGGCCGTGCACCTCGTCGACCTGGATCTCGCCGGGGAGTGGCGAACGGACGCCATGCCGGTAGACCAGGACGACCTGCTCCAACGCCATGTCATCGGCGGCGAATGCCGGTGGCGATATGGCGACGAACGCCAACACCATCATGACATGGCGTATCCGGCGGAGAACCATCAGAACGTATAGCTCAGGCTGACCATGTATACGCGGCCCGTCTCGACATACGCCCCATCGGCACCCGGATCGTACGCCAGATAGCGCTTGGATTTACCCGAAGTCTCGTGGAAGGTGGCGTGGTCGAGCAGGTTCTTCACCGAGATGCCGACGCCGATGCCATAGGGCAGATCATAGGTCGCCGAGAAGTCGAGCGTCTTCATCGGCTGCAGGTAGTAATCCAGGCCGTTGCCGTTCAAGCCGATCAGTTGCAGGCCCGTATAGTTGTAGATCAGGTCGGCATGCAGTCGGTCGTCGTGATAGAAAAGGTCGGCGTTGTACATGCGTTCCGGTGCGCGGGGCAGCCAGGTCTTGCCCGGATGATCCTCGCGTCCGCTCTGCGCGGAGCTGTGCTGGACGGTCGCGTTGCCGGCCACGCCGACATGGCTCCAGAGGCCGGGCAGGGTGACGAATTGCTTGCGCAACGCCACTTCCAGGCCGTAGATCTTCGCGTCGCCACCGTTCTCCGGCATGCTCACGGGCACGCCGCCCGTCACCACCGTTCCGGTGGGCACGTTGCCGCCCAGCGTGCTGTCGTTGCCGGTGGACGACTGCGAGGTATAGATGAAATCGCTCAACCGCTTGTAGTACGCAGAAGCGGTGAGCAAGCCGCCGCTCCTGTCGTAGAACTCGGCGGAGAGATCGAGATTGTCGGCCGTGGTGGGGCGCAGGTCCGGGTTGGGCTTGGAGATTCCCACCACCTGCCCGCTGATGTCGTCGATGGAATAGGTGGTCTGGCCCGAGATCAGGCCGAACGCCGGACGGCTGAAGCTGCGCCGCAACGACGCACGATAGACGGTCAATTCATCGGGACGGTAGTTGAGGTTGATGCCCGGGAGCAGCTCGCCATAACGGCGCCCCTGGCCGACGAAGGCGCCGGTCGCGTCATCGCCATTGGAGCGCCACGCGGTGGACGAATAATCGGTCAGCTCGTAACGGACGCCCGGCGTCACGGTGAGGTCTTGCACTCGGAACGTCGCCATCAGGTAACCGGCGAAGATGTTCTCGCGGCTGGACGTGGTGTTGGCGTTGTAGTCGTTGGCGGTGTAATTGCCGGCCCCGTTCGGATCGTCCAGGTACTTGTATGGCACGGCCTGGTCGAGCACCCATTGCCGGTCGATCAGCTTGAACGGACCCGCGTAACGGCCCCCGAAAGGACGGGTGACGAGGCGTCCCGGTAGATCGGCGAGCGAGGGACCGCCGGGTGCGGAGGACGAATAATTCGGGCCGCCGAAGAACGGGCCGCCATAGACGAAGTTGTTATCGTCATGGGTGAACGGATGGTCGTACGCGTTTCGCTTGGAGGTATCCGCGGCCAGGCCGAACTTCAGGTTCTCGATCGCCGCGCCGGAGAACGCATAGGTGCCGTCGACATGGGCATTGATGCGCGTGTCCTTGCTGCCGGCATCGCCGCCCTGGGTCTTCCAGAAGCTGTCCGTCGCCAGGTTATAGACATAGTTTCGCAGCGCTGCTGGGGTTCCGGCGAGGCTCGGAAAGGTGGGATTGCCCAGGTCGAACTGGAATTGCCCGGGGCTTTGCGCACCGTAGAGGCTCGCCTCCACATGGTCCGGAACATTGCGAAAGCCGGCGCCGTACGAGGTGCCGTAATCCAGCGAGAGCGCATCCACGGCGCTGCTGCCACCCAGTTGAAGGGTCGCGGTCTTTTCCTTGATGTCACGCGTATTGAAGTACCCGCCGCGCAGTACCTGGGTCGTGCCCTGGTTACGTGCCGACATCTGGTTCTGTTCGCCCTGCACGTCATAGGCGCCATAGAGCGCGCGTGCGAAGAGCGAAGTGGTTTCACCGTTCCAGTCGAGCGAGACGTTGCCACCGTATCGCTTGATACGGTTGGTGTACACGCTGTACTTGTACTGCGAACTCTGTAACGCGCCGGCTTGCGATAGATCGGTCGCCTTGGCCTGCACCGGATCGATCGGCGTGTATTGGGAGTTGGGCGCCACCGCTTCGGCCGCGTTGTCGTACTTGCCGTAGTAGCCGGCGGCATAGATGCCGAATTGCTTCGACGCTCCGAACCGGTGCGCGACTTCCTGCTGGAACACGCCGCCCTTGTCGGGAACGCCACGATGCTCGGCAAGGTCGTTCATCCTGCCCTGGACGGTCGACTTCGCGTAGGTGTCGCCGGCGAAGTCGAAGGCCGTGGGCGTGCGCATGTCGATCGCGCCACCGATGGAGTCGCCCGCCATGTCCGGCGTGGGCGTCTTCGATACCTTGACCGACTGGATGCCGAAGGGGGCGAGCATGTTGAGGGAGATGGCGCGCGTCGACGAGTCGGTTTCAGGCAAGGCGAAACCATTGAGGGTGTATGCGTTATAGCTCGAGTCCAGGCCACGAATGGTGACGTACTCGCTTTCGCCCGTGGCGGCCTGGCCGAGGTGCATGTCGCTATACGCGGAGAGACCGGGCAAATGCGACAGTACGTCGGCGATATTCGCCGTGGGTACGGCGTCGATCTCCTGCTTGCTCATGACCGTGGTCACGCCGGCAGACAGCCGTTGTTCGTCCACGGTGCCGGCCGCGGGCACCTGGGCATCGACGTTCATGCCGCTCAATGCCGTGACTTTCTTGTCGGTCGTCGCGTCGATGTCGTCCGCGTGCGCCGCTGTCGTGTGGCAGAGCGCCAGGGCGATGGAGAGTGAGAGCAGGGCGTGGGGGAGGGGCTTGCGCATGGGGACCTTGGGGGTGCGAGAGAGGGCCGGGTCACCGCGGTGGCCCGGTCACGGGTCAGGGTGTCAGGTCGGCCTGGGCGCAGGTGTCGCGGGGGCGTTGGGGATTGCAGCGAGCGGTCGTACCGCCGGGAAAGGCGACGACGTAACCGTTGGATGCGGGTTCGTGCGCCGGGAAATCGGTGCTTAGCAATTGCGCGCCGCTGGCGAACATCGCGTCGCGACGTTGCACGTCGTTCCGCTGTGCTTCCTTCAGGTTGGCATCGGTACGCGTGCGGACCAGATAGCCTTCGCGCACACGCCGGGCGATCTCATCGGCCGGCCCGTCGTTGAATTCGAGGAAGGCGGCGTCGTCCTCGCCGGGCATGGCATGGGTGAACATCACCCGGCCACGCAAGGACGGATGGCCAACCAGATAGGCCTTGCTGACCGAATGCTGGTCGAGCAGGAAGATGAAGCGGCCACGCGCGGATTCCAGCGACGGCCATCCATCATGGCGCACGGCCTCTTCGAGGGACGCGTGCTCTCCGCGGACATCGTCCGGCGCGATATACGACGAGCGAGGGAAGACGTTCCGGATCTCCGCATCCAGCCGGTCCATCGCATCGGTGTCGAATGGCTCCGGCACCACGGTGGGAAAGGAAAGATGGAGCGGTGTTTCCTCCGTCTCCAGCAGGACGAAGATCGGAAGGTGCCGCGGATGCGCGTTGGACCATGCAAGCAACTCACGAAGGCAGGCTTGCAGCGGTTGGCACGTGCTGCGCTGGTCCAGGTCCTGGATGTGCATGACCTTGAAGCCCGGCGCCGCCATCACGGTGGGATCGGCGAACGGCGCATCCGCGGGAAATCCCGCCGCGGCGACCTGTGCTACCGCCGCCGGCCGTGCATAGCGCCCACCGTGCTTATCGCCGTATATGTCCAGCTCGAATTGACGCACGCCATCGTCGAGCTGACGCGTCAACGGAGGATGGGAATAGGCCAGGATGGCGTAGGTCGCCGGGTCGACGCGCTGCCATAGCTCCGCTTCCCCCTTGGCCAATCCGGCGTGGTAGCTGTTGTGGCTACCGATGTACTGGACGTCGTTGATGCGGGTGACCGACGCTGCGAACGACACGCAGGGCAGTAGCGCCGCAACCAGGCAGACCATTCTCAAGTCGGTGCTCCCATCGGTCGATTCAATCGATCTAAACGATGGTTTGCACGTTATCGACGCATTCTTACCATTCGGTGAATCGTCGAAGACACTATGACCGCGATCAGTGCGACGACACGTACGTCGATGGCACGCGCGCGGCGGGCATGGCGAAGCTCCGCTTCATTCGTTCCACTTCCTCGACCGGCGGCCTTCCGAACAGCCGCTTGAATTCACGACTGAACTGCGACGCGCTTTCATAGCCCACGGCCGTGGCCGCCGCGGCCGCCGTGGCGCGTTCGCGAAGCATCAGAAGGCGTGCCTGGTGCAAGCGCGTGGACTGCACGTAGCGCATCGGCGATGTGCCGGTCATGGCGCGGAAGTGCGCGTGGAAGGTGGGTACGCTCATCGCGGCCTCGCTGGCGAGTTCGTCGACGCCGAGCCCCTCGGCATAGCGGATGTGGATGACACGAATCGCACGCGCCACCATGCCGAACTTGCCCTGCTGGGCCAGCGCGGCGCGCAGCGATCCGCCTTGCGCACCGGACAGGATGCGATAGTAGATTTCGCGCACGAGCGCGGGTCCGAGCACTTCGCTGTCCGACGGATTCGCCAGGGCTTCGAGAAGGCGCAAGACGGAGGCTGCAAGGGCCTCTTCCATGGGCGAGGAATACAGGCCTTTCGGAGCAGCCGACGATGCGCCATGCAATCCGTCGAGCCGCAGGCAGACCTCGGCGGCCATGGCATGGTCCAGGCGGAAGTAGATCGCGAGCAAGGGTTCGTCAGCCGAGGCATCCGTTTCCATCGTGAAGGGCACGGGCACCGATACGACGAGGTAGTGCTGGTCGTCGTAGACGAAAACCTCCTCCCCGAGGAAACCGCGCTTGCGTCCCTGCACGACGACCACGATGCCGGGTTCGTAGAGCACGGGGGTGCGGCTCAATGGCCGGTCGGAACGCAGAAGGCGCACGTCCGGCAGCGCGGTCAGCGTATAGCCCTCGTCCGGAGCCAGGTCGCGGAGGAGGGCGATCATGCGATGGCGTAGCGGTGTGTCCATGCCTTCACTGTCCGACTTAACAGGCCTTGCCGCAAGCACCGCTCATAGGATCAGGCAATCATCCCACACGCCAGGGCATGGGAGACAGGGCATGCACTGCCTACCATGGCTGCCATTCCTGACCTGGAGATCATCATGACCTGCAAGACCTTTTTCATCACCGGCGTCAGCAGCGGCTTCGGCCTGGCCCTTGCCCGCGAAGCGCTGGACGCTGGCCATCGCGTGATCGGTACCGTCCGCAACGAGGACGCACGCCGCGCCTTCGAAACCCTGGACGATGACCGTGCCCACGCCGTCGTCCTGGACGTGACCGATATCGATGCGATACCCGGCGTGGTGGCCGACGCGGAAGCGCGCTTCGGCCCGGTCGATATCCTCGTGAACAACGCGGGCTATGGCCATGAAGGCATCTTCGAGGAATCGCCGCTCCACGAGATGCGCCGCCAGTTCGAGGTGAACGTGTTCGGCGCCGTAGCGGTCACCCACGCGTTCGTGCCGCGTTTCCGCGAGCGGCGCGGGGGACATGTCGTCAACATCACCTCGATGGGCGGTTTCATCACGATGCCAGGCATCGCGTACTACTGCGGCAGCAAGTTCGCCCTCGAAGGGATAAGCGAAGTGCTGGGCAAGGAACTGCGTCCCTTCGGCGTGCATGTGACGGCGGTGGCGCCGGGCAGCTTCAGGACGGACTGGGCCGGGCGCTCGATGCAACGCTCGCCGCGCAGCATTCCAGACTACGACGCGTCGTTCGATCCCATCCGACAGGCCCGCCAGGAAAAGAGCGGCAAGCAACTCGGCGATCCCGCCAAGGCGGCGAAGGCCATCCTGACGCTGACCAGCCTGCCGGAGCCGCCTGCGCACCTCTTGCTGGGTAGCGACGCGCTATCCCTCGTACGTGAAAAACTGGCCGCCATGACCGCGGACATCGATCGGTGGGAGAGCCTGACGCGATCGACCGACGGGTGATCGTTCGAGCGGAAAATCCGTTTTTGGCGCAAGAACTTACGAGATTTACGTAACGCGCATGTAACCGTTGTGTAAACGTTTACGCGATGCTAGAAGGTGGGTTGTCGACCCTCCCGGGCCGGGCGTTCCCATCCACTCGCATTCCCGGTCCATGGGAGGTCCCCGTGTGCCTGGCCGTGCCGCATCTCGAGTCCTTCTTATGTCGACACTGCATTCTTCCCGGCGTCTTCCTCTTCGCACGCTGTGTGTGGGCCTGGCGATGGCGTGTGCCCCGGCGGCCTTCGCTCAATCGACCACCGGCAGCCTGTTCGGCGAGGTGCCGGTGGCTACCGGGACGACGGTCCGGGTGGAGAACCAGAGCGGCGTCAGCCGGGATCTTCCGGTGGACGCGAGCGGTCACTACCGCTCGCCGGCATTGCCCATCGGCGATTACACGGTGACGTTGTTGCAGAACGGCTCCGTGGTCGAGACGCGGCAGAACGTCGCCGTTCGCGTCGGCAACGCCAGCGAGGTCTCGTTCTCCACCACTACGCCACAGGCGACGAAGCTGGATGGCGTGCAGGTGTCGGCCAACACCACGCCCCCGATTGACGTGGCCAGTGTCGACTCGCGCACGGTGATCGACGCGCAGCAGTTGGCCAAGTTGCCGCTCGGGCGCACCGCCGAGCAGATCGCCCAGCTCGCTCCCGGCGTGGTGCCGAACAACGGCGGCTTCACCAGCGACACCGGCAAGTCGCTGGTGAGCTTCGGTGGCTCGTCCGCGAACGCCAACGCCTATTACATCAATGGTTTCAACACGACCGATCCCCTGCAGGCCTTGGGTGGCATCACACTGCCGTACGGGGCGATCGACCAGGAAGAGGTCTATACGGGCGGCTATAGCGCGCAGTACGGCCGCTCCGACGGTGGCGTGATCAACGCGGTGGGCAAGCGTGGCACCAATACCTGGCACTACGGCGTGCAGTTCCTGTGGGAACCGCAATTCGCCCGGGCCAAGGGCGCCAACGATTATTACGCCAGCGGCGTGCCGCAGTCGGCCAAGGCCGGCAACCTGTATGCGTACAACCGCGGCAACCGCGATACGGGAAGCACGGCATCGGTCTATGCGGGTGGCCCGCTGATCAAGGACAAGCTGTACGTCTTCGTGGCGGCGGAAGTGGAGCGTCACGATACGCAGACGATCGCGAACGAAGAGGCCAGCAACTCGTTCGAGAAATCGCGCGCCACCATGCCGCGCTGGTATACCAAGCTCGACTGGAACATCACCGACAGCAATATCCTCGAGCTCACCGGCGCGTCCGACAAGACCGAGACCAATGGCACGTACTACGACTACGACTATCTCGCGAAGCAGCGAGGCGCCTTCGTCAACGATGCCGATCGGCAGAAGAACGGTGGCGACCTGTGGAGCGGCAAGTTCACCAGCTATATCACCGATGCGCTGACGCTCACCGCCGAGTACGGCAAGATGCATACGCGGTCGTACCAGGCGCCGGCGAACTACGATGGCAGCCTCACGTACATCGACGGGGACGTGAACCAGAACCCCGCGTTGAATGGAGGCGTCCCTATCGGCAATGCGCAGACCACCGACGGCCTGAGCGACCCGAACCGGGGCAACTTCACCACCAATACCCGGCTCGATCTCGCCTATGCCATTGGTTCGCACACGATCAGCGTGGGCATCGACAACCTGACGGCCAAGGCCTCCGACCAGGGAAGCGAGTCCTCGGGGCCGGGTTATACGTGGTCGTACAGCCAGTCGTTGCCGGACGTGCCCATCAATTCCGATCTCGGCGTCGGCGCCACGGGTGATTTTCCGAATGGCGCGGAAGGCTATTTCGTCCAGAAGAACACCTATAGCCAGATCGCCACCGTCCGTTCGACGCAGCGTGCGCAGTACATCGAAGACAAGTGGCAGGTGAACGATCGCCTGCTGTTGCAGCTGGGCCTGCGCAACGACCAGTTCACCAATTACGATTCGGCCAGCCAGGCCTATATCACCCAGACCAAGCCGCAGTGGGCGCCTCGCCTGGGTTTCAGCTGGGACGTGCTCGGCGACGCCAGCTTCAAGGTCTACGGCAATGCCGGCCGTTATTACCTCGGCCTGCCGTTGAATCCGGCGCTCAACTCGGCCGCTGCCACCACCAACACCGTCCAGTACTACACGTATAGCGGCATCGCGAGCGACGGCACGCCCACCGGCCTTACCGCGATGTCCGGTCCGGTCTCGGGCCTGAACCTCTACGGCCAGCAGCCCGACCCGAAGATGACCACGGCCAAGGGGCTCACGGCCGAGAAGCAGGACGAATACATCCTCGGCTTCACCAAAACGGCGGGTCCGTCGTGGGTCTATGGGGCGAAACTGATGTACCGCAGCCTGCGTAACGCCATCGACGATTATTGCGACCGCGACGCCGTGCTGGCTAAGGCCGCTTCGCTGGGCTACGACGCCTCCACCAGCAACAGCTGCTTCCTGATCAATCCCGGCCGCGCCAACACCTTCACGCTGGTGGATGCGAGTGGGAATTACGTCGAAGTGCCGATGAGCAATGCGGATCTCGGCTTCCCGAAGCTCAAGCGCCAGTACTACAGCCTGGAAACACTGCTCGAGCATCCGTTCGACGGCCGCTGGTATGCCAAGTTCGACTACGTGTTCTCGCGCAGCTACGGCAACACCGAGGGCCAGCTTCGTTCCGACGTCAGCCAGGCCAATGCCTCCACCAGCTACGACTGGGACGGCGCGTCGATCATGCAGTTCGCCAACGGGCCGCAGAACAACGATCACACGCACCAGATCAAGCTCTATGGGTATTACCAGATCGACCCGGAGTGGCTGGTGTCGGCGAACCTGGCGATCATCTCCGGTAGCCCGAAGCATTGCCTGGGTTTCTATGGTGCCGAAGGCACCGATCCATTGTCGTACGGCAGCCTCTACCACTTCTGCAACGGCGAACCGTCGGCGCCTGGCAAGCAGGGCAGGTTGCCGTGGACGCGTCAGCTGGATATTGGCGCCACGTACAGCCCGGCCTTCGCCGATCACAAGCTCAGCTTCAGCGCGAACATCTTCAACCTGACCAACGAACAGCGCCCGTTGCAGTTGTCGCCGTACAGCGAACTCAGCCCGCAGCTGATCAATCCGCTGTACCGCACGGTGACGATCCGCCAGCAGCCGCGTTATGCGCGGTTGTCGGTGAGTTACGATTTTTGATCGAGCGCGTGGCGGGCCAGGTGAAGTGAGCGATAGGCCTCGACCAGACGGTCGAGGCTGAACGCCCGATTTCTTCCGCTGGGATTTGGCAGGACCCATACGTCGGCTCCATGCAGTCCGACGGGTTGCTTGCCCCAGCCGATGTCTCGCTGTCCTGTCATTCCCACGTAGCCCGCTTTGCCCAGGAAAGCCACGATACGAGGCGCATATCGAGCGATCTTTTCATTGAACGCCTGGGCGGCATCCTGGAACTCGACACGCGAAAGCTCCGCGGCGCCCGCCGTTGGCCGGTCCACCACGGAGGTCACCCCGCACCCGTAATCGAGCAGCAGGTGATCTTCCTGCGGGAGAATCTGCGACGGCGTGAAACCGGCGAGGTGAACGACCTTCCAGAAGCGGTTGCTTCGCCCGACGAAGTTATGGCCCGCGGCGGCCGAACCCATGCCAGGGTTGATCCCGCAGAAGAGCACGTCGAGATGACGGGCGATAATGTCCGGCGGCCGCGCCATCACCCACACATCACCGCGACGGCCTTCTGCGCGAGCTTTCGCAGTTGGTTCCGGGGAGTGCCCGACCGGGCGCGCATAGCCAAGGTGTGCAACGTCGCGGAGGCGAGCAGGGCAAGTGCCTTGGCATCCATCCCCGGCTCCAGTTCCCCGGCCTTGAGCGCCTGCTTGAACCGTGCCTCGAAGTCGGCGTCGAGCTTGCGGAAACCTTCGGCGACGATCTCCTGTATCTCGCTGTCGCCCGGCGCTTCGGTGATGGCCGTGCCTACGACGAAACACCCCAAGACTTCGCCGTCGTTGGAGAAGTAAATGGAGAGTGACGCGTCATAGACCTTCATCAGCCCATCGGGAAGGGTTTCACCGGCCTCGAAAGCTTGCTGAATCGCTGTGAATTGGCGGTCCCAGTAAACGCGGAGCGCCTTGACGTAAATATCGTGCTTGTCACCAAACGCCGCGCGCAGGCTGGGGCGGTTCATGCCCGTGGCGTCGGACAGGTCGTCGAGTGACGTTCCGGCATAGCCTGCCTTCCAGAACGCCCCTGCCGCCTGCCGTAGTGCCGTTTCCGGGTCATAGGCACGGGGGCGCCCGCGTGGCCGCCTGATGGGTTCGTCTTTTTGTGTACGAGATTGCATAAAAATACTTGATACGTGGCCGATCCGATAATATTATTCGAGATGGAACAAAATTCAAGCGGAACATGTCCATGCCTTCACGTCCTGCGCTCAGTCATACGACCCTTCCACTCGGACGAGGAGGCGACCGAATTCCAGCCGTAGGATTCGGAACCCTTATCCCCGACGCTGCCGCAGCCCGACGTTCGGTCAGGCTCGCGTTGGATGCGGGGTTTCGACACATCGACGCTGCCGAGGTGTACCTCAATGAGGTAGCCGTCGGGGCCGCGTTGCAGGAGGCCTTCGCGGACGGTGTGGTGAGACGCGAGGAACTCTTCGTGACCACCAAGCTGTGGAACAACAATCACCGTCCGGAGCGTGTCGGCCCTGCGCTCGATGCGAGCCTTCATCGGTTGCAACTGGACGCAGTGGACTGTTACCTGATCCATACGCCTTTTGCATTCCAACCTGGCGACGAACAGTACCCGACGGGCCCGGATGGCCAGACGGCCTACGACGCCGGCGTGACACTGCTGGATACGTGGCGGGCGATGGAGCGGCTCGTCGACGAAGGCAAATGCAGGCATATCGGCCTGTCCGACATCCGACTGGAGCGGGTGAAGGAAATCCATGAGGCGGCGCGCATCAAGCCTGCCGTGGTGCAGGTGGAATGCCACCCGTATCTGCCGGAATGGGAGCTTCTGGAGTTCTGCCGGGAACACGGCATCGTCTTGCTCGCCTTCGCGCCCTTGGGCCACGGCATGGAGCCCAGCGTGCTGAAAGATCCCGTCATCGTCGACGTGGCTCGACGTGTCGGCAAGACGCCTGCGCAAGTCGCCCTGGCCTGGGCCGTGCAGAGCGGGAAGGCGCTGTTGACGACATCGACGAACCCGGAACACATCCGCGAGAACTTCGACCTGTCGATGCTGCCGGACGATGCCTTGTCGGAAATCCGGGAGCGGATAACGACGAGGGTACGGTTGAACCAGGTGGTGGATACTGGACTCCCGGGTTTCGTACCGCGCGCGTGACAACGTTCCGGACTGCGACGGCAGTCGCAGATTCGATGGATCCGTGGTGACGACAGGCTCGCTGGCACGAGCCTGTCATATTCCGCCGCGACACTCCTCCGCCCAGGGGTAACGCAATAGCGGAAGGCAATGCATGCGAGGCATGCCGTCGATCCGCGCAAAGGGCAAACATGACGTCTCAGGATCGGCGGCACTTCCTCAAGCTTTCTCTGGGCGCGGCCGGCGCCGCTTTCACCGCCGGGGTGGTACCACCGTCGATCGCCAAGGCGCTGGCGATCCCGGCGTCACGGCGCACGGGTACGCTCGCCGACGTCGAGCACGTGGTGATCCTCATGCAGGAGAACCGCTCGTTCGATCATTATTTCGGTTCGCTTCGTGGCGTGCGCGGCTTCGGTGATCCACGGCCCTTCACCCTCGCGAGCGGGCGATCGGTCTGGCATCAGCCTTACGCGGCATCGGCCGACGATTATCTGCTGCCGTTCCGTCCCGCGGCCGAGGATCTTGGCCTGCAGTTCCTCGAAGACCTGCCGCATGGCTGGAACGACACGCACGCCGCAGCCAACGGCGGCCGGTACGACGGTTGGGTGCAGGCAAAGGGTACGACCACGATGGCGTACCTGACGCGCGAAGACATTCCGTTTCACTACGCGCTGGCCGACGCGTTCACCATCTGCGACGCGTATCACTGCAGCATGTTGTCTTCCACGGATCCGAACCGCTACTACATGTGGAGCGGCTACGTGGGCAATGACGGCAAGGGCGACGGCCCGGTGCTGGACAATGCGGAGAAGGGTTACGACTGGACGACGTATCCCGAGCGCCTCGAGCAGGCGGGCGTGTCGTGGAAGATCTACCAGGACATCGGCACGGGCCTGGATGCCGCTGGCGGCTGGGGTTGGACGTCCAATCCGTACATCGGCAACTACGGCGACAATTCGCTGCTGTACTTCGACAAGTACCGTGACGCCCAACCGGGCGATGCCCTATACGACAAGGCGCGTACCGGTACCGAGATCGCCAAGGGTCAGTCGCCCTTCGCCATCCTGCGCGAAGACGTGCTGGCGGACCGCCTGCCGCAGGTCTCATGGATCGCGGCACCGGAAGCCTATACCGAGCATCCGAGCTGGCCTGCCAACTATGGCGCCTGGTACCTCGACGGCGTGCTCGATGCGTTGACCGCGAATCCCGAGGTGTGGAGCAAGACCGCGCTGTTCATCACCTACGACGAAAACGACGGCTTCTTCGATCACGTGGTGCCGCCGTATGTGCCGTCCTCGCGCGAGCAGGGATTGTCGACGGTGACCACGGAGGGCGAGCTCTATCCGGGCGGCAATGGATTCGTCGCCGGCGGGTACGGACTGGGTGTTCGCGTACCGATGCTGGTCGTGTCGCCCTGGAGCAAGGGCGGCTGGGTCTGTTCGGAAACCTACGACCACACCTCGATCATCCGCTTCCTGGAACGGCGTTTCGGCGTGCGCGAGCCGAACATCTCCGCCTGGCGCCGCGCGGTATGCGGCGATCTCACCCGTGCCTTCGACTTCTCACGGCACGATGCCGACGCGCCGCGCCTGCCTGGCACGAGCGGTTACGAGCCGGACCAGAAGGCTCATCAGGATCTGCGTCCGACGCCGCCGTCCGACCAGCGCATGCCCCGGCAGGAGCCGGGACAACGACCCGCCCGTGCGTTGCCCTATGCATTGGACGTGCAGGGCAGGGTAGACGTCGCCGCAGGGCGCTACCGTCTGGAGTTCATCAACCAGGGCAGGAGCGGCGCGTTCTTCCACGTCTTTTCCCCGGCCAGGACCGATGGTCCCTGGGCATACACGGTGGAAGCCGGCAAGTCGCTCGCCGACGCCTGGACCAGCCTGTACAGCGGCAACGCCTATGACCTCTCCGTCACGGGACCGAACGGATTTCTCCGCCAATTCGCGGGCAGCCAGCCCGCGGTGGGCGATCGCGGCCGTCACGCCCAGCCCGAGGTACGCCTGGCGACAGGTGGGCTCGATGGACTTTTACGCCTGGTCATCACCAACGAAGGCAGCGGCATGTGCGTGGTGACGGTCACGCCGGGTGACGACTACACCCACCAGCCGCCGCGCCGCCACCTCCTGCTACCCGGTGGTCGCGTCGAGAGCCTATGGGAGATCGTGTCAAGCGACCATTGGTTCGACTTCAGCGTGACGAGCGACCACGATCCGCGGTTCTTGCGGCGATTGGCGGGGCATCGGGAGACAGGGCGGGCATCGCGGACGGACCCGGCGTTGGGGACGGTGGCGAATGCGTCGACAACGGAGGCGCAGACGGTGCTACAGCCGTGAGGTCCTTGAGGACCAAGGCGTTGATGAGAAAAACTAATAAGCCCTAGCAGGATTCATGGGCTAATCATCGAAGTGGCGCCAAGCCAGAATGGCGCCATCATGAATTTCTCCTCGATTACTGCATCTTCCCCGTTTGAGGCAGACAGCCGCCCCGCTCACTGGGGTGGCGTGTTCGCCATGACGCTGTGCGTGTTCGCGTTGATCGCCTCGGAATTCATGCCGGTCAGTCTGTTGACGCCCATGGCGGCTGACCTTCGGGTCAGCGAAGGACTGACCGGTTACGGCATCGCCATCTCCGGCGCATTCGCGGTGCTGACGAGCCTGTCGATTTCCAGGCTGGCCGGCGCCATGAACCGCAAGAGCCTGCTGCTGGCACTGACTGCGTTGATGGCCGTGTCCGGCGCGGTGGTCGCGCTTGCGCCGAACTACCCGGTCTACATGGTGGGACGCGCGCTGATCGGCGTGGTGATCGGTGGTTTCTGGTCGATGTCGGCAGCCACGGCGATGCGTCTGGTGCCGGTCGACCAAGTGCCGCGGGCCCTGGCCATCTTCAATGGCGGCAACGCATTGGCGACGGTCGTCGCGGCACCGCTGGGCAGTTACCTTGGCGCGGTGATCGGGTGGCGGGGCGCGTTCCTTTGTCTGCTTCCGGTAGCTGCGCTCGCGCTGGGCTGGCAGTGGATCAGCCTGCCCAGCATGTCCGCCGAACGCGTCGCGCCCCACGTCAACGTGTTCGCCCTGTTCAAGCGCCGCGTGGTCGCACTCGGCATGGCCGCGTGCGGCGTGTTCTTCATGGGCCAGTTCGCCTTGTTCACCTACGTGCGCCCCTTCCTGGAGACGGTCGCGCATGTCGATGCTCCGGCGCTGGCCCTGGTCCTGCTGGGCATAGGCGTGGCGGGCTTCGTCGGCACGGTGGCCATCGGTGCCTTCCTCAAACGTGGGCCTTATCGCAGCTTGATCGCCATTCCCATACTCATGGCGGTGGTCGCACTCGCCCTGGTTTTCTTCGGCGCGCGGCTGTGGCCGGTGGCCACATTGCTGGCGTTGTGGGGGCTGTTCGCCACCGCGGCACCGGTCGGTTGGTGGAGCTGGCTCGCGCAGACCTTCACCCACGACGACGCAGAAGCAGGCGGCGGCTTGATGGTTGCCGTCGTGCAGTGTTCCATCGCGTTGGGATCCACCGTGGGTGGCCTGCTGTTCGATAGCCGCGGCTACCAGAGTACCTTCGTCGCCAGCGCCGTCATGCTGCTTATGGCCGCACTGCTGGCTTACCTGACCGCAGGCCGTCGGTTGAAAGGGGGACCTTGATGCCATCCCATGGCAAGCTCGTCTTTGCGTGCCTCGTACTCGCGTGCCTGGCGGCACGCGCACCAGCGGCACATGCGCGGGAGAGTACTCCCCCCGCCGTCGCTCAAGCACCGATAGCCTCGAACCAGGAGTCACCTTCGATGAAGATCCGCCTGCTGATCGACGGCCGGTACCTGCCAGCCACGCTGGAGAACAGCGCCGCCACCCGCGACTTCCTGGCGCAGTTGCCGTTGACCCTCGAACTGGAAGACTACGCATCCACCGAAAAGATCGCGCAGCTGCCGCGGAGGCTGTCCACGGCCGGGGCGCCCGCCGGCGTGACACCGGCCGCTGGCGATATCACCTTCTACGCACCGTGGGGCAACCTGGCGATCTTCCACAAGCCCTTTGGCTACTCCAAGGGCCTGATAAGGCTCGGCCATATCGACGGCGATTTCCAGTTATTGCGCAGGGCAGGGAAGATGCAGGTGCGCATTGAAGTGATGGATACTGCGTACCCATAAGGGATATTCGGGGGCCAAGAGATGCTTCGTCAGTGCATGGCAGCGCTAATGCTGCTGGCGGTTTGCTCGTTCGGCCACGCCGTGGCATCCGAGGATGTGATCAATCCTTCCGTGGTTCATGCGCCCATCCAGTACCCCGAGTCAGCGATTGCGGCGAACGAAGAGGGCACAGTGCTCGTAAGAGCCTTGGTGGAACCAAGTGGCCACGCTGTCAACTTGAGCATCGACAAATCCAGTGGTCACGCGGACCTGGACGAGGCGGCCCTGCAGAGTATTTCTCAATGGTCGTTCTCCCCCGGCATCAGGAATGGAAAGCCGGAACCCCGGTGGGTGGTACTTCCCGTTTCGTTTCAACGACAGGCTGAGCCGGAGAGTGAGGCCGAGATGCATAACGATATGCTGGCCATCATCAGGGGGTTGGCCGGTAGCCTGGGCGCCTTGATCCTGTTCGTCTGCTTCGTATGGTCGGTCGTGCTGGCCAAGCGCATATCGATTCTCTGGCTATCGTTTATGGTCGCGCTTTGGGCGATAACCTACCCATTGTTCGTGGCGACTCATTGGTCGCTGGCAAAACGAAGCTTGCCGATGGTCGCCGCCGGGTTGGCTCTGGTGGCGCTAAGTCTTTATCTCGCGCCTGTCCATCCGTTGCCCAGTTGACTGACGCGACTATCTGTCCACGCCTTCGATCATGAAAATCCGATAGTCGGCGCCCTTGAAGCGGTGCTCGCGAGCCTCTGCATAGGCGGGGCTGTTGTACCAGGCTAGTGCATCCGCTTTCGAAGGGAAGCTCAAAATGACGGCGCCTTCCACCGGGCTGCCTTCGAGCGTCTCGATGTCGCCGTAAAAGGCGAGGCGTGTTATCGGATGTCCTTGACCTGCCGGACCGGCTTTCTCGCCGTAGGTCTTCAGTTCCGCAGGGTCGAGCGTGCGCTCGCGGGTAAATACGACATAGGTCGTCATGGCTCGTTTCCTGTGTGAATAGGTCGAGATGGGGCCGCTTTAACGAGCAGCCCACGATGAATTACCAGGGAAGCGTCTCGCCGAGATAGGTGAAACTTCCGGTCGGGCCATCGGCACCGATCAGCGCCATGCCGACGCTGCTCTTCGCACCCGTCGGCACGTCGATCGCGCCCTTGCCGCCGTTCATGTCCGTTTGCACATAGCCGGGGTGGACGGCGTTGACCTTGATCGGCGTGTCGCGCAGTTCGTAGGCGAGGTGGACGGTCCACGAGTTGAGTGCGCTCTTGGACGCGTTGTATGCAGGGACCTTGACGTCGTAGATCGGCGAGGTCGGGTCGGCGTGCAGTGTCAGCGACCCTAGTCGGCTCGACACATTGACGATGCGCGCCGCGGGTGCCGCTTTGAGCAGGGGGAGAAAGGCCTTGGTGACTTCGACGGCCGCGAAAAAGTTGGTATCGAACGTCTTGCGCCACGCATCCAGGGTCTGCTCGGACGGTACCTTGTCCAACTCCTCGACGACGACGCCGGCATTGTTGACCAGGATGTCGAGCTTGCCGAATCGCGCCTTGACCTCGGCGGCGGCCTTATGAATGCTATCGGCATGGGTGACGTCCAGCGTGATCGGCTCGACTGGCAGGCCTTCGGCCTTGAGCTTGTCAGCGGCGGCCTGGGTGCGGGCCGGATCGCGGCCGGCGAGCAGGGTGGTGACGCCGGCTTCGGCAAGCTGGCGGACGGTCTCCCGGCCAATGCCGCGGGTGGCACCGGTGACGAGGGCGACTTTCAGTGTGGGGTTCATTCCGTATCCTTGGATGGGGAAGTGACCGGGCCGCTCGACTGAGCGGCCCGCGATGAATTACCAGGGAAGCGTCTTGCCGAGATAGGTGAAGCTACCGGTCGGGCCATCGGCGCCGATCAGCGCCATGCCGACGCTGCTCTTCGCACCCGTCGGCACGTCGATCTCGCCCTGGCCGCCGTTCATGTCCGTCTGTACGTAGCCCGGATGGACGGCGTTGACCTTGATCGGCGTGTCGCGCAGTTCATAAGCAAGATGGACGGTCCACGAGTTGAGCGCGCTCTTGGACGCGTCGTACGCCGGAACCTTGAAATTGTAGATCGGCGAGGTCGGGTCGACGTGCAGGGTCAGCGAGCCCAGCTGGCTCGATACATTGACGATGCGCGCCGCGGGCGCCGCCTTGAGCAGCGGGAGGAACGCCTTGGTCACTTCGACCACTGCGAAGAGATTGGTGTCGAACGTCTCGCGCCAAGCGTCGAGGGTCTGCTCGGACGGTGCCTTGGCGAAGTCATCGACGACGATGCCGGCGTTGTTGACCAGGATGTCGAGCTGGCCGAATCGCGCCTTCACCTCGGCAACGGCCTTCTGGATGGTATCGGCGTTGGTGACGTCCAGCGTGATCGGCTCGACCGGCAGGCCTTCGGCCTTGAGCTTGTCAGCGGCGGCCTGGGTGCGGGCCGGGTCGCGGCCGGCGAGCAGGGTGGTGACGCCGGCTTCGGCAAGCTGACGGACGGTCTCCTGGCCGATGCCGCGGGTGGCACCGGTGACGAGGGCGACTTTCTGCGTGGCGTTCATTTGGAATCCTTGACGGGGTTAGCGATAGCGCTGGGTTCGACATGCGGATGGCACGGCGGATTTAAAGGCTTCTCCCGCATTTTGGTGGGAGCCGACCTTGCCGGCGATCCCGCGGCAGCGGGGCGGGTTGAGGCAAGCACCCATCGCCGACAGGGTCGGCTCCCACCAGGGGGGGGCGACAGTTCGCGGGCGAGGCGAGGGACCAGTCGGCGCGGGTTAGCTTGAGCTGGGCGTTCTGAGATGATTCGGCGTCTCTAAACCGCAAGATCGGTCGAGCACGTGGTGTCCTGCTGCGCGACACTGTTCGAGCACACAGGAACGAGTGATGACGACGCTGAAAAATTACCATCTCAGGATGCAACGGGTCCTGGATTACATCGACGCGCACCTGGACGACGATCTGGACCTCGACACGCTGAGTGGCGTGGCGGCCTTCTCGAAGTTTCATTTCCACCGGCAATTCAAAGCCAGCTTCGGGCTCTCCGTGCATCGCTACGTGCAGCTTGCCCGGATGCGGCGCGCGTCGTTCCAGCTTGCTCATTCGGGTGCGCAAAGCGTCACGGATATCGCCATCGACGCCGGCTACGACGCACCGGACGCCTTCGCCCGGGCCTTTCGGCAGCGGGTAGGGCAGTCGCCTTCGTCTTTCCGGAAGTCTCCCGATTGGGCCCCGTGGCTTACCGCCTTCGGGCCTCTCGACCATGCAAGGAACACGCTCATGAAAATAACGTATGAACCCGGCGACGTAACGATTCGTGAGGTACTTCCAACGCCTGTCGCGATCTTCGAGCATCGAGGCGACCGGGAGCGACTGCCGGAGACGATCGAGCGGTTCATCGCCTGGCGCAAGGCTGCCGGCTTATCGCCTGCAACGAGCCCGACCTTCAACATCTTCCGATCCGAGCGTATCCCCGCGAACCCGGCCGACTACAGCATGGACCTGTGCGTGGGGACCGATCGGCCCATCGACGCCGAGGATGGGTACCCGAAACCGGGCATCATTCCCGGCGGACGCTGCGCGGTGCTGCGCGTTGTCCACAATACGAACAACCTCGAGCCTGCGGCGCTTTACCTCTATCGCGAGTGGCTTCCGAACAGTGGTGAGGAGGCACGGGATTTCCCGATCTATTGCCAGCGTCACTTCTCGATGCCCCCGCATGTGACGGTGCCCGAGGTGGTCTGCGATCTTTACCTGCCATTGAAATAGGTCGTCAAAACCCGCCGACATGCCGTCGCAATAAGGGGGCCGGTACGTATCACGCTGTCCGCACAACGTCCGTCTACGGTGTCCGCGGACACCCTGTGCGCCACGGAATGTCTCGCTAACTCACTGCCTCACCACATATTTCGAGCCGTGCCCGTTCTGGCACGTCACTTGCTGAGCAAGCCGGCGGGTGGGCGCGTGTCCGCTGGGGGGAGACAGGGGTGAAACCACATCAGGGCAGGGAACGAAGGGAATGAACATGCTGGGCTATTACCTTGAACTGGCCATGCGCAGCATGAAGCGCAGCCGCGGCCTCACTGTCTTGATGGTGTTCGCGATCGGTTTCGGCGTCGCCGCATCGATGACGACGTATTCGGTTTTCCGGGCCGTGTCGGGAGACCCCATCCCCTGGAAGTCGTCGCGCCTGTTCGTTCCGCAGATCGATGCCTGGGGGCCGAGCACCCAGCGGGACGGCGACAACGAACCGGTCAATGCGCTTTCCTACATCGATGCCATGGCCTTGATGCGCGATCACCGCGCGAAGCTGCAGTCGGCGATGTACATCATCTGGTCTTCGGTGGTGCCGACGCGGCAGGGCGGGCATCCGTTCAACGTCAGCGGACACGCCGTCTACAGCGAGTTCTTTCCCTTGGTCGAAGCGCCCTTCAAATACGGCAGTGCCTGGAGTGCCGACGACGACAGGCAACGCTCGGCGGTGGCCGTCATCAGCAGCAAACTCAACACGAAGCTGTTCGGCGGCGAAAACAGCGTGGGCAAGACGGTCAATGTCGAAGGAAGGAACTACCGAGTAGTTGGCGTGCTCGATGCCTGGAACCCCCAGCCGGTCTTTTATGACGTACAGAACACCGGAGGCTTCTCGACGGCGGCCGACGATCTCTTCCTGCCCTTCGACCGCGCGATCGAATCCGGCGTGCCGAACGACGGCAACACCAATTGCACCAAACCGCCCAAGGACCCGGGGTTTGTTGGCTTGCTGCGTTCCTCCTGCGTATGGATAAGTTACCTCGCACAACTGGACGATGCGCAGGCGGTATCGGCGTACCGGGGCTACCTCGAAAACTACGCCCATGAACAGCAGAAAGCGGGCCGGTTCAACTGGGCGCCGAATATCCGGTTGCGCGATCTTCCCGCGTGGCTGGAGAGCCAGGAAGTCGTTCCGTCGGATACCAAGGTCTCGCTGCTCGTGGCGGTGGGTCTCCTGGTCGTGTGCCTCGTGAATACCTCGGGACTCCTGCTGGCGAAGTTCCTGCGCCGCAGTGGCGAAATAGGCGTGCGACGGGCGCTCGGAGCGAGCCGTTTCGCCATCTATGCTCAGTTCCTCACGGAGGCAGGGATGATCGGTCTGTCGGGTGGTGTATTGGGGCTCGCGTTTACCGGTTTCGGTGTCCTCGGCGTGGGGATGGTCTTGCCGAAGGGCATCGCGAAGCTGGCGACGCTGGATATGCCCCTCTTGTTTCTAACGCTCGCACTTGCGGTGTTTTCCACCCTCGTCGCCGGCCTCTATCCGACCTTTCGCGCATCCCGCGTGCAGCCCGCCTGGCAACTGAAGTCGAACTGAGGATCGAGGAATGACCCTGCACCCCATATTCGCCGCACTGCGCAAGCACAAGGCTGGTGTCGTACTGATAGCACTGCAGATCGCGCTGACCCTGGCGATCGTCTGCAACGCGCTTTTCATCATTGGCCAGCGTATCCAGAACGTCAATCGGCCCACTGGCCTGATCGAGGACAACCTGTTCCTGATATCCCAGCAATGGGTTGGCGCACCCGATGCGGATAAGCCCGCCGGCGCGGAACAGCTCGACGCCATGATGAAGGAAGACCTGGCCGCGTTGCGAAACATGCCGGACGTGAGTTCGGTAACGCCCACCAACTCCTTGCCGCTCTATACCTCATCGCGTGCCGGGTCGGCGGGCATCAACCCCGGTAACGGCACGTACGACGGCCTGAGCGCAGGAACCGCGCGCGTCAGTTATTTCTTCACGGACGACCAAGCGTTGCCAACGCTAGGCTTCAAGGTCATCGCCGGCCGATTTTTCAATCCCGGCGAAGTGCAGCATTACTCCGGCCGCGAGGAGCGCACGGCCAGCGTGATCGTCATCACGCGCGGGCTGGCCGAAAAACTGTTCCCGGACAAGGGAGCGGTGGGGCAGGTGTTGTATCTCGATGGCGCTTCGACGCCGAGTGCGGTGATCGGCGTGGTCGATCGTTTGCAAGGCGCGGTCTGGGCGAAGACGTTCGCCTGGAATGCGGTGGTCGTACCCGCGCGCCTCAATTCGAACTATTCCCGCTACGCGGTCCGTACCAAGCCGGGAAGGAGGGACGCCGCGATGAAGGCCGTTCCTTCGGTGCTGTTCGGAGTCAATCCGATGCGCGTGCTCGACGACGAAGAGTCGGTGAAGTCGTTCGAGCAGATCCGCGCCCACGCCTACCAGTCCGATCTCGGCATGGCGATCCTCATGGGCGTGGTGTGCATCATCCTGATCGGGGTGACCGCGGCGGGCATCGTGGGATTGACGAGTTTCTGGGTGGGTCAACGGCGCAAGCAGATCGGTGTCCGGCGAGCATTGGGCGCGCGAAAGATCGACATCCTGCATTACTTCCAGTTGGAGAACCTGGCGATCGCCTGTGGCGGCGCGGCCATCGGCATCCTGCTGGCCCTGATGCTCAACTTCTGGTTGATGCGGAACTTCGGCATGGACCGGATCCCGGTGCCGTGGGTTCTGGTCGGCGTGGCCGCGGTGCTTTTGCTGGGACAGTTCGCTGTGTTCGTTCCGGCGCGGAGGGCATCCAATGTTCCGCCGGTGGCGGCTACGCGAACCGTGTAGCCATATGCACGCGTCGACGCGCCATCACTACGCCTTTGCTATTCCCGGCTGGATCGATACGCAGAGTCACGCTGTGCCGGGGGATAACCAGCGTGCCCTCGACGACTTGATGGCGCAGGGTTGTGCCTCGACCCCTAAGGGGCTGTTGCCGTCATGATCCGTTGGCCCCGAGCCAGGGATGATCAGGACAACCGGAGTGCCCGTCCCCGCATATCGTCCAACACCCCCGCGAGCGCTGGCTTCTCTAAGTGCACGATGGCGTCGTTGGCACTGGCCCCGCAGACACCGCGAGCCCACCGATCATGGCCAGAAATCGAAATATCTTGCGCATCGATCGTCCCTGGACGACTACTGCGGAAGCATACGGTATTTCCTCCGCATCCTCACTACGCCGATTAGACTTCGCCATCTCCGCAGTCCGACGAGTATGGACGTTGGCAGTGTCGCCCGGCCTTTAGCAATGCTATATGCATGCGTTTACCGCGTGGTGCAGTTCCTATAGAAGGCGTATGTCATGAGTTCCCCGCATCACCGCCAGAGAATTTGGCCTTTCTTGGTCCGCCGCATGATGATTGGCGCGACCTGGTTCGCGGCGAGCATGCTCTGTCCTTTCGCCGCGATCGCTTCAGGTGATGCAAAGCCCGCGTCGGCAAGCGATGGCGTTTACAGCCTCACGCTCATCCCTCAGATGGCAACGTCGAGCACCGTGGCCGTAGAGAAGATCGGTCTGGATATTCACATCGACCACGCCGATGTCGGCCGAGGCGCTCGCGTTTTCTGGATGCCGCTTCACATCGACAATCTCGACTCGGTGGCGAACCTCCTCCCGGCGCTGATTGCGTCGGACGGGCAGGGTAGCGTGCCTCTGAAGTCGCGCGATATCACGGATACGTCAGGAGACGCGATTCGCGAATGGTACGCCGAGCGGCCCTTGTCCTCCCCCTACACGGTCCACTACGAGGTTCCGGCGACGGTGCCAGCGGCCGTCAGGGGACCGGCACCACCGTACGAACTCAATAACAACGGCGGTGGCACCTCGGCCGCGGGAATGGCGTTCCTCCTGCGCCCGCAAGGCACGCGCAAGTACCGGTTCGACGTTCAATGGGATCTCAGCAAGCTTCCCCCGGGGTCGAAAGGCGTAAGCAGCTTTGGCGAGGGGAAAAGTTCCTCGATCGAACCGCTGAACGTTACGGACATGATGAATACCTATTTTATGGCGGGAGCGCTAACCACCTGGCCCGAGCGCGCGAAGCCAGGCGGGTTCTTTGCCGCCACTCAGGGTAAGCCGCCCTTTGACCCGGTCCCGGTCATGAGCTGGACGGGGACCATGTACAAGCACTACGAAGCGTTCTTCAACACGGGGCAGGGCCAAAGTTACGGCGTCTTCCTTCGCTACAACGCGGTCAATTCCGGCGGCGGAGTGGGTTTGCGGCGCGCATTCGTCACTACCTATGGCGAGGGCTTTGGCGCGGATCCCATGAACGTCAAGTTCACCCTGGCGCACGAGATGTTCCACACCTTCTCGCCTTATCTGGAGTCACCGGTGGATGGCCTCATGGACTGGTTCGGCGAAGGCGAGGCGCAGCTCTACATGCACAAACTCCCGCTGAGGTATGGACTGGTGACGCCGGATGAGTTTCTGCATGACCTCAACTTCTTCATTGGGCGGTACTACACCAACGCACTGGTGGGGCTTCCGAACGATCAGGTTCCGGAGAAGTTCTGGCTGGACACGCGAATCCGCACGCTGCCGTACGACGGCGGAATGCTCTACCTCGCCGGCGTCGACGCACAGCTGCGCAGGAAATCGGAGGGGCAGGTCTCGCTGGATACGCTGATCCTCAAGCTCAAGAAGGACGCCGACGCTGGAAAGGTGTTGGGGCAGGCTGATTGGGAGGCCCTGTTGCGGGAGCACTTGGGCAGTGAGGCGGTCGCCGACTTCCACGCCTATCTCGGAGGGAAGGCACCCCTTCCACCGTCCAATGCATTCGGACCGTGCTTCTCGCGCACCACCGTGAAGCTCCGTCGTTATGAGTTGGGCTTCGACCCCGCCGTGTTGACCGAACCGGGCCGCATTGTGCATGGCGTTCTAGCGGGGTCCGCTGCGTCGCAAGCGGGGTTGCGCGACGGGGACGAAATCGTTCGGCCCATCCCCCAGGACTTCATCCAGGGTGACCAGAAGGCGCTGCTCCATATCTTGATCCGGCGCCATGGACAGCAGCAAACCATAAGCTATCTGCCGCGGGGCGAGCTTGTGGGCGCCTACCAGTGGGAGCGCGTAAAAGGCGTTTCCGATACTCAGTGTGCCTATTAGCTTTCGGCACCAATTGGGTAGCTAACGGCGATCACAGCGGGCGTTTGGCGAGAGAGCGATGCATGAACGCAACCCCGATCGCAACAATCATCATTCCGCTAGCCAGCAGGAAAGTCAGCTGCATCCCTGCCGCGATCGCTGCGGGCGCCGCGTGGATGAAATCGTCTGTCCCGACGCCAAAGGCGAACACGGCGCCCATGAAGGATGCGCCGGCGATCAGGCCGATGTTGCGCGACAGGCTGAGCAGCCCCGAGACCACGCCGCGCCGGTCCTTGGAAATATCTGTCAGCGCGGCTGTATTGTTGGCGGCCTGGAAGAGCTGGTAGCCCGGTGTCAGAACGACAATGGAAAGCACATAGCCGGTTACGCCGACCCTGTTCGGCAGGATCGCCAGAAGGACGGCCCCCGCCGCCAGTAGAGCGAGCCCGATGGCGAGCACGCGGCCGCTGCCCCAGGAATCGACGAGTCGACCGGAGGGAACGCCGCTGACGATGGAAATCACGGGACCGATCGCCATGACGAATCCCACCAGTGTTTCCTTTAGGCCGAGACCGAGGCCGAGATAGAAAGGTCCGACCACCAATGTCGCCATCATGACGGCGGCAACCAGGACGTTGACGAGAAGATTGGGCGCGAGGCTCTTGTTAAACACCGACCACAGGGCCGCCGAAGGCGCCTTTTCCTTGCCGAGGTGATCCGGCAGCGTCGCGAAAGCCAGAATCAAAGCGACGGCGGCCAGCGGGAACTGCACCCAGAAGATGCCGCGCCATCCGGTCACCGCGATCATCAGCCCCCCAAGGGACGGGCCGAGCGCCGTCCCCAGCGCCGATACGGTGCCAAGCAAGCCCATGGCCCGCCCAATGCGCGCTTCGCTCACAGCCTGGCGCATCAGGGCCATGGAGAGCGCCATCAGGAAGGCCGCGCCGATGCCCTGAAGCACCCTGGCGCCGATCAGAAGCGACAGATTTGTCGCCATGCCACACAGTAACGAAGCAACCGCGAACAATGCCAAACCCCCCATGAGCATAGGCTTCAGCCCATGACTGTCGCCGAGCCGGCCGGCGATGACGACTGAGATCGTCAGGGCCGTGAGATACGCGACGACGACCGCCTGCACCTCGCCGAACGGCGCGGAGAAGGCCTTGGCCAGCGTCGGCAGCGCGATATTGGCGATGCTGGTTCCGAGCGAAGCCAGCAGCATCGACAACGCCAGTGTGATCATGATTCCTGACTGTGTCCTCTCCGACGCGAGCGGTTCCGCCTGTTCCATTGTGTTGCCCTCTTGCTTGAATTCCGGATCAAGAGCAGGCTACGACATCAAGTCGACTTGAAGTCAAGCATGAAATTTCTGGATATCGGCGAGGTCTCGGCAAAGAGCGGAATCAAGCCCTCGGCGCTCCGCTACTATGAGGAGACTGGGCTGATCTCATCGGTTTCGCGCCACGGACTGCGCAGGCAGTTTCCGCCGGAAGTGCTGTTGCAGCTCAAGCTGATTGCGATGGGCAAGTCGGCGGGGTTCTCGCTCGATGAGATCGCCGGCATGTTCGGGCGAAACGGAATGCCAGACCTGCCGCGCGGCGTGCTTCATGAAAAGGCCGATGAGATCGACCGCCAAATCCACGAACTGACCGCGCTGCGCGATACGCTCCGCCATGTCGCCGACTGCTCCGCACCATCGCATTTGGAGTGCCCGACGTTCCGGCGGCTTGTCGACGTGGCGGGCAAACGCGGCGGAAAGCGCAGGAACCCGAAAAACTCGAAAATGAGGCCTGGCCATAGATGACAAGGCTTATCCGGTCGTGGATGCCTCGAATCAGCCCGCCAACGCCTTGGCTCTTGAGCTTGCTCCCAGAAATCGGGCTCTGGAGGGGAAACGGTGGCGATCGGCGGTAAGTCGTTCGCGATTGGCCCGTGTTACCGAGGGTAGGCGGGCAAGGCATTCGACAGGCGTCAGTTGGGAGGGGCGCCGAAGTCCGTTTCCGACCCGAAGCGGACCAAACAGATTTGCGCGGAAGAGTTCTTGCCAAATCCAGTCGAAGCTCCCGGCTACGGGACGCTTGGTCCGGTTTGATGGGCTTCACGTCAACCTGGGCAACACCAAAGTAGAGGCAGTCCCTGTACGATTCTCGTGTAATCGACCCGGGGGGTGCGATGAAGTCGAAAAAAGGAAGAAGCGGTATTCGAAGCTTCCACTCCAAGCTCGAGGCGCACAAGCGAGAAGGGAAGCAGCTCATCGCACCATTGATGCAGCTGAAGAACACAAGCACTTTGTCCTGGCTAAACGATCGGTTGCCCGAACTAATATGGGCAGCTCTGATCTTGGAGGGGTGCAAACGCGAAAAGGGGCTCGAGGTCTTTCGACGGTTCTGCATTCTGTGTCACGGATATGAACAAGAGGCAGAGGGCCCTGACCTCGATTGGGCCCCTACTCTTACGAGTCTTGCAGAACTGCCAGAGGGCGTCACGAACTACGTGGCCGTCGCTTTAGACAACGCCGGAGTATCGCGGGAACTTTTGTCACCGCTCCTTCTATTCGAAGGCTTGCCTGCCAGAGCCCGCTGGCTGGAGCTTGTACCAGCTCCGCGTGCTGAAAACGTGGCTGACGCCTGGCAAAAGCTGGCGATAGCAACTGCAGAAGTCCTTGATCACCAGTCGCAACCGTCCACCGATATTAGGTGGATGACTATCATGTTTAAGGTGACGCTCGGGAAAGTCCACTTTCGCGCGGGCGCGGATGACGAGTTTGTCGAAGAGCTCAGGCTCTACCCCGCCAAGGGCGACATGAGAAGCGTCAGGCCGAGAATTCGAGCAATGGAATTGGCCTTCAGAGGCGGATATGACGGCACAAAAGCCGGGCCAACAGAGTGGTGCAATCACTTCTGGAAGGAATGTCTCGAAAAGACCGACTGCATGCCGATTCCGCCGGCTACGCCAGCAGACAGGCAAGTCGACCGCAAAGCTGTAATTGAGAATCTGGACGAAGCTAGGCAGGCCCTGCTCGATCACTGGGCAGGCACATTAACAACCTCCGGACTAAACCCTCGCCATGACGCAACCTTTGCCCTTGGATTCTACGCGCTTGCCTGTCTGAGCGAGCTTTGCGTCGGGCCGCTATCGAGAGTTATCGCAGGCCGATTGCTCGTCCGAACTCTTACGGAGATAAGAATCAATCTCGCGTTTTTGGTCAAAGCCGGAGATGAGGCATTGTGGGTGCGCTTCCGGTCGTACGGGTCCGGGCAAGCGAAGCTAGCGCTTCTCAAATACGAGGATGCGGAGCAAGGGCAACCCAATTTGGTGAGCGCCGAAACGCTAAAAGCACTAGCTAATGAGGATTTCTTCCAAGAATTCGTCAACATCGATCTCGGGAGTTGGAGCGGCGCAGACTTACGCAAGATGTCCGAACAGTGCGGTGTCAAGGACGACTACGATCGGTATTATGGGTGGACATCGGCCTTCGTCCACGGGCAATGGGCTGCGGTGAGAGATGCCGTTATGGCTACGTGCGGAAACCCATTACATCGAGCACATCGCGGCCCGATGCCAGTTCAGCGTCCTATGGAGAGCTGCATCCCGGACGCAATTCTTCTGGTCAATTCGACACTTGCCAGCGTGGATGAGTGCTATCCAAGCCTCAAGTTTCGTCTAACTATGCAGGACGCGGCCCGGCCAGCCGAAGCAGAAGAGGCTAATGGTTGAAGGGCTCGCCAGTCTCATGCCACGGCAACTTACCGGACGTGGCTGCCTTGGTGGCTACGATCAACCTAGCAAAGATACGGTCCTGTGGTGTCTGCTCTCGACCCACAGCGGACATCAACGAAAGCCTGATCAGGGATCAGACATTGGAACTTTTGCCGCAAGACAAAGAGCTTTTCCGCAGAATCGATGAAGTCCTGCACTACGTGTGGGATCCGATTGGCGTAGCAGGCGTCCCACAAGCCAGGGACGAGTATGAAAGCTATGTCCCCCACGTTTTTCAGCTTCTCAGGAGCACGGCCGATGGAAGGGATGTCGCCGATTATTTGCTTTGGTTGAGAGCGGAACACATTGGAATGGGTCTTAACCCAAGTCACGATGCCGAGGTAGTTGACGTACTCTTGGCATGGCGCGATCACCTTATTGCGTGAGCTCAAAGGGTCCGCTTCTGACCCAAAGCGAACATCTCGATGAGGCCGCCCGGATAGGGCGATTAGGCCAAGTTATCGGGGGTAGGGAAGGACCCTCCGATCCAAAGCGGCCGGTCGCCGTAACTCCCCGTCCCCATATCCAGGCCAGAGCCAAGGTCGTGTCCGCGCCGGCCCTCGCTGCTCCAACTCCAGCAATTGGATGCGGTGCCATAGCCCTTGACGGCCCCGATCAGGACCGGCTCCAGCTGCTCAGCGGCATGCATGGCACTAGCGCCGCTATCCGCTCGCGGGTGTAGTCGACATCTCGCCTGTGCGAGGGTTCATTCGGGGATGCAAGACGGTAAACTTGACCAAACCTCGGAAGACTTCGTCGTGCGATACCAAGCGAGCCGCCTGACATGAACCAACCCGATA
>Ga0182006_1000248_pt1 | contig 50539 bp, 44 predicted proteins | sample Sormic07211104_1_FD_123022 | JGI IMG/M metagenome (GOLD analysis project Ga0182006, IMG submission 123022) | Rhizosphere microbial communities from Sorghum bicolor, Mead, Nebraska, USA - 072115-104_1 MetaG | ecosystem: Host-associated > Plants > Roots > Rhizosphere | place: USA: Nebraska...
ATCCTTTGCTTTTGTCCGCCTGACAAAGAGGCTCCATTTTCGCCTAAGTAAGTCTGAAAACCTTCTGGCAGAGCTTCAATAAAATCGATAATCCCCAGCTGTGTACAAATACTAATAATCTGTTGCATATTCGGTTCATAATCACCAATGGCAATATTTTCGATTACATTTCCTGCAAAAAGATCAATTTTTTGCGGCACAACGCTTAGCAAATTTCTTAAAGAGGCGTTGTTCAAATACTTAAGCGCATGATTACCGATAAAAATATTGCCTGATTGTATGGGATAAATATTTTGAAGTAACGACATTAAGGTAGATTTCCCAGATCCGCTCTCTCCTACAATTGCAGTAAAAGTTCCAACCTTAATTTTTAGGTTTAAATCATCAAACACATTTACACGACTGCCATACCTAAAAGCGACATGTTCGAACCTGATATCGCCCATTAATTCTTTCGTAAGGAAAATGCTCGACGAATTTTGTTCAATCTCCAGGTCCATAATTTCGAACAAACGATCGGAGGCGATCATGGCATCCTGGATAGATTTATTTGCTCCAATTAAAGAAGTAGCTGGGCCAGTAAAATAACCAATGAGGGTATAGAAAGAAAATAATTCCCCAGGGGTAATTTCGCCATCTAAAACATAACCTGCACCCACCCAAAGCAAAATAATAGTGAGCATACGGGCAATAACCTCGGTAGATGTTCCGGAAAAAACTGAATTTAATCCTGATTTATAAATTGTTCTGAGCAGGCCAATAAAATGAGTTTCTGTTTTTTCGTTGGTAAACCTTTCAAGTCCAAATCTTTTAATCGTGGCTACATTATTTAAGCCCTCAACCAATTGCGATTCCAACTCGGCCGATTCCTCCATCAGCTTGCGCTGCATTTTCTTGTTCAGTTTATTGCTGATGAAATAAATCAATAAATACAATGGAATAACAGCCAACATTATTAAGGCCAGTTTCCAATAATAACTGAACATTAAAATAAAAGAGAATACAACAATAAAGCCGTTTACAACCAGGTTAATGGAAACATCGTTGATAAAAGCCCTTATTTTAACGGCATCGTTTACCCTTGAGATAATTTCGCCCACCCGCATGGTATCGAAAAACTGTTGAGGCAGTTTTAAGAGGTGTTTATAGTAGCCCAATATCAACCGGGCATCTATCTGCTGCCCCGTACGGATTGTAAAAATGGTTTTAGCCGTTCCAATAAATAATTGCAGCGCTAAAATGGCCACCATCATTAAGCTCATTAAATTAAGCAGGTTCCGATTACCTTCTACCAACACATGGTCGGTTATTTTTTGAACAAAAACTGAGGTAGATAGTCCAAGTATAGTATAAATCAAAGCACCAAAAAGTGCCTGCGTTACAATACTTTTATGCGGTTTAATCAGGTTCCAAAAACGGCTTCTGGTATCGACCTTTTCGTTGCCTTGCTTAAAACCCTCATCAGGTAACAACAGAACCAGTACGCCTGTCCATTCACTTGTAAATTCATCAATAGTTTTGCGGTGTTTTTTTCCATCACCCGGGTCCATTACTTCAATGTATTTATCGCTTACGCCATAAATAACTACATAATGCTGCAATTGTTTCTTTACCACCACATGCGCAATAGCTGGCAATGGAATTTTAGAAAGACTATCTAAACTGCCCTTTACGCCTTTTGCTTCAAACCCCAGTTTATTTGCAGCTTCTATCAAACCTAAAACATTGGTTCCTTTTTGATCGGTGCTAGCCAATTGGCGGATGCGTGCAACGGGCATTTTTAATTTATAAAACGCAGCTATAGATGCCAAACAAGCGGCGCCACAATCGGTAATATCGCGTTGTTTTATTAGTGTAGACATTAGAAGAGAGATGTGAGATTTGAGACTGGAGAACTGAAATTGGTGATTTGCGTGTTTTCGGCTTTGGTCTTTAAGCTTTTAGCTTTTAACTCCGTTTGGATTTAACCAATCATCAACTTTATCATAAAGCAATTGATACAAGTTTCGTTCTGCAATGGTAAAGTGTGCATTAAAGGTCATCCCCTTTTTTACCTGCCCTTTATAACCGTTTTTTAGCTTTAGATAATCTTTGTCCAGTTTACACTTTACTTTAAAATAAGGGCTTTGGTTAATCAATATAATATCATCAGAAATGTCGGCTACTACACCAGCAAGCAAGCCCCATTGGTTATAGTTAAAAGCATCAATCTGAAACCTGACGGTTTGGCCAGCTTTAATTAAACCGATGTCAGCAGGTTTAATATAACAAATGGCCAGCAAAGCACTATCAGGCGATATCTCGCCAATTTTCTGATTGGCTGCTATGAACGAACCCAATTGTAAACCTGATAGATTTTGCACCGTTCCGGATACTCCTGCGGTTAAATGATATAATTTCTCCTGCTCGGTTAGCTGGATTTTCTGGCCAGCGAGATCTTTTAATTCTTTTCTATACTGATTAGATTCTGTTTGCCACTGCGTTTTGTACTTTTTAGCCACCAAATTAAAATCAGAGCGTGCCTGATCGTAGTTAAACTTATATTGCTCATACTCTGCTTCGGTAACAACCTTCTTGCTATACAATGTTTCATACCTTTTATAAATTTTGTAGGCCTGTTCGCATGCATTTAGTGCATTTTGAATCTGTTCCGCATATTGTTGCCAACTTGCCGCATACAGGCCGGTTTGCAACGCAGGTTGCCCTGCATTGCTTAAGTCGACCAGTTTTAAAACGAGGAGCGCATCATTTAACAAATTTTTTAATTCACCGGAACGATTATTCAAAATCACATTTTGTGTTTCGGGTATAGTAGGGTCTATATTTAAAAGGAGCTGGCCTTTCTTAATTTTTTTGTTATCGGTTAAATTAATCAAGGTAATTTTTCCTGCCACTGGTGCCAGCAGTTCTGTTCTTTCGATATTACTCTGTAAAGAACCATTCCCTTTAATGCTTACTGTTGTGTAAATAAAAGGTAGTGCGGCAAAAGCAACAAGCGTGAATAATATGGTGGCAGAATAAATAATTTGTGTCCGCACCTTGGTATGGTGTAAAAAAATGATGGAATTATCTTCAAAATTGGCGTCTTCTATAAAGGGCATAATCATCAATTGGCTTGGTTAAGACCAAGTTTGCAATTATTAAATTATGTCAGAAAAAAGATACACGAAAAGGGAGATTGTAGGGATGAAAATGTTTTTGACCTTTAGAAAAAAAAACCGATAAATGCACAAATAGGCATTATCGGCTAAAAATATTTCAATCGTATTAAGCTTTTTAAGAATTAATTTATATCATATCTAATTTATCTAATTAAATATAATTCTTCACTCAAATACAGTTTAAATTAATTTAAGGTGGTTACATTATAGACAAATCAATACTTAAGTTTTTACCATCAGAATTCCAATCATTTCTGCCACTTTATATGCAACCATCATGGCACGAACAATAGAAAAGTAATCCCGGCTTTATTCAATTATTTTACAAATTTTAATAGAAATCAGCCCTCTGTTATTTCTTAAATATGATGCCTAGCCCTATAGCATAATGGCTAGGGTTAATACTTAGGGTATTTAAAATAGTGTTATTTAGACCAGAGTTAAATCCTGAAGATAAAAATATTGCTTTTTTGTGGGTTAACTCATAGGATAGCCTTAGCCCATAATTAAAAGTATTATTGCGGACTTTACCTTCATGATAACGAACAACTATCTGTTCAAAACCGGCGTAAGGTGTAAATGTTAAATTTCTTGAATTTTTATTTAAAATAAAATCGTTCGAAATATTCAAATTATAGGTAGAAAGATTGATATGTTTATCGTTACGCAGGTTCGTATTTACCTGAAATCCTAAAAATAGATTTTTATACAATCTATAATTAATACCTAATCCAAGGCCATAATTAATGCTTTCTGAAACGTGGTAAAATTGATCCTTTATTGATACGGGAAATTTTGTCAAGCCTAATGCGGTACGCACATTATCTTTATTAAAATAGTCAAATACCCTTCTTCCAAACTCTCTCTTTATTTTTTGATTATCTAAATTAGCTATTCCATTATTACTTTTGATTGTATCAAGTGATTCACTGGATAATCTTTCCATTCGCCCATCCTTTTCGGCTTTTTGAAACAAACGACTATAATTCTCCCATTCCTCATTATTTCTGGGTTTATCAATTAATAAAACATCATCCCGATGTTGAACAATATCTTTATATGAAATCTTATCCACATTTATGCTATCGATTTCGGTTCGAATAAAATCAACTGTAGTGTGAGGTGATTCTTTTTTCAATTCGGACGAAGCGAAAGTGTGGGTTTCTTTTAAGTACCACTTCTCCCCTATTTTTTCATAAGCAACCCGATAATTTAATATTTTAAGAGGCAAAAAGCCAACCCTTACCAGGTTGTAAGTATATGTGTTTGCGGCAACAAATGCGTAGGTGGCTGTATCTATATACAATGTTGCCTGGATTTTATCATATTGCTTACTGGTATCACGTGTTGTTATATTAATTACAAATACTTTATGATTATCATACATCTCCTTACCGGCAAGTAAATAATCAAACTTCTTTTTTTTAACAATTTTATGTAGGATATAATTATTATGAGCAATATCCTGGAAATCAACAACATTATAGTTCGATGTATGCTTCAGATACTTAAGAGTTTTATCATACAACGTATCCATTCGATTTTGCACCACAGCAACCGTAGTTTTTTCATTTGAATCGTAAGCTGGTACATAAGCTTTTATTAAAGCATCCGATTTAAAATATTCAGACTGGTTACGCCATGATTGTGTTCTCAATATTCCTTTGATAATAATAGGCTTATTGGGGTAGTTGTAAACAATTCTTTTAATTGCTTTTTTTATAATGTCATCACCTGCTCCAATTATAACTTCCTGTAATTCAGTACTACTTTCGGTTAATTTAACATCATAAAAATGATTAGATTGATATATTAAACGAATATTTAAATAGCCTACATGACTAAAGTTTATTCCAAGCGCTGTTAAAGTCTTTAATGGAGCAGTTATTTCAAAAGAACCATCATGATCTGTACGTGTTAATACATTACCTACTTTTACGGTCGCTCCTGATAATTTTATGTTATTTTTTGCATCTACTACCCTACCTTTTAAAGTTACGGATTGTGTATAAGCATTGCTTGATACTAATAATAAAAGATAAATTATAAGTGTAAATTTCATATTTAACAATAAGTGATCTGCAGAATAATTTAAAAATAGATAAAGAAGGAATTGGATATAATTTTAAATTATATCCAATTCCTAATTAATATTAGTCAATTAGATTGGAATAATAACTGCACCAGCTCCGGCGCCAATTAATCCTGCGGTAAACCAGTTATCGCTACCAGATACTACCTCACCATTTATGGTAACCTCGCCAGAAACAAGAGCAAGAGTGGCACCAACAACAAAACCAATTAGCGCTCCAAAAATGCCACCGCCTACAGTTTCATTTATTTCCTTAGCATCCATCTCCTGAACACCGAAGTCTTGTATTTTTAAATTTTTCATTTTAGTTTTTTAAGTTTATTCCCTACTCTTTAAGGCTTTTCAGGTTCCGCCTATGTTGGCCTAACATGAAACAAGTATTGGACATTAAATTTCAATCAAAAAAAAAGATACACTAAAAGGCTTTTTATAGGGATAAAAGAGATATAACATCAGAAATAGTTCAATATTGATCAAACTGGCGCCAATTAGATCTTACATTAAAATACACAGAAGGTAATACAAATATGTATTTTAAAATAGTTTATCCTTTAAGTATAAATATCGACTATAATTGTAATTGAAAACTATGAAAAAAATTATCCCAAATGCCCTGTAATTTCTTCAATTTAATTTACCCGGCAGCCAGATTAATGCGTGCAGGCAATGATGGGGCCGATTTGGGCATTAAACCAGATATAGTTATACCAGCAGATGGTACCGATTGGGTTGGCTATGTAAAGAAGTATAAAGCTAAGTAACGGTCACTACTTAAGCACTACAATCTATTGGTTTGGTACAGACAAACGACCGTTTGGTGTATATTTTTTGGCTATTGAATTCGGAAATAACACTTTTAAACACATTTAATTAACTATCTAATATTACAATTATGAAAAACAAAAAATTAGAAAAAAAGACTTTGTTTGTTTTTAAGAAGACCAACTTTACCAATTTGACAAAAGAGCAAATGAGAAAAATTTATGGAGGGGAGACAACAAATGGGGCCGGAGGAGACTTGTCTACAAATCATGGGTGCGTAGAGCAAAAAACGTTAGTCACAATAAGTGATTAAAACTCTAAATAAGCCTCTCCAAACTACTGCCCGCTAATAAATACTTAATAAGATTAAAGTAAAATGCCATATTATTTAAAAAACCTTCTTTTAATAATCCTTCTAATTATAAATTTCTCGGCTAATGCGCAAAATTGTAATTGCGGAGAGAATTTCAAATTTATGGTGGAAAAAATCCAGAAAAATTATGTTGGTTATAATGACAAAATTAAACCTTCTAATCGAGGAAAATTTTCTTTTTTTACGGATAGCCTTCAAAAGGTAGCAAATAACGCAGGTGATTATCAATGTCTACCCATTTTTAGAGAATGGATTTCTTATTTTAATGATAAACATCTTAGTATTATTTATAATGATTCACATTTTAACAAAGATCAAATAAGAAAATATTATTCAAATGAGGAAAAAACGGATTGGTCTAAGGCTTCTTTGAGTGCTTATCTAGCTTCAAATTCAACTGACCAAATTGAAGGCATTTGGAATAGTTACACAGGAACTTATCAGATTGGAATTGTTAAGGATAAAAATGATACTAAAAAATTTATTGGCTTTATCATTAAAGCGGATGGAGTAAGATGGGTTGAGCAACAAATCAAACTAAAAATTACAAAAAAGGATAATCAATACTTTTTAGATTATTTTAAGGCAAGTGATCATTCGATCACACAAATACCATTTAATAAGCTGGGGGATACTTTAACTATGGGTGAAGGAATGAATGCTAAATGGTATAAAAGCTCGGTTAATATTTCACAATTATCAAATAAGAGTGCAGATAAAGATCTTCCGCCAAGCTTTAAAGTTTTAGATAATAAAACTTGTCTATTTGAAATGCCTACATATGCTTCACTAGATTATGTAACTACCGTTGATAGCCTCATTAAAGAAAATGCAAGTATCTTAAGGAAAAGTGATCATTTGATAATTGATCTTCGCAATAATTTTGGAGGCTCTATACTCGTTTACAAGAAATTAATCCCTTATTTATATACCCATCCAATTTTAACAGAGGGCGGTAGTGTACTTGCAACAGAGGATAATATCCGTGATTATTATTCAGATATCCCAACTAATGTTTCAGATAGTATGAAAAAGATATTCACTAAGAATCTAAATCTGCTAAAAAATCATGTTGGTGAAATTTATAATTTATACCCTGTGGATACCATTATCTTATCTAAAAAACTTAGTTATCCAAAAACTGTCTCCATATTGATTAATCGCAACACATCTAGTGCTGCTGAACTTTTCCTTTTAGAAGCAAAGCAAAGTTCTAAAGTAAAGGTTTTTGGAACCAATTCTTCAGGTGCTATAGATTATCTTGAGGTTGTGCGAACAAAAATGCCTTGCGGCTTTTACACAATTGGCTATTCAGCGGCCAAATCTAATCGTTTACCAGATAATCCCTTAGATAATGTTGGGATCAAACCTGATATCGAAATACCTAATAATGTCGTCGATTGGGTAAAATTTATCAAAAATTATAAAAAGAAGTAATGTCAAACAAAAAAAATATACTTATATATCATATTATTTTTTGGCTAGGCTATATGTCATTAAGTAGTTTGATGGAATTTGCTGGAGATCCAAAAAATTATTTTTTTAGTATCCCAGATTTTATTTTCACGCAATTTCCTAATATCTGTACTTTTTATTTGAGTCTTTTAATATATTCAAAGTACGTAAGCCCAGTTAAAATTCTGCCACTAATATCGGGGTTTATTTTGGTATATCTTTTCTCGTCTTTTAATTGGTATGTGACTGGTTATCATATAAGACCTCTCGTGCGTGCCAATGGAGACCCAACGCCTCCATTTGTTTTTTGGCGGCATTTAATGGGTACATTTTGGGTATTTATTAGATATTCGACATTAGCTTTTGGTTATTTTTATGCCAGAGAAGGGATAAAATATCAAAAAAAACTACGCCTTATCGAAAAAGAAAAACATGAAGCAGAATATGCTTTTCTCCGTGCACAGATTAACCCACATTTTTTAAATAATACACTCAATTTCTTTTTCGCAAAATCTTTACCCTTATCAGAAGAATTGGCCAGTGGCATCATGACGCTTAGTGAAATCATGCGCTATTCACTAGAAATGGATAAAGATGATCGCATGACTTTAATAGATGAAGAAATCGAGCACATTAAAAATGTAATTAAAATTAATCAACTTCGTTTCAATAACAAGTTACAGATCGATTTTAATGTGAATGGAAATACCGATAATGTAAGACTGATTCCATTAATTCTAATTACCATTGTAGAGAATATCTTAAAACATGGCGATTGTACAGATAATTTGCATCCGGTTAAAATAGCCCTAAACATTAACGAAATAGAACATCATATCCACCTAAGCACCTGGAACAAAAAGAAAAAAGGGCCTAAAGAACTCTCGAGTGGTATAGGTATGGAAAACATAAAAAAACGCCTTACCAATCATTACAAAAAAGGCTTTGCTTTAAATATTAACGAAACCGAACTTGATTATAGCCTCGAGTTAGTTTTACCTTATAATAAAGCGACAGATCATCAAGAAAAACCAAGTTCATCTGATAATTTAGGCTTTTTAGAGCATTTCAAGTTACCGCAAATTAAACCTCAACCATACGCCTAATGATTAACTGCATTATTGTTGATGACGAAGACCACGCCATTGAAGTAATACAACATTACCTGAAATCTGTTGCTGCAATACAGATCACCGCAACATTTACCAATCCGATTGATGCCCTGAGTTTTTTAAGCTGCAACCCGGTAGATCTCATTTTTCTGGATATTCATATGCCAGAGATATCGGGCATTGATTTCATCCAAACGATGAATAACAAAGACGCACAGGTGATACTTACTACTGCCTATAAAGAGTTTGCCACTGCCGGTTTTGATCTTGATGTAGTAGATTATTTAGTTAAACCTATCCCCTTGCCCCGTTTTTTACAAGCCATCAACAAGGCTCAAAAAATCATTAACACTAAAAAAGTTCATACCCCCGTGAACCAGCAGGACAATGATTATTTCATGGTTAAAACAGAGGCTAAAGGTAAAATGCTAAAAATCAATATCGGCGAAATTGATTTTGTTGAAGGCATGAAAAATTATATTGCTTTCCATCACAATGGGATTAGAACGCTTGCACTCCTAACCATGAAGGATGCAGAGGAAAGATTGCCCAAAACGCAATTTATCCGGGTGCAGAAATCGTTTATAGTGGCGCTTAATAAAATCACCTCCATTGATGGAAACAGGATTATTTTAAAAGGCATTTCGGCTGAAATATTGATAGGAGAAACTTACCGTAAAGATTTTTTAGATATGATGAAACAAAAGCTGCTTTTGTAACCGGTATTGACAACTTTCTTGCCGCCTTATCAGTAAAAGCCGTCAACTTTTCTTATCTAAAATACCCACATTTTAACCACAACTTCTTTAAAATTACCTGCACATCTGCTTTGGTTTTCAAACTTCTATCTCCTCATTATTCCAATCAAACGTTTGCCCTATTTTCTTTACAGAATAATAGAATTGGCTACCCCAAAAAGCGTTATCTTTGTCCAAATCATAAAAAATAAAATATGCTTAAAGGATTTTTTAACGTACCCACTCCGGTAAACGAACCTATATTAAATTATGGCCCAGGCAGTAAAGAACGTGCACTTTTAAAAGAAGCACTTGCAGAGGCACGCTCATACCAACAAGACATTCCGATGTATATTGGCGGCAAACAAGTTCATACCCAAAAAAAGGGGAAAGTTGTTCCACCACACGATCACCAACATATTTTAGCTCAATTTAGCATTGGCGATAAAACGCATATTACACAAGCTATTGATGCTGCTTTAGCGGCAAAAGAAGATTGGGAAAACCTGGCTTGGGAACACCGTGCTGCAATTTTCTTAAAAGCTGCCGACCTAATTGCAGGTAAATACCGTTATAAATTAAATGCTGCAACCATGCTGGGCCAAAGCAAAAATGCCTACCAGGCTGAAATTGATGCAGCATGTGAGCTTATCGATTTCTTACGTTTTAACGTAAGCTACATGGTAGATATTTACAAACAACAACCTCCTGTTTCTCCTCGTGGAAGCTGGAACCGTGTTGAACAACGTCCATTGGAAGGCTTTGTGTTCGCCCTTACTCCTTTCAACTTTACTGCAATTGCTGCTAACTTACCGGCATCGGCAGCTATGATGGGTAATGTTGTGGTTTGGAAACCTGCTGATACACAAGTTTACGCTGCTAACCTTTTAATGGAAATTTTCCGTGAAGCAGGTGTGCCTGATGGCGTAATTAACTTAGTATATGCTGATGGCCCTGAAACCGGTGAAGTGATTTTTAACCACCCGGATTTTGCAGGTATCCACTTTACAGGCTCTACAAAAGTTTTTCAGGAAATCTGGAAAACAATTGGAACAAACATCCACAAATACAAATCGTATCCGCGTATTGTTGGCGAAACCGGTGGTAAAGATTTTATCCTGGTTCACCCATCTGCACAAACAAAAGCAGCAAGTACGGCAATTGTTCGTGGTGCTTTCGAATACCAGGGACAAAAATGTTCAGCGGCGAGTCGTGTTTATATTGCAGAAAGCCTTTGGCCAGAAATTAAAGAGCAGATGTTAACTGATCTTGCTAGCTTTAAAATGGGTGGAACAGAAGATTTTGGCAACTTTATTAATGCCGTTATCGATGAACGTTCTTTTGATAAATTGGCAAAATACATTGATCAGGCTAAAAAAGATAAAGGAGTTGAAGTTATTGCCGGTGGAAATTATGATAAGAGCAAAGGTTATTTCATCGAACCAACTATTTTAGTGGTTGATGATCCAAAATATACAACCATGTGCGAAGAGTTGTTCGGACCTGTTTTAACGGTTTATGTTTACGCAGATAAAAATTTCGACCAGATTTTAGAAGTAATCGATACTACCTCGCCTTATGCCTTAACTGGTGCTTTAATAGCACAAGATAGATATGCAATTGAAAAAGCAAGTCATGCGCTACGCAATTCGGCCGGTAACTTCTATATCAACGATAAGTGTACAGGTGCTGTTGTAGGTCAACAGCCATTTGGCGGCGCAAGAGGCTCCGGCACAAATGATAAAGCGGGCTCAATGATCAATTTGTTGCGTTGGGTTTCTCCTCGCACCATCAAAGAGGTTTTCGAATCGCCAACTGATTACCGCTACCCATTCTTAGCAGAAGATTAATATTAAATATAAGGCCAAGCATGATTGTTTGGCCTTTTTTATGCCTAACCGGATATCCTTTTCTAACCATGAACCACAAATTCTTATTATCCCTCCTTATTGGCCTCGCCAGCTTTAACTTTTACGCTACCGCACAAAAGAAACCCAATGTAATTATCATCTATGCCGACGATTTAGGTTGCGGCGACCTCAGCTGTTACGGCGCAACAAAAATTAAAACCCCAAATATCGACGCCCTGGCAAAGCAAGGGCTACGATTTACCAATGGTCATGCAACCGCATCTACTTGTACGCCTTCGCGTTATTCTTTAATGACAGGAAGATATGCATGGCGTAAAAAAGGAACAGGTGTATTGCCAGGCGATGCTGCATTGATTATCCCAACAGATAATAGTGCGCTACCTTCAATTTTCCAGCAGGCTGGTTATAAAACAGGTCTTGTTGGCAAATGGCACTTAGGCTTGGGCAATGCAGTAGAAAAAGACTGGAACAAAGAAGTAAAGCCCGGGCCAAAAGAAGTAGGTTTTGATTATTCCTTTATTTTCCCTGCTACGGCCGATAGGGTACCTACTGTTTTTATGGAGAATCAATTGGTTGTAGGTTTAGACCCTAAAGATCCGATTACAGTTGATTATAAAAATCCAATCGGTACCGATCCAACAGGAAAAGACCATCCAGAGCTGTTGAAAATGCCTGCTGAAGCCAATCATGGGCACAATCAAACCATTGTAAATGGCATTGGCCGTATTGGTTATATGCAGGGAGGCAAACTTGCCCGATGGACTGATGAGGAAATTCCGTTTACCTTTTTAACCAAAGCGAAAAATTTTATCGAAGATCATAAACAGGAACCTTTTTTCCTGTATTATGCGTTAACAGAACCGCATGTACCACGCTTACCTGCCACTATGTTTAAAGGAAAAAGCGAATTGGGTAATCGCGGTGATGTAATTTTACAGCTGGATTGGGCGGTTGGCGAAATAACAAAACAACTAAAATACCTTGGCCTTGATAAAAATACGATGATCATTTTCAGTAGCGACAATGGTCCTGTAATTATGGATGGCTACGAAGATCAAGGTTTCGAAAAATTAAATGGCCATACACCTGCAGGTAGTTTACGCGGCGGCAAATACAGCATTTTAGAAGGTGGCACACGCGAACCTTTTATTATTTCGTGGCCAGCAAAAATCAAACCGGGTGTTTCCGGGGCCTTGGTATCGCAAATTGATTTCTTAGCCTCATTTGCCAGTTTTTTCAATGTAGAAAGTAAAAACGCAATTGATAGTAAAAATGTATGGAATGCCTTTACTGGAAAAGACCAGAAAGGCCGTGATTTTTTTATCGAACAGAGTAATCAATTAGCAATTGTTAAAGATAACTGGAAATATATCAGGCCATCAAAAGGAGAAGCTTTTTATAAGCTCACCCATACCGATAGCGGAAACCTGCCAACAGCACAATTGTATAACTTAAATGATGATTTGGGCGAAAAAAACAACCTTGCCCTAAAATATCCGGAGAAGATAAAAGAATTGGAAACTTTATTAAGTAGCGAAGAAGCGAAAACTAGATAAAACAGATCGGTCGTTCGATTTCCCTGACCAACTCGATTTATACAACACCGTTTAAAGATGTAAAACCAATCTTCTTTTATGCTGTTTTATATAAGTAGCTTAAAAGAAGATCATGGAAAACACAAAAGATAACAATAAAAATCTGGGCAATAAAAATGCTGATAACGGTGCCGATAAAACCAATATGCCCGAGCAGCAGGTACCGCGCCACCGGAGCAACGGTAATGAAAAGAAAAATAGTATTGAAACTGAAGCAGGTAACCTCGGGAGAGATTTCGGAATGGGCGATTTTGGTTCGGAAGAAGCAAGAACAGATGCCGAGAAAGGCAACAAAGGAGAAGCAGGTAATATGCCCAATACCACAGAAAAATAAAAGCCCCCGATATAAAATCGGGAGCTTTTCCTAACAACTAAAAATAGCACTTATTATGGTGCTTTTATCCTACTTTAAACGCAGGAGCAACATCATCAAGACAAGTACATGTTACTTTTAAGTCTTTAATGATCCCTGTTTTTAAACTATAAACCCAGGCATGGACTGCTAACTCTTGGCCATTGGCCCAGGCACTTTGTACAATTGATGTATTGGTTACATTTGCAGCACCCTCAATGGCATTTAATTCAACTAAGCGGTCAAAACGCTGATCGGGATCTTTGATTGTTGCCATTTCACGTTCGTGTGTACGGTATACATCGCGGATATTTCTCAACCAGTTATCAATAATTCCAACCTGTTTATTGCCCAATGCAGCTTTTACGCCACCACAGCCATAATGACCACAAACAATAACGTGTTTAACTTTTAACACATTAATAGAATAATCCAGCACAGAAAGTAAATTCATATCGGTATGCACCACCACATTGGCGATGTTTCTATGAACAAAAATATCGCCCGGCCTGGTGTTGGTGATCTGGTTTGCAGGCACACGGCTATCAGAACAACCAATCCACAATACCGGTGGGCTCTGGCCTTCGGAAAGTTTATCAAAAAAGGCAGGATCACTGTCGATTGTATCTTTAACCCAATCCTTATTGCCTTGTAACAGGCTATCGTACGTTATATCTTTCGTATCTATTGTTTTTGCGCACATAACTATAATTTATTAATATCTTCTTCTACTTTAATATTTAATTTTGGTACTGTATAATGTTTTTGGATGTTCTCCAAAGTGACAATAATCCCCTTGGTATAGGCATTATGTTTGTAATTATAAATTGTTTCCAGTACATCAGGATCGATATACCTGGCATTCGAACCATCAATAATTACATCTGTTTCTTTCGGAATATTCGTTAAAACTACTTGTATTGCTGCTTTGTTCAGAAAAGAAACCTCTTCTGCCAGTTTAATCCTGATATGCTTTTTATCGCCTTCATTTGTAATTCTGTAAAAGAAAGGGTTACGCATATTGGTACGGAGTAAATAGAAAATAGAAACCAACATACCAACGGCTACACCTTTTAGCAGATCGGTAAATAAAACTGCAAGCACCGTAACTACAAATGGCACAAACTGATCCCATCCTTTATGGTACATGTGTTTAAATAAACTAATGCGGGTTAGTTTATATCCTGTTACCAGAAGGATTGCGGCCAAACAAGACAACGGAATCATATTAATTACCCCTGGAATAAACAAAAGGGAAAGTAATAACCAACAGCCATGAAAAATAGCCGACATTTTGGTTCTGGCACCAGCGTTAACATTTGCCGAACTACGAACAATTACCGATGTCATAGGTAAACCACCAACCATTCCGCTGGTGATGTTGCCTAAACCCTGGGCGATTAATTCTCTGTTTGTTGGCGACACACGTTTAATTGGATCTATTTTATCAACAGCCTCTATGCTTAGTAACGTTTCTAAACTTGCTACAACAGCAATAGTTGCAGCCGTTATATAAACATTTTTATTAGCCAACTGAGAGAAATCGGGCATGGTAAACAGGCCTAAAAATTCGCCGAAGCCACTCACCACTGGAATTTTCACCATCTGATCGGCACGTAGTGGGTGATCAGTACCAGCAAAAAGTATAGTTCCAATAACACCTAGTGTTACCACCAATAATGGTGCAGGTACAACCGCTAATTTTGGAAATTTAGGCCAAACAATCAGAATAGCTATCGATAATAAACTGATAACCACCGCAGCCAAACTAAAATGGCTTAACGCTGCAGTAATCGCAGTAAAAGTATTTTCGTGATCTTGCTGAAAAAATCCTTCGTCGCCACTAAAATCGGTATCAACTCCCAGTGCATGTGGCAACTGCTTTAAAATTAAAATCAGTCCGATTGCTGCAAGCATCCCCTCAATTACACTCGAAGGGAAGTAGTTACCAATAGTTCCGGCTTTAACTAGGCCTAAAATCATTTGGAATACTCCTGCAAGTACCACTGCCAGTAAAAAGGTTTGATAATTGCCCAATGACGTTATTGCACCCAAAACGATAACGGTTAAACCCGCTGCAGGGCCACTAACGCTCAGTTGCGATCCACTGAAAGAGGCAACCACTACCCCTCCAATAATACCTGTGATTAAACCAGCAAATAACGGTGCACCTGAGGCTAGTGCAATACCTAAACATAATGGCAAAGCCACCAAAAACACTACAATACTTGCAGGTAAATCTTTCTTTAAATTCTTTTTAAGAATATATTTCTTCACGTCCGAACCTGAAAAGGCCGGGTTAAACTTTTGCATAACGATATAATTATCTAGTAAATTTTAACGAATAAATCGCGGGGGAATCTTAAAAGCGATCAAGGAACAGCATATCGTATAAATATTTAAACACAACATCGCCGCTCAAATCACTGATTGCACATAATAAGGTTACCCCAATAAAAAGACTAGATAAAGTTAGGTGGAGGTGTTGGCACCGTAGGGTGATATGGATCTACATATCTTTTGAAATGTTCGATAAAACTGCTCTTCAGAAAGAAATGGCTTGAAGAGAACTCGTAAGAAAAAATAGGATGATTAAGTTCAACGAGTTTGAAATCGGTAAATTTTGCAGTGTCTTTGGCGGTATCTTTTCCGCCTTCATGCTCTAACTCGATTTGCATGATTACAGCGTTCATAATTTCCTTATCAATACTCGTACAAAATACCGGTGCACCAGATATACCCATCTTCGCCATGAAGATGAACATGAATGAAGCAACGATTAAATACTTGTATTTCCTTAAAAACATCTAAAATCCTAATGTTGTTTTAATACTAACGGTTACAAAAATAAACGGATAATTGGTTTTTCAATACTTTAAGCTGTAAAAAAAATGTAATATAACAGATAGGCGATTGTATTCGAGATAAAAAAAATTACTGTTTAAAGATTTTTGGAAACACTGATTCAGTTTTAAAATTAAATTAACCAGGGTCAAAAAGCTATTGCTCCAGTTAGATTTAGTGAACAAAGCCTGATGCAGATAGCATAATTTTGCCTATAGGCGGATGAAAGGCTTGGGTTTCTTGCACCAACCTAAGTTAAATAAACCCGATTGTCGGGAAGAGCTTCCGATCCTTCATCGGAACTCGTACCAAAAAGCGGGACTGAAATGGCCAAAAACTTAGAACCAACCGTTTCCTAATAAGCTTAAATATTTTTTCTTTTCAGGAAATGAAAGGGCAGTATTTCATAGGTGCTGTAGCCCCGCCATTCGCTTTACTTCGTTGCACTACGTGTTCGCTCCTGTCGGGTTTAGTTAACAGCCGTATGTTTATCAAGCACCGGCCTAAGTGAAATAAACCCGATTATCGGAAAGAGCTTCCGATCCTTCATCGGAACTCGTACCAAAAAGCGGGACTGAAATAGCCAAAAACTCAGAACCAACCGTTTCCTATTCATTATGGAGTATTTTTCTTTCTTGAAAATGAAAGGGCAGCACTTTATATCGCTGTAGCCCTGTCATTTGGTTTACACTATATCTTATTTAGTTTTGGAACAAATAACATTCCGTGGGCCTTGCATTACCGTTAGTAATTTTTAATTTTAAAATCTCATAGCTTCAGCATGGATAAAAAAATAGCATTACTCAAAGATAAAATCAACCAGGCCAACCTTGGTGGCGGGCAGGCACGAATCGACAGTCAGCATAAAAAAGGTAAACTTACCGCCCGCGAGCGCATTCATTTTTTAATGGACGAAGGGAGCTTCGAAGAAATTGGCATGATGGTTACCCACCGGAGTACTGACTTTGGCATGGAACGCGAAAAATATCTTGGCGATGGTGTAGTAACGGGCTATGGAACAATTAATGGCAGGTTAACCTATGTATTCTCTCAGGATTTCACCGTGTTTGGAGGCTCACTCTCTGAAACCCATGCCGAGAAAATTTGCAAACTTATGGATATGGCCATGAAAAATGGCGCACCACTGATCGGTTTAAATGATAGTGGCGGTGCCCGCATTCAGGAAGGGGTTGTTTCTTTGGGCGGCTATGCCGATATCTTTTATAAAAATGTACAGGCTTCTGGCGTAATTCCACAGCTATCGGCCATTATGGGGCCATGCGCAGGTGGAGCTGTATATTCACCAGCCATTACCGATTTTATTTTGATGGTAGAAAATACTTCTTACATGTTTGTTACTGGCCCAAATGTAGTTAAAACGGTAACGCACGAAGAAGTAACCTCAGAAGAATTAGGGGGTGCCAGTACACATGCTACAAAATCGGGCGTTACTCATTTTGCCTGTGCCAATGAAATTGAGGCGATTAACCATGTAAAGAAATTACTGAGCTATATGCCGCAAAATTGTGAGGAAATAGCCGATCATTTACCCTACGAAACAGCTGATGAAAGCCGACCAGAATTAAATACGTTTATGCCAGAAAATGCTTCGCAGCCTTATGATATACGCGAAGTGATTTCTGCCGTGACCGATGCTGACAGCTTTTTAGAAGTGCATGCGGCTTATGCTGAAAATATTGTGGTAGGCTTTGCCCGTCTTGCAGGAAGAAGTATTGGAATTGTAGCCAATCAGCCCGCCTATTTAGCAGGTGTTTTAGATAGCAACTCTTCTACCAAAGCGGCGCGTTTTGTGCGCTTTTGCGATTGCTTTAATATCCCATTATTGGTATTTGAAGATGTTCCAGGATTTTTACCAGGTACAGATCAAGAGTGGAATGGCATTATCACCAATGGGGCAAAATTATTGTACGCTTTTAGCGAGGCTACTGTACCACGCATTACTGTAATTACCAGAAAAGCTTATGGTGGTGCTTATGATGTGATGAACAGCAAACATATTGGTGCAGATATGAACTACGCCTGGCCTAGTGCAGAAATTGCTGTAATGGGTGCAAAAGGCGCCGCAGAAATTATTTTTAAAAGAGAAATTATTTCAGCAGAAAACCCTGAGGAAAAATGGCTGGAGAAAGAAAAATTATATTCAGACATCTTTGCTAATCCTTATCGTGCGGCCGAACGCGGCTTTGTTGATGAGGTGATTGAACCAGCACAAACCCGTACAAAGTTGATAAAAGCCTTTAAGATGTTGGAAAATAAGGTGGTGAATAATCCGAGAAAGAAACATGGAAATATACCTTTGTAGAAAATAATCCATAGTCATTGGTCAATAGTTAGGTTTGTATCAATCCATAACATTAAGATTCATGGCTGAGGACTTCCGACTTAAGACTAAATGCAGATTACTCAGAAATTATCACGCGCCGATATCCTCCTCATGGCTTTTTGCACAGGCCTAATTGTTGCAAATATTTATTACTGTCAACCGCTGGTGATCTTAATTGCGAAAGATTTTAACCTCACCGAAACCGATGCAGGAAAAATCACCTACCTCACGCAGATTGGCTATGCCCTGGGTCTTTTTCTTTTGGTACCGCTGGGCGATATGTTTGAGCGTAAAAAACAGATTCTTGTGATTACCGGCCTGGCCATTCTGGCGCTGCTGATCGCTGCTGTTTCGCATACCTTCTTTGTATTAGAAGTTGCATCTGTTTTGATCGGAGGCTGTTCTATCGTCCCCCAACTGATTTTGCCCTTAGCAGCTAATTTAAGTACCGATGAGAACCGGGGAGCCAACATTGGCATGATTATGAGCGGTTTACTTGTTGGGATTTTGGCCTCAAGAGCAGTAAGCGGAAGCATTGGTTTTTGGTTAGGCTGGAGAGCCGTTTATTATATCGCGGCCGGAATTTGTGGTCTGCTTATTCTTTTAATGGCCAAACGTTTTCCACAAAGTTATCCTGCTTTTAAAGGTAACTACAAAGAACTCATGCGTTCAATGTTCAGTTATATCAAAACCCAACCTGCTCTAAGGGAGACTTCGATTATTAACTTCCTGGCTTTCGCCATTATTAGCGCATTCTGGACGACAATGGTGTTGTTTCTGGCTAACCCGCCCTTTAATTTGCAAACCCTGCAGATTGGATTATTTGGAATTGCTGGCGCAGCTGGTGCATTGGCGGCACCATTAGTTGGAAAGTTAAGTGATGGCAACAATCCACGCAAGAACTTAATGATTGGTTTTATATTACAAATCGTTAGTATCGCTTTGTTTTATTTTACTGGCAGCCATCTGTACCTATTTGTAATTGGCATTGTGCTTATAGACATCGGCCAGCAAGCCATACATGTAACCAACCAGACCCGAATTTACACCTTAATACCAGAGGCCAGAAACAGACTGAACACCATTTTTATGTCGGTTAGTTTTATTGGTGCCAGTTGCGGCTCAGCCTTAGGTTTGTGGCTTTGGGACCAAGGCGGATGGGCATTATTCTGTTATGGAATGACAGGTATAATCGTGCTAAATATTTTAATTTATCATTTTTACGGAAGAAAAAACAAATAACTAATCGATAAAAATTTCATGAAATCTAAAAACGCAATCAAAACATTTTCGGCCTTATTTATTTGCCTGGCCATTTTCGGTAAAGCAAAAGCTCAAGACAGTACGAAAGTAGAGCAGCCAACCGAAGTAAAATCATTAAATAAAATAAGGCTGAACCTCTTGTCTTTGCATTATGAAAGAGAACAAAAGATAGGAAAACTAACTACAGCTTACGTAGGTGCTGGATAGCAGGAACCTTTTTGTTAGAATATAATTACAATTATAACAGTGGAAGTGACACTAAAACCTATTTTGATCTTTCACCAAACATGTACGCCGGAATCAGGAAATATTACAATTTTGAAAACAGAATAAAAAAAGGAAAAAAAACCATTAATAACGCGGCTAATTATTTTGGTCTCGATGTAGCTACATATTTTTCTCCCTTGCTTAAAGAAGGCAACATTAATCAATATAATGTGATAGATTTTGAAATCGGAATCACCCCTCAATGGGGCATCCAACGCAGTATTGGCAAAAAAACAAATTTTGAACTCTCATTAGGTCCAACTATGCGCATCAATAAATATGAAACCTATTTTGGCGTTGATGGTAGAATAGGCTTTAGCTTTTTATTATAACTATGGTTCAAATTGAGCAAATATTCCCTTCTCTAACCTGGCGGATCAGGCACGAGGCCATGTATCCAGAATTACCTTTTGATAGTGTAAAACTTCCCGATGATTTTGACGGCATCCATTTTGGATTATACCTCGATCATAAATTAACGGGAGTAGTTTCTTTATTTCATGATGGGGATATTTATCAGTTCCGTAAGCTTGCCGTTCTGCCCGATACTCAAAAAGCAGGTTATGGCTCACAACTAATGGCCTATATGATTGATTTTTGTAAAATTCAAAAAGCGACAAAACTATGGTGCAATGCACGTGTAAATGCTAAGGAATTTTATTTTAAATTTGGCTTCCATGAAACAGATAAAACCTTTTTTAAAGATGGTTACGATTTTGTGGTAATGGAAAAAGAATTATCAAGTTAAGTTAAAAATGAGTATGATGTCTCAAATCTAAATACTCAAATCTCATATCTATTAAAATGGCTAAGAAAAAAGACGACGAAAAGAAAAAACATGTTCCTGTGGTAACTAAAAAATCGCTGCAGTTTCTTGAAGAATACATCAATAACCCTGCGCCTACCGGTTACGAATGGGAAGGGCAAAAACTTTGGTTAAACTATTTAAAACCATACATCGACGAACATTTTATCGATAACTATGGTACTGCTGTAGGTGTTATTAACCCTAAAGCTGCTTTTAAAGTAGTTATAGAAGCACATGCCGATGAAATTTCCTGGTATGTAAATTATATTACCGCAGATGGTTTAATATATGTAATCCGCAATGGTGGTTCAGATCATCAGATTGCGCCATCAAAACGTGTGAATATTCATACTGAAAAGGGCTTGGTTAAAGCGGTATTCGGTTGGCCGGCAATCCATACCCGACATGGCGAAAAAGAACAGGCACCAGAATTAAAAAATATCTTTTTAGACTGTGGTTGTACTACAAAAGAAGAAGTAGAAAAATTAGGTATCCATGTAGGCTGTGTAATTACCTATGAAGATGAATTTATGGTTTTGAACGACCGCTATTATGTTGGCCGTGCCTTAGATAACCGTGTGGGCGGCTTTATGATTGCCGAAGTAGCACGTTTATTAAAAGAGAACAAGAAAAAACTTCCTTTTGGCTTGTATATTGTAAACTCTGTACAGGAAGAAATCGGTTTACGCGGTGCCGAGATGATTGCTCAGCGCATTAAACCCAATGTGGCCATTATTACCGATGTAACACACGATACCACTACGCCAATGATCAACAAAAACATTCAGGGCGATTTATCAGCCGGTAAAGGCCCTGTGGTTTCGTATGCGCCAGCCGTTCAAACCAATTTAAATAAATTATTAATTAAAACCGCTGAGAAAAACCACATTCCTTTCCAGCGCCAGGCATCTTCACGTTCTACCGGAACCGATACCGATGCTTTTGCCTATTCGAATGGCGGCGTACCATCAGCATTAATTTCACTACCGTTACGCTATATGCATACTACTGTAGAAATGGTACATAAAGAGGATGTTGATAATGTAATCAGCTTAATTTATGAAAGCTTGTTGAATATTACAGACGGTCAGGATTTCAGAGCGTTTAAATAATGGAAAAAGTAAATCACCAAAAAATCATCATCAGCACCTTGCTAAAGGTTTTGCTAATGATTGTTATTATTTTCATTCTTAACTCTTGGCCAAACATTAAACAGAGTTTTAGTGGTAATATCCCACGATTTAGTTACTGGCTGGATCATAGTTTCAAAATAAGTAATATCATCCTCATCTTAGGGTTTGGTGGTTATTTCTACTATAAAGATTTAAGCGATCAAAAAGAATTGATAGAAAAGTCGCAAAACACCAATCAGCATTAATTAATTCACATATAAGTCAAGTTTTTAAAGCTTGACTTATTTTTTTACCTGCTCGGGCAGCTACGCCAAACATCCTACCTTCTGCTCCCCATTTTATTTAAATCCCTGAGCACTACGTTTATTTTTATTAATGCTCAAAATATTTTTACATTGTTTATGTAATTTCCCCAAATAGTTTATCCTTTATTTATGAGTACAAATGAGAAAAATATTGATCTATCCATCATTTGCGATGATCATTGGGATGTGGTATTCGACCACGTCGGCCTTGGTTTTTGGGAGTTGAGTATCGCAACTGGTATCCTCCGTTCAACCCGGTCATTTAAGAAAAACTTAGGCTGTCCGCCAGATGAGGTTTTAAGTTACGAAAAAGTTTTAGGCTTAATCCTGCCTGAAGACCTTGACCTCGTTCAGGACGAAATTGAACTCACGGTTTCGCGAGAAAAAAAAAGTTACCACACAGTACATAGAATTTGCCGGCCTGACGGAGAAATTAGGTGGATAAAAGCCGATGGAATACTATCGCAGCAGGACGGCGAATGCTTAAAATTAATTGGAACAATTTTAGATGTCACCGATTTAAAGAATAAGCCTTAATCATATTAAGCCTCGTTTAGTTCAATCCATACCGGACCGTGATCGCTTGTTTTTTCCCAGCCCCTCACTTGTTTGTCTACTCCCGCAGATTTTAAGCGATCACTAACTTGGGGACTCAGTAAAAAGTGATCAATTCTTAATCCAGCATCTCTACCATATGCATTTCTGAAATAATCCCAAAAGGTATATATCGTTTCTGTAGGGTATAATTTTCTGATCGCATCTGTCCAGCCTTGCGCCATTAAATTTTGAAATGCCAACCGGGTTTCGGGACGGAATAAAGCATCTTCAACCCAACGTTCTGGTTTATAAGCATCCAGCTCCGTAGGTATTACATTATAATCACCACATAAAACTACTGGCAAGTTATATTCTAACAGTTTTGCCGCATGGGCTGTAAAACGTTCAAACCATCGCAACTTATATTCGAATTTTGGCCCTGGCGCTGGATTTCCGTTCGGAAGGTAAAGACAACCAATTATAACATTATTCACCATCGCTTCAATGTATCGGCTGTGCAAATCTTCAGGATCGCCATCTAAATTTCGTTTTAGCTCTTTTATTTCCAGGTTTCGAGCCAGTATGGCAACGCCATTCCAACTTTTTTGACCATGCCAAATGGCATTATAACCAACATCTTTAATAGCTTGCTCGGGAAACTTTTCTTGCGGTGCCTTTAGTTCCTGTAAACAAACTACATCAGGTTGGGTTTCTTCCAGCCAACGTAAAAGAACAGGTAAGCGCCCATTTATTCCGTTTACATTATAAGTTGCTATTTTCATCTATATCAATATGTTTTAATGGTGATGAAATTATCATGATTGATCAGAAATCATGATAATTTCATTTTATAAATCTCCGCAATAAAACTCAAAAATGAAACTAAGTATTTCAGATCTTAAAACTAAGAGTGGCTCAACAATCCTTCTAATATGTATGTAATCTTTAACTATTTACACTGCTTTTTAAAACTAATAATAAACTAAAATGTTTAATTTTGGAGATTCATTCATGTTTGAGCGCATGTTTGAGTTTAGATATAGGGATAGGCTGTTTAGTCTATCCCTTTTTTTGCTCAAATGATCTTTAGTTTTTATCCAACAATGTTTTCACTTTCTGTTGGAGATCCATAATATCAAAAGGTTTTTCAATGATGGCAGTTGGTGAGCAGCCTAAATTATCCATGTTTACAGCCGAAAGCAATATAATGGGCAAATGAGCTGTTTTATGATTGTGTTTTAATTTATTGCAAATATCCCGACCATCATGTTTACCAATACGGATATCCAATAAAATAATATCTGGCAGAAAATCAGCGATTGCATCTTCCAGATCATCGGCGCTTAAAACGCCCTTAACCAGGTAATGCTCTTCCTCAAAAATTAAATTTATAATGTCGTGGATGTTCTCATCATCATCAACTATGAAGATTTTTTTAACTAGCATGTTGCTCATATGCAACAAATCTAATTTAAGTTAATTAGCCCACATGACGTATTTATACCTGAATTTACCGAATAAATGATGAGAAAATTAGGCAGCCAAACCAGATTTATAATTTTTAAGCATCTTTTTAAGAAGTCCTCTCGCTACATGTATTTTGGTTTTAACAGTACCCAAAGGGATATCGAGCTCAGCGGCAATTTCATGATATTTATAACCTTCAAAATAACGGCAAAAACAAAAACGACAATCTTCTGGCAAGGCATTTAATGATTTTTGGATATCCTCCATCATAAACTTTGCCGTACCACCGTTAGATGATGCGCTTGGAACCAGTTGGATGGAAGTTAAATCCTCTTCCTGCTGGATCATTTCATTTTTTCGTTTTACCTTATAATAGTGATTAAGAAAGGTATTTTTTAGAATTGTAAAAAGCCAGGCGCGCACGTTACTTCCCATTTCAAACTTAGCCGAAAACCTAAATGCCTTCATAAAGGTGTCTTGAACTAAATCAGCTGCATCGTCTTCATCACGCGTATAGGCTAATGCACGATCAAAAAGTGGTTGTCTGTATTGATATATGTCGCAATTAAAATTTAATGTTTCCATGATTCGTTTTAGGTATGATGTAAATATTCAACAAACAGTACCTTGCAATGTTATTTGTAGAAATACCCGATTTTTTACGGTTTATTTAAAACGTTGAAAAAATGCCCTAAAACGATCAAAAAATACTAAGCTACATAACCATTTCGCATAGCAAAACGAACTAAAGAAGCAGAGTTTTTTGTGCCGGTTTTACTGATCAAAGCTTCTCTTTGGCTCTCTACTGTCCGCCTGCTTAGGTACAATTTGTCTGCTATCTCTTGGTTGGTCAACCCATCTGCAATGAGTTTTAATACATTAATTTCGCGTTCAGAAAAGTTGATTTCAGTATTCATTTTTTGCGAAAGCATGTTTAACTGGGTATTAAAACGCTCTAAAATGGAGATGCATAAATTAGAGGAAAGATACCGTTTTCCCTTCATTACATGCTTTAGGCAAAACAGCAATTCATCTTCTTCGATATCTTTTGACAGGTAAGCAAAAGCGCCTGATGTTAAGGCATTTGACGCATACTTTTCATCATCCAAAATAGACAAAACAACAACTTTTATATCGTATCCCTGCTCCCTAATGGTACTGGCTAAAGCTATTCCATCGAGCCTGGGCATTACAATATCTGATAAAATGATATCAGCTTTTATTCCCTTTTCCAAAAGATCCAAAACCGCTAAACCGTCTGATACTTCTGCAACAACCTTGATGCCTTCGTGTTTTTCTATAAGTGCTTTAAGTGAGGTTCGGATAATATGGTGATCATCCGCAAGAATAATGTTAATCATAACTCAAATATAACTTACGCTGTTTTAAAATTAAAAAAGGCTACTTAGGCAGCTCAATATAGAAGGTAGTTCCGATACCAATTTTGCTTTTAAACCAGATTTTTCCTTGGTGCAGCTCAACAATTGCTTTGATTATGCCCATACCAAATCCTCCCGATTCTTCGCCTTTTAAACCTGGCCTTAAAGTTTCGGGCAAATGATCAAAAAGCCCAGCCTGCAAGGCATCTGGAATTCCAACCCCATTATCAGCTACAGTAATTAAAACAGTACTTTCATGTTCCTCGGCATGTAAAGTGATATTTCCGTGATCGGCAGTAAATTTTATTGAATTTGAGATTAGATTATTGATTACCTGCATAAATTTCATACTATCCAAGTGCAGATAAATCTGTTCGGCAGAACTTGTGAATTTAATATTCTTCATTTTGCCTAATTTTGATCGTTTGTAAAAACGAACCACATCTCTAAGTTCCCAGACTAAATCGGCACGCTCCTTGCCAATTTCTATTACCGATGATTTTAAAAACTCCCGGTTAATCATACTCCGTACCAAAAGCAGGTTACGCTCACACATATCGTGAATAAATGCTAACGAGTTTATCATCTGCTCATCGCCTGTTTGGGCAACACCTTTTTTCATAGATGAGGCAGTTAATTTCATCATGGCCAGCGGTTCTTTTAAGTCGTGCGCCAATACTTCCAAGGTGATATTTTTTCTGGCGTTTATTTGTTCAATATGGATTTTATTATGGCGCATTACCGTGGTATCTTCTACTGTACCCACTAAACGCTTTACTTCCCCATCGGCAACAGCAAACACAGTTACACGCACATACTTTTCTCTATCAACAAATAGTAAACGGAATTCATATTTTTTCTCTGTACCATCTTCAAGGCATTCCTTGTAACAGGACTTTACATGTGCCAAATCTTCAGGGTGTACCCGCTCAAAAAGTAACTGTGACTGGGCCATAATTTCATCAATGCCAAGTTCCCAAATTTTACTTATCGATTTATTGAGGTATGAAAAATTTTGCGCCGTGTAATCGAAAATAAAATACCCGTCAGCAGAACGATCCCCCAGATTACAAAAAAGTTCGTTATTTAATTCGGTCATGATTTAGTGCTTGATAACTTGTACACAAGGCTAATTAAGAAGCTCCTGAGCAGTCAAATCACAAACACCATACACCGTAAAATGTTTTATATAAAAAAATTACGTAACCCTACTTTACATATAGTGGTATTTTGTCCCGTTATGTAAATATCATACACGATTCTGTAGAGTCTGTAGAGATATTAACATTTTCCACACGATGTGCAAAATTATTTTGCGGATCAAAACCAACTATTGCCTAAATTGTTAAGCATAAAGGAAAGATAAAAAAGTCCTGTGAGCGGGAGATCCGCGGAGGGCAGGCACACCATAGAGAAGGCACCATTCTTCTTATCAATAGCCATCGAACAGGTGGCTATTTTTATTATGTAGTAGCTATTTTAAAATCACCTTTTTACCTGTTTGAGCTGATTTTTTCGCAGCCGCTAAAATTTTGACCACAATTAAATTATTCGGCAGCGAGGATAAATCATTTGCAGGATTAATTTCTCCTTTTAAAACTGCAGATAAATAACTTAAGTGGTTTGAATAAATTGGCTTCAATGTCTTAGCCTGGTAAATTTTATAGTCGTCCTTCCCTGTATTCTTTAGTCTTAAAGTTTTATCATTAACGGCCTGCATGTATCCATTTACACCAAATACTTCCATATCTTTTATGCTAAAGGGCCAATTCCATGATGCTTCAATAATTCCTGTAGCTGATGGGTACTCCAATAAAATTGTTGCATCGTCATCAACATTCGGATAAACATCTTTTTTAATCTGATGGGTAACTGCGCTAACCGAAATTGGGGCTTTTCCATCCATTAACCAGGTCATTAAATTGGCACCATAACAGCCAAAATCTACCAATGCGCCTGCCCCGTTCTGATTTGGATCAGTTAACCAGCTTAAAAATTCAGCACTTACCCCAATTTCTTTTGGTCCCTGATGGCCGTCGTGCACAATTATTTTTCGCAAGGCACCAATGGTATTCGCTTCCTTTACATCCTTATAAAGCTGCTGATTACTCGCATACCAGGTAGTTTCATAATTGGTGAGTACGTGTACTTTATACTGTGCAGCTAGTGCAGCCATTCTATCTGCCTGTTTAACTGTTATCGCCAACGGTTTTTCTACCATTACCGATATGCCTAGGGGAGCGGCAGCTTCTACTACAGCCAAATGTTCGCTTATGGCATTGTATGCCAAAACAACATCAGGTTTCTTTTTCTTTAATAAACCAGAAAGGTTCTTATAAAATAGGCTATCGGGAATTTTATAGCGGTTTTTAAACCTTTTAACCAGCTCAGGATTACTTTCGGCAATACCAATAATGTTCACTTCAGCTTTTTGGTAACTGTTCATGATAAGACAAACATGATCATGAGTTAGCCCTGCTATTGCCACATTTAATTTTTGCTGTGCTTTAACAGCGCAAGAAATAACTAAAAAGCAAAGAATAAAGCCATTGGTGATAAAAAAGCACCTAATTAGATAAGTAGTCTTCATACGCTCATTTCTAAAATTGATATTACCAAATTAGAAATTTAAAAAGCTCTTGATGTTAATACCTAAAAATATTACAATGTTGAAGATAGGAAAATGAAATGACCAGCGGTAAGATGTAAATAAAAAGAAAAATCTAACGGGATGACTTAGCTTATTTCTATTGGCAAAAAACTTAGTTTTATTGATATAAAAATGTATCAGATCTCTTATTTCTAAGTGGGAATTCCTTATCAATTGGCTCTAACTCTTGCTGCTCTTCCGTAATTAACAGGTCGTTGTACTTTTCCAGCAGATGAATATATTTATTCATCCAGAAATACACAGAATTATTATCCGAACCGATTTGTTTACCTGGATCTGCCATTTGATTGATGGATTCGGCATTGTACTTAGGGAAAGCTTCCGGAAATGCCGAAGAAAGATCCTGACCTAATAACTTGCCTACCTGCCAAATTACTTCGTGCCCAATTCTGTCTTGACCAAACCAGTTGTAAATCGTTCTGCGGCTTACATTAAGTTTCCTTGAAAGCTCACTGATGCCCATGCGATCTCTGCGCACTAAGCGTTCAAGAATTTCTCCTTGTTTTTGTTGTTGTGTTGTCATTGAGATAATTAATTTTTAAAAAAATGAAAAAATAATTAAATCAGTTATCGGGGACGATTGACAATTCAAATGTAAGAATAAGTGTATAAGGTTGTATAAAAGGTGTTGATTTTTTGACATATGTCAAACTGCATTAGCGAAATACTGTGAAACACGCTCAAAATGAATGATTTTTAAGCCTACTCTTCTTAAGAAATAACGTATTACTTTAAATACAATAACCGCAGAAATTGAAATTATTTGATCAAATCCTTATATTCATCATAAAAAAGACATGGCACAGAATAAAACTACCGAAAACGATTTAAGCGTTCCAGACTTTTTAAATACCATTCCCGATGAAAATAAAAGAGCCGATTGTTTTAACCTGTCGGATATCTTAAGTTTAACCACAGGTTTTAAAGCTAAAATGTGGGGAAATGCCATTGTTGGTTTTGGAAGTTACCATTACAAATATGAAAGCGGCCGGGAAGGCGATGCTCCATTGGTTGGTTTTTCTCCAAGAAAAGATGCCATAGTTTTATATCTATCTTCTCAATTTAAAGATCGTGAAGAATTGCTTTCCAAATTCGGTAAACATAAAACAGCCAAAGCCTGTATCTACGTAAAAAAAATGAGTGATATCCATATCGAAGTTTTAAAAGAAATGATTATCAACGCTGTAGCCCACACAAGCAGCTTGTATCCTTAGAAGATGTAAAACGTATAATAGAACTGGGCTACTGTAGTATGAGCGTTTTTCATTTGCCACAAACGTACAGAAATCAACATAAGATATAGACTATCCTCCCAAGTGCAGCAAAACATCCTATTACCACATCATATGCATCTATTCTTGCGGCCAAAAGATTGCTGCATAATCTTAATTTCTCTTAACTCCTCAATGGTTAAAACAATAATATCGAGAACTTAAATACATTAAAAAGTCGTTTATTAAAAAGATTATTCAGTACCTTCAGAATGACAGAAAATCATCCCTTCGTGATGTAAATAAGAAGTTACGCGATAATAATTTAAATTTTACAATATTTGATCATTCCTTATTTCGAACAAAAAACTGGAAATGATAAAAAAACTACACCTCTATTTATTAATAGCGGGCACTTGTGTTTCGCTTAATTCGGTTGCACAAGATGCAGTAAGCTACCAAACACCCCCAAAAGAAATTGCCGATTTATTACTTGCCAAACCAACACCTGGTGTAAGTATTGATGGCAAAGCAGAATGGATCTTATTTAGCGAGCGAAACTCGTATCCTTCAGTAGAAGAACTGGCTTTACCCGAATACAGAATTGCAGGCTTACGGTTAAACCCAAATAATTACTCCCCCAGCAGGCAGACCTATATTAACAACTTCAGCTTAAAAAACATCAAATCCAACCAAACGTTTCAGGTTTCAGGATTGCCAACTCCATTATACGCCAGCAACATTAGTTGGAACCCATCAGAAAATAAAATTGCCTTTACCCATACTACTCAAAAAGGAGTAGATCTTTATATTATTGATCTTGCTACAAAAAAAGCAGTCAAAACCAATAAGGCTTTTTTAAATGTGGTTTTAGGTAGTGGCCTTACGTGGTTAAACGATAATACCATTATCTACCGCACAGTAACTAAACCTGCAAGCGCTGCACCTACAAAACCGTTGATGCCCAAAGGGCCAACCATTCAACAAAATTTAGGGAAAGCTGCACCAAGCGCCACTTTTCAGGATCTGATTAAATCACCTTTTGACGAACAACTGTTCGAGTTTTTCGCAACTTCACAATTGGTAAAAAATACTGCAGGTGTAGAAACAGCCATTGGTAAACCAGCTATTTATGGTTCGACAAGTTTATCGCCTGATAAAAATTACATGATGATCGAAACCATACGCAAACCTTTTTCTTATTTGGTTACTGCCAATGGTTTTCCATCAACGGTAACCATTACTGATTTAACCGGTAAAACCATTAAAGTTGTTGCTGAACTACCTTCATCAGAGGGTACGCCATCTGGTTATGACAATACGCAAAATGTACCGCGTGGTTTCGATTGGAGAGATGATGAACCTGCTACACTGGTTTGGGGTAAACCACTGGATAGTGGTTTAATTAAAAAAGACGTTCCCTTTCATGATGCGGTTTATGCGCTAAGTGCACCTTTTACAGGCACAGAAAAAGAATTATTTAAAACACAGACCCGCTACCGTGGCGTACAATGGGGTGATGCCAACCTTGCCCTGATTATGGAAGGTTTACGCAGCAAACAAACCAATAAAGTGAGCCGTTATAACCCTACAACAGGCGAAGTAGAAGAACTATACAGCCGCAACCAAACAGATGCTTACGGCAACCCGGGTTCTCCGGTCACTACGAAAAACAAATATGGCCGGCAGGTAATTAAAACAGTTGATAATGGTACTAAACTGTTAATGAACAATATAGTAGGTTCATCAGAAAAAGGAGACTTACCTTTCTTAGCCAAATTCGACTTAACCACTAAAAAGAATGAGATTATCTGGCGCAGCGCCGAAGGAACCTTCGAATATGTAAGCGATGTAATAAATTCTGATAAATTGGTTTTGCTTACCCGTAAAGAGAGTCAGAAATTAGTACCTAACTACTTTATTAAAAACCTGATGCTTCGCATCGCCGATCAACCGATTACTAATTTCACTAATCCATATCCATCTTTAGAAGGCATTACCAAGCAGAAAATTTCTTACAAACGTGCCGATGGTGTAGATTTAACAGGCGACCTGTATTTACCTAAAGGTTACAACAAAGACAAAGACGGGCCGTTACCTTCATTAATTTGGGCTTACCCACGCGAGTTTAACTCAGCAGCAGATGCAGCACAGATTCGTGGTTCGAAAGATAAATTTACTACAATTAGCTGGGCCTCTCCTATTTTTTGGGTAACACGTGGTTATGCAGTCCTCGATAACGCAGAAATGCCGATCGTAGCCAAAGATGGTAAAAAACCTAACGATACTTTTGTAGATCAGTTACAGCTCAATGCGGAGGCAGCCATTAATAAACTGGCCGACTTAGGCGTTGGCGATAAAAAACGGATGGCCGTTGGAGGACATAGTTACGGCGCATTTATGACCGCAAACCTATTGGCTCATACTAATCTTTTTGCTGCAGGTATTGCCCGCAGCGGCGCTTATAACCGTACACTTACGCCTTTTGGTTTCCAAAACGAAGAACGCACCTATTGGCAGGTACCTCAGTTGTATTACGAAATGAGCCCGTTCAGTTATGCAGATAAGATTAAAACTCCGATATTGTTAATCCATGGTGATTCTGACGATAACCCAGGCACCTTCCCTATTAATAGTGAACGTTTGTTCAATGCCATTAAAGGTGCCGGTGGTACTACCCGTTTTGTATTTTTACCTTATGAAGCACACAGCTACCGCGGCAAAGAAAACTTGTTGCATATGCTTTGGGAGCAAGACCAATGGTTAGAAAAATATGTAAAAAACAAAAAATAAATCTCTCTCTACCTTTATCGATTAAAGTGCCTCTATATGGGGCACTTTTTTTGTTTATTTTTTTCGTGGTGTCGGATATTTCTATCTGATACTATACAACAATTTTAGTTCAATCACTCAGTTTCTGTCTTTCTGATAATTATGCTTATTATAAGTTTATTAATCAGTCAGAAGGTAACATCTGACTGCACATAAAAGCCAGTTAACATCATTGCCGAAAATCTTAATGTTCTTAAATTTCTTAATGGCGAAGTAGCTCAAACTATAAACAAACTATCCTAATAAGTAGTTAAGACAATTCCATTGAAATACACCATTATAAAACCTACATTTATACAATAAAATTGAACATTACTGTTATTTATTTGTTAAAGCCATTATGGACTACATAGACTATTATAAAATCCTCGATTTAAAAAAAGACGCAACGACTGAGGATATTAAAAAAGCTTATAGAAAATTAGCCCGAAAGCACCATCCCGATCTTAACCCCAACAATGAGGAAGCCAATAAAAAATTTCAGCAAATTAATGAGGCAAACGAAGTTTTAAGTGATCCGGAAAAGCGTAAGAAATATGACAAGTATGGTAAAGATTGGCAACATGCCGATCAGTTAGATGCGCAGCAACAGCAGCAAAGACAATACCAGTCGCAAGGTGGTGGATATGGCGGCAATAGCTATTCAGGAGGTTTTGGAGGTGAAGATTTTTCTGATTTCTTTTCTTCGATGTTTGGCGGTGGCGGAGGCAGAAGTAGTAGAAATTCCCCTTTTAAAGGTCAGGATTATAATGCCGATTTGCAACTGAATCTACTAGATGCTTATACCACGCACAAACAAACCTTAACCGTAAACGGCAAACAAGTTCGCATTACCATTCCGGCGGGAGTAGAAAATGGGCAAAAAATTAAACTAGCAGGTTACGGTGCACCAGGTGTTAACAATGGCCCCCCGGGAGATTTATACATTAAATTTAACATCACAGATCATCCAAAATTTAAACGAAAAGGAAACGACATCTACATCCAGGAAGAAATAGACCTATACACCGCCATTTTAGGTGGCGAAAAAATTGTAGAAACCTTAAACGGCAAAGTCAAACTTAAAGTGCCTGAGGGAACACAGCCCGATGCTACACTACGTTTAAAAGGAAAAGGGTTTCCTCTTTATAAAAAAGATAATCAGTTTGGCGATTTATATATCAAATGGCAGGTAAAATTACCTACCAATCTAAATATCGAACAAAAAGAACTATTCGAAAAACTTTCCAAATTCTAACCATTATGGGAACCAATCTAATACCTGTAGAAGACATCTGTGCTTACCACCACGTTGAGATCAACTTTATCCAATCGCTTGAAGATTTTGGCCTGATCCACACCACGGTTAAAAAGCAATCGCACTTTTTGCCAGTTGATGAATTGACCAAATTGGAGCAGTATCTTCGTCTAGCACACGATCTGGAAATCAACTTAGAGGGCATTCATGCTGTTTCGCATCTGCTTAATCAATTGCAAAATATGCAAGAAGAAATAACCGCACTTCAGAACGAACTAAATTATTATAAGCAACTTAACCAACACCGCTAAACAACCGTTTGTGCAGTATTTTGCATTAAAAGTGGAAACAAAAACACAATCTTTTTAAGATATCTTTCTTAAATTGGCAATCTAATTAAAAAAAATGAGCGATATTTCTTCAAAATTCATCGAAAAAATAAAATCATCCTACGCCCCTTCAGGCTCGTACATTTATTTAGGCGCCGGAATTTTAGACGGTCAGGTTTGCAGCGAAGCTGAGGTTAATTTGTCGTTAAAAATGATGAATAGACATGGTTTAATTGCTGGAGCAACCGGAACAGGTAAAACACGTACCCTGCAATTATTGGCAGAGCAACTGTCAGATGCTGGCGTCCCTGTTTTTATGTTAGATGTTAAAGGAGATTTATCAGGTTTAAACCAGCCAGGCTCCGTTAATCCAAAAATAGAAGAAAGAGCACAACAGCTCAACAAACCCTTTTCTCCATCTGGTTTTCCGATAGAGGTTTACTCGCTCTCCGGCAAAATGGGTGCACAAATGCGTGCAACCGTGCTTGAGTTTGGTCCCACGTTATTATCGAAAGTTTTAGACCTGAACGATACCCAGTCAGGCGTAATGGCCGTAATCTTTAAATATGCCGATGATAACAAAATGCCTATTATCGACTTAAATGATTTAAAGAAGCTGGTTTCTTATCTATCAGAAGGTGCCGGAGCCGCCGAAATAAAAAGTAGTTATGGCACTATTTCTACCGCTACTTCCGGTACAATATTAAGAAAGATTGTCGCTATTGAGCAGCAAGGATTAGCGGGTATGTTTGGCGAAAAATCTTTTGACATTGAAGATCTTTTCGAGCGTGTTGATGGCAAAGGAACCATAAGTTTGTTAAATATTGCCGATGTACAAAATCAGCCTGTATTATATTCTACATTTTTATTGAGCTTACTGGCCGAATTATTTAACACTATGCCCGAAGTTGGCGATTTAGACAAACCAAAACTGATCTTCTTTTTTGATGAAGCCCATCTGTTGTTCAAAAATTCTTCGAAAGCATTTTTAGAGCAGATTGAAACCATTATCAGGTTAATCCGCTCAAAGGGCATTGGTGTTTTCTTCTGTACCCAGGCGCCTACCGATGTGCCTGAAAGTGTTTTAGGACAACTGGGTAACCGCATACAACATGCATTAAGGGCATTTACGCCTAATGATGTAGATGCTTTAAAAAAAACAGTTAATACCTATCCAAAATCAGATTTCTACGAGATCGACAAAATATTAACTTCACTGGGAACAGGACAGGCTTTGGTTACCGTATTAAATGAAAAAGGTATACCAACAGAGGTATCTGCTACCATGCTTACCCCACCAAGGGCTGTAATGGGACCACTTACCGCTGCAGATTTCGATCAGCTTGTTCATGCCAGTGCTAAGTATGCTAAATATAAAGATCCTATCGATCCTGAAAGTGCTTACGATATTTTAACTAAACGCATTAATGAGCAAACTGCAGCAGCAGAACAAGAAAAGCAGGAAGCTGAAGCTCAAAAACAGGCCGAACAAGAAAGCAAACCTAAACCGGGCGAAAAGAGCCTTGTTGAACAGGTAATGGGTGCAACAATAACACGCCAGATTGGTAAAGAAATTGTTCGTGGCATTTTTGGCATGCTTACAGGAAAGAAAACACGTTCAAAAACCGGCGGTGGCCTTTTTGGATTTTAAAAAACTTATTAATTAACATAATAAACCCTCAAATAACTAATTTCGCAATATGAAACCAAGATGGTGAATTACTCGTTCCATCATCGAGGTCTTCACCCCTATAAAAAATAATAAATAATAGATGAAACCCACCCTATTAATATTGGCTGCAGGTATGGCTAGCCGTTACGGAAGTATGAAACAAATCGATGGTTTTGGTCCAAATGGAGAAACCATTATCGATTATTCAATATATGATGCAATTAACGCCGGCTTTGGCAAAGTTGTATTTATTATTAAAGAAGAGTTTGTAAATGAATTTAAAGCCATTTTCGAACCTAAACTTGAAGGAAGAATAGAAACCGAATATGTTTTCCAAAACTTTGATCTAAAACAGTTTGGTATAGAAGAAGAAATATACAGAGAAAAACCCTGGGGTACTGCACATGCAATCCTTTCAGGCAGAAACGTAATTAAAGAACCATTTTGTGTAATTAACGCAGATGATTACTACGGTTTTGATGCCTTTAAAAAGATGGTCGATTTCTTAACTACAGAGGTAACAGACAGCAACTATGCTATTATCGGTTATGAGGTTGGAAAAACTTTATCAGAATTTGGTGCTGTTTCGCGTGGCGTTTGCAAAGTAGATGCAGCTGGCAATCTGGAAGAAATTGTAGAACGCACAAAAGTTTATCCTAAAGATGGCAGTATTTTTTACGAGGAAAATGGCGAAGAGTTCCCATTAGCCTATGAAACGCCTGTTTCAATGAATTTCTGGGGATTTACACCTGCGGTCTTCAAAATTACGGAAGAATTGTTCAGAGAATTTGCTGAAGCAAACAAAGATAAACCTAAGGCAGAATTCTTTATTCCATTAATTGGCGAAAACCTGGTAAAAAGTAATACAGCAACCTTTAAAGTAGTACCAACCTCGAACAAATGGTTTGGTGTTACCTATAAAGAAGACAAACCTTATGTTCAGGATAGTATTGACCAATTGGTTAAAAACGGAACATATCCAGAAAAACTATGGAGCTAAGTTTAGATTCCGAAGTTTTAAAAGCCTACGGATACGCTAAAGAAAATACAAAAATTACACAAATAGGTACGGGTTTAATTAACCGTACTTATTTGCTTTCGCCACTATCCGAAAAGAAGAAATACATTCTTCAAAATATAAATACTTCGGTTTTTAAATCACCACAAGCCATTGCCAACAACCTGCGGGCTATTGCCGATTACCTCACCTTCACTTACCCTGAATATCTTTTTATCAAGCCTGTTTCTACCACAAGTAGTGAAGAAATGGCGCACATTCACCATGAATATTGGCGAATGCTTCCTTTCGTGCCAAACACCATCTCATTAGACGTTTTAGCCGATTCTAAGCAGGCATATGAAGCTGCAAAACAATTTGGCAAACTGAGTAGATTATTAGGTGATTTTGATGCAAAAACACTTCAGCCTACTATCCCGGGTTTCCACGATTTAGGTTTAAGGTACGAACAGTTTACTTTGGCCCTAAGCCATGCAGAAGAAACTTTAAAAGATGAGGCAAAAGCACAAATTGAAGATGCGCTTGCACATAAATATATTTTAGATTATTATACCTCATACTCCCACAGAACGGATTTTCCAGATCGTGTAATGCATCACGATACCAAAATCAGCAATGTTTTATTAGATAATAAAACTTACGAAGGTATCTGCGTAATCGATTTGGATACCATTATGCCTGGCAAGTTTATTTCCGACTTGGGCGATATGATGCGCACTTATCTTTGTGCCTTCTCTGAAAACGAAACCGATCTGGATAAGGTGAAGATTCGTTTACCTTACTTTGAGGCCACGATAAAGGGTTACTTATCTGAAATGAAAAGTATTTTAACCGAAACAGAAAAAGAGCTGATCTTATTTTCGGGCAAGTACATCATTTATATGCAAGCATTGCGTTTTTTAACCGATTTTTTAGGTGGCAATAATTATTATCCTACGAGCTATCCTACGCAGAATTTAGATCGGGCAAAAAATCAGTTTAAATTACTGAACGAATTATCCGTAAACGAAAAAGAATTGCAAGATATTATTGAAGAAAATTTGGTTTAGTTCTTTCGTCACCCCCGATGTGCAGAATATCAAAAAGAGCAGCATGAAAATAAATAATTTTAAGATTTGGCTTTTTATTTCCACATCTCTTCTTTTTCTTACTTTCACTATTATAACATTTATTGCATACGGAGCTGTTGAAGAGGGTACAGATGGGAATAACCATACAACACGTGCCATAGCCAGGCTATATTATATTTTCCGTTTTCCTACACACACTTTGTTCTTTAGCATTATGAATAGTCCTTTATTCTTTTTGGGGCTGGTATATAACTGTCTATTTTATGGTTTTCTAACAGAAAGGATCGTCTTTCTATTTAATCAAAAAAAATCAAGTTGATACACTTTACCCATATAAGACATTGAAAGCTCATGTAAGTTAGGCCAGTTGCTAATTAAAAAACTGCACAAAAAGCACTAAACCCTCCTCCATAAACCCGACAGCAGCGAAAATACTTTTTAGAAACAGCTGCTCTAATACAAGGCAAAGTAACCGATAGAAAAGATGCTTCGTTCCTCAGCATGACAGAAGGTTTAAAAAGATTGTAGCGGATGGCGGGACTGCAATATCCGAAAAACAAAGAACCCTTTATTCCTAAAACAACCCAGGTATCACTATTGCAAAACTACTGCAATGATGAAGCACCACTACGCAGTAGATACGGATTCTTCGATCTCAGAATGACAGAAAACAAAAAAGCGTTCCTGAACTTAATCAGAAACGCTTTTTTATTCTCCCAAGACTCTCGCCTCAGGACTTCAGACTCAAGACTATTTCTTATCGTCTTCTTTTACTTCTTCAAAATCAACATCAGTAACGTTATCGCCACCACCTTGAGGCTGACCATCAGCTTGTGCTGGTTCGCCACCTTGAGGTTGCTCACCGGCTTTGTACATTTCCTCAGATGCTGCGTTCCATGCATTTTGCAATTCAGCTTGTGCTGCATCGATATCGGCAAAGTTACGAGAACCGTGCGCTGCTTTTAATTTCTCTAAACCAGCTTCGATCGGCGCTTTTTTATCAGCAGATAATTTATCACCAAACTCTTTTAATTGTTTCTCAGTTGAAAAAATTAAAGCATCAGCACCATTGATTTTATCAGCTTCTTCTTTCTGCTTAGCATCGTCTGCTGCATTAGCTTCAGCTTCTTCTTTCATTTTTTTGATCTCAGCATCAGTTAAACCTGAAGATGCTTCGATACGGATTTTTTGCTCTTTACCGGTCGCTTTATCTTTAGCACTAACGTGTAAGATACCATTGGCATCAATATCAAACGATACTTCTACCTGAGGCACACCACGAGGTGCTGGTGGAATACCATCTAAAATGAAACGACCAATTGTACGGTTCTGAGCAGCCATTGGGCGCTCACCTTGTAAAATGTGGATCTCTACCGAAGGCTGGTTATCAGCTGCAGTTGAGAAAGTTTCCGATTTTTTAGTTGGGATAGTTGTGTTAGACTCGATTAATTTAGTCATTACACCACCCATCGTTTCGATACCTAATGATAAAGGCGTAACGTCTAATAACAATACATCTTTAACATCACCAGTTAACACACCACCTTGAATAGCAGCACCGATTGCCACAACCTCATCAGGGTTAACACCTTTACTTGGCTCTTTACCGAAGAAAGCTTTAACCGCTTCCTGAATAGCAGGTATACGTGTAGAACCACCTACCAAGATAATTTCGTCGATATCGCTTGTGCTTAAACCAGCATTTTTCAAAGCAGATTTACAAGGATCGATTGTACGTTTAATCAAACTATCAGCCAATTGCTCAAATTTAGCACGAGATAATGTACGCACTAAGTGTTTAGGGCCACTAGCATCAGCAGTAATGTATGGCAAGTTAATTTCAGTAGAAGTTGTGCTTGATAACTCAATTTTAGCTTTCTCAGCAGCTTCTTTTAAACGTTGTAAAGCCATTGGATCTTTAGCTAAATCCATGCTGTTTTCGGCTTTGAATTCGTTCGTTAACCAATCAATAATAATGTGGTCAAAGTCATCACCACCTAAGTGTGTATCACCATCAGTAGATTTTACTTCAAAAACGCCATCACCTAATTCTAAAACAGAAACGTCATGCGTACCACCACCACAGTCAAAAACAACGATTTTCATGTCTTTGTGTGCTTTATCCAAACCATAAGCTAAAGCAGCCGCTGTAGGCTCGTTAATGATACGTTTTACAGTTAAACCTGCGATCTCGCCAGCTTCTTTAGTAGCTTGACGTTGTGCATCGTTAAAATAAGCTGGTACAGTAATTACCGCTTCAGTTACTTCCTGACCCAAGAAATCTTCAGCAGTTTTTTTCATTTTCTGTAAAATCATCGCAGAAATCTCTTGTGGAGTATATTTTCTGTCGTCGATTTCAACACGTGGTGTATTGTTATCACCTTTAACTACTTTATATGGCACACGTCCAGCTTCTTTCGCACTTTCGTCGTAGCTGTTACCCATAAAGCGTTTAATCGAATATATCGTTTTTGTTGGGTTGGTTATAGCCTGACGTTTAGCAGGCTCGCCAACCTTACGCTCACCGTTTTCTGCAAAAGCAACAATAGACGGTGTAGTACGTTTACCCTCACTGTTTGCAATAACTACAGGCTCGTTGCCCTCCATTACGCTCACGCAAGAGTTTGTTGTTCCTAAGTCTATTCCAATAATTTTTCCCATTGTATTTGTATTTTCTCTTTTTAAAGTATTATAATTTCTACTCCTGTTAAACAATGCTTGTGCCAATTGGGTTTTGGCAGATAATATGGATAAAAGACTGATAAAATGTAAAAAAAGGAGTTATCGTTTACTGACAGCATGACAGAAAGGGAAGGAAAATGTAGGATGGCAGATGGATGAGGGGACGACCGAAGACTAAAGCTGAAAGCATGCTGAAGATTAGGAGAAATGCCTAAAATTATTTGAAAATGAAAGTTCGGATCTTTTCGGGAGCAGCAGTCCCGCTATCCGCTTTATCCCGATTTTACATCGGGATGTTCGCTCCTATCGGGTTTATTAACAACGGCCAGTACAAAAAAAATAACCCAAAGTTTTATATCTTTATTATAACATAAGTCAATCGGTGTAATCACCTAAATCATATAATCTAAAAATAATGCAGTTAGCAGCTCAAATCGTAATTGGCTTAGTAGCCTTCATCCACATCTATATCCTTTGGTTAGAAATGTTTGCCTGGACCACAAGAGCGCCAAAGGTTTTTAAAACGATCCCAAAAGATTTATTTGTGCCAACAAAAACATTGGCAGCAAACCAGGGATTATATAATGGCTTTTTAGCTGCAGGTTTAATTTGGTCGTTATGCATATCCGATCATCACTGGAAATTTTATGTAGCCGTATTCTTTTTAACCTGTGTTATTATCGCTGGCATTTATGGTGCAGCCACAGCAAGTAAAAAAATTCTTTACGTACAATCAATTCCAGCTTTAATAGCACTGATTTTATTGCATCTGTAAGTTGCATGCTATTGGTTGGTGTCGCACCAACCGACATACCATAACATTATATGCACAAGCTATCCGTTCTCCTTATCTTGTTTACGCTGTTCGGTTTTAAACCCAGGGCCAATAACAAAATAAGTGCAGACAGAATTAAGGGTGCATTAGCCTTCTGTAAGAAAAATAAGATGGATACCACAATCGCTATTATGATTGATATGAGTATCCATTCAGGTAAAAACAGAATTTTTGTTTACGATTTTAAGCAGAAAGAAATCACCATCGAGGGACTTTGTGCCCATGGTGTTGGTGGCGGAAGTACCCCAACTAAGCCGGTTTTCAGCAATAAAGAAGGGAGTTATTGCACTTCATTAGGTAAATACAAAGTTAAAGGCCGCTCATACAGCAATTGGTGGATTAACGTGCATTATAAAATGTACGGTTTAGAAAAAACAAATAGTAATGCTTTTAAACGGATTGTGGTTTTACATTCCTACACGCCAGTCCCCAACCAGGAAATTTACCCCCAAACTTTATTCGGACAAAGTGCTGGCTGTCCCGTTTTGTCAGACGGTACCATGCGAAAGATTGATGCGTTGCTCAAAACCAAGAAAAAACCGGTACTGCTTTGGATTTATGAATAAGTGTTAAATTAATAAAAGCGGTTGTTATCCTGAACTTGCTTTAAAGTCTGGTTAATAAGGAGGATCGATACAATTGATCAGTGTCTTACCCAACGAAAACGCGCCATCTGTTTTTATAATATATAATAGATGCTGAAATAAATTCAGCATGACGGGCATATTAGAAAATCTACAACTCCAACAACTTTTCCAAATGATGGTAACCAATTCCAAAATATTCTTTACTGGCTTTAATCTTCTCCAAAATCGCTTTCTGCTCTTCAATCTTCGGACTTCCGACTAAAGACTTCAGACTTTTCTTAACCCCCACCACAAGCACATTTTTAGGTGTATGCGCATCCGAAATAAATTCGAAAACTTTGGTTTTATATCCGAAGTATTCTAAGATCAAGGCGCGGATTCCATCGGTGACCATTTCTGCCTGGCGTTCTAAAAAGATGCCATATTTAGTTAAAAACGAAACATCGTTCTTCACTTTATTTTGCTCAATCTCTCTACGGATCTGTTTGTGGCAACAAGGCGCAACAACAATCAGTTCGGCATTGGCTTTAATCCCTTTAAAAATGGCATCGTCGGTAGCGGTATCACAGGCATGGAGGGCAATTAACAAATTCACATGCTCAGCATTATGATCCTCAATCGTTCCCTGAACAAAATTCAATCTATCGAAAGCAGATTTAACAGCAACCTGATTACACAAATCAACCATATCCTGGCGATATTCTACACCTACAACTTCAGTTTCCAATTTTAAAACCGAATGCAGGTAATCGTAGAGTGCAAAAGTTAGATAACCTTTACCAGAGCCCATATCAGCCACCTTTTTAATGGTTCCTTCTGGCAGTTCTTTAATTAAAGAACTTAAAATTTCGATATAATGGTTAATCTGGCGGAATTTATCCTGCGCATTTTTGAATACTTTCCCTTCTGCATCAGTGATTTTCAACTCCGTTAAATAAGATTTTGCCTCAGGTTTAATCAACCTTATTTTCTCTTTGTCGTGGCTAGCAGATGGCGCTGCCGCACTTGATGCGCTGCTCTCCCTAAAAACAATCTTTCCATTGTTCAGTTCCTCCAAAATCAGATCTTTTTCGGTAGTAAACAAAGTACCGATTTTAAAACCTTTGTCCAGATAACCAGCAATCAAATCAATTGCTTCATCAATTGCATAGTTTTTTACTACATCGCGGGTTTTATAGCGATAAGTAAAGGCCAGTTTATCTTCACGTTTAATCACCACTTTGCGGATAAGAATCTGCTTTAATGCTTCCTCTTCTCCTTTATAGTTCCCTAAAGATACCTTTACAAAACTTGCTGCATTCAGGCTTTCTTTTAAAGCTATGGTAAATTGTTCTATATATTCTAACACTGGCATCGATAATTTTAACAACAAAGATAATCAAGTTTATCCGGAGCAGAACATATCCATGATAATGTAACAATAGAGCGACCATTTTAAGATTTATTTGATTAAAAACGGCCAATCCAGCGCTGACGTAATACGATTTAGAAATACGCATTGGCAATATTATCTATATTGATTCCAAAATAGCCGGACACTTCTATTTCAAAAAAATAAGTTTTAGATTAGAGTATATAAAAATAGCTAACCACAATTCATGAGTGACTTTCAGATAAAAAAATCGCCTACCGTTTATGATGCCATTGTTGTTGGCTCAGGTGCGGGCGGTGGAATGGCTGCATATGTTCTGGCACATGCAGGTCAAAAGGTTTTAATGCTCGAAGCTGGTCAAAATTTCGATCCGCGATTAGATTCACATCAATTAAAATGGCCCTGGGAGTCTCCCCGTCGTGGTGCCAGTACAACGCGTCCATTTGGAGATTTTGATGCTTCGTATGGAGGATGGGAATTAGAAGGCGAACCTTATACCCAGAAAAACAAAAGCGAATTCGAATGGTTCCGTTCGCGGATGCTCGGTGGCCGTACCAATCACTGGGGACGAATTTCTTTGCGGATGGGTCCTGACGATTTTAAACCTAAAGATGGTTTAACCGATGCCTGGCCAATTACTTACGCAGATGTAAAACCGTTCTACGATAAAGTTGACCGTATGATCGGTATTTATGGAACGGCAGAGGGTTTAGAAAATGAGCCAGACGGCATCTTTATGAAACCGCCAAAACCGAGATTAAACGAACTTTTCATCAAAAAAGGTGCAGAAAAAGCGGGTGTAAAGGTAATTACCGGCCGTGGGTCTGTCCTAACAGAAGCCTTACCCAATAATAGCGATCGTGCACCTTGTTTCTACTGTGGTCAGTGCGGAAGAAGCTGCAAGGTTTACGGCGATTTTTCTTCTTCTTCATGTTTGGTGAACCCTGCCGTAAAAACAGGAAACCTCACTGTAATTACCGATGCCATGGTGCGCGAAGTAATTACCGATAAAGACGGTACTGCAAAAGGCGTTTCATACGTAAACCGAAAAGACTTGCAAGAATATCAGGTAAATGGCAAACTCGTTATTTTAGGTGCCAGTGCCTGCGAATCTGCTCGTATTTTATTAAATTCAAAATCAACTTCTCATCCAAACGGCCTGGCCAATAGCAGTGGCGTGGTTGGAAAATATTTGCATGACTCTACCGGAGCAAGTGTTTCGGGCTTTCTTCCACAGTTAATGGACAGAAAACGTTACAATGAAGATGGTTTGGGCAGTGTACATATCTATTCCCCGTGGTGGTTAGATAACCGTAAACTAAACTTCCCGCGCGGTTACCACATCGAATATTGGGGTGGCATGGGGATGCCTGCATATGGTTTTGGCGGTGGCGTAGCCCAAATGAACGGAATGGTACCTGGCAGAGATGGCAAAATGAAAGAAGCCGGAGGTTACGGAAAATCGTTAAAGGATGATTACCGCCGTTTCTATGGAACTGGTGTTGGAATGGCTGGTCGCGGAACGGCAATAGCCAGAGAAGACAACTATTGTGAAATTGACCCCAATACGGTAGATAAATATGGTATTCCGGTGTTAAGGTTTAACTATAAATGGGCTAAAGATGAAATTCTGCAGGCTAAACATATGCAAGAAACCTTTCTTTCCATCATGAAAGAAATGGGTGCAGTGGTTACCTCTGAGATTCAGGGTGCAGATACCAATTACGGTTTACTTAACCCAGGAAAAATTATCCACGAAGTTGGAACCATCCGCATGGGCGACGATCCTAAAAAATCAGCATTGAATAAATACTGCCAGGCGCACGACTGTAAAAACCTGTTTGTAGTTGATGCTGGTCCATTTGTTCAACAAGGTGATAAAAATGCCACCTGGACTATCCTGGCCCTATCTATGCGTACTGCTGAATATATTTTAGCTCAAAAGAAAAAACAAAACATTTAAAGAATTGCCATATGAATAGACGTGATTCCATAAAAGCATTAGGTTTAACAGCTGTTAGTACTGCGGTACTGTTAGAGGCCTGTAAACAGCCTGAAACAAAAACCGAAGTAGCCGCACCAGAAGAAACTGCAAAAGAAGCCGGAAGAGAACAATGGGAAATAGACCGTGATAAGAAATTAAAAGCTGAAACCTTTTTCACTAAACATGAAATGGCTACCATTACCGTTCTTGCCGACATTATTATTCCTAAGGATGATGTATCGGGCAGTGCATCTGATGCCAAAGTGCCGGAGTTTATCGAATTTATTGTAAAAGATATTCCGGAACATAAAGTACCAATGCGTGGCGGCCTGAAATGGCTGGATATATACAGCTTTAATAAATTCCAAAAATCATTTGTTGAGGCATCCGAAGATCAACAAATTTCAATTGTAGATGAAATTGCATACCCTAAAAAAGCCAGACCGGAAATGCAGGCGGGTGTAACCTTTTTCAATAGAATGAGAAATTTAACTGCATCAGGTTTTTACACTACAGAAATTGGCGTAAAAGATATTGGTTATGTGGGTAATGCACCAAACCAATGGGCCGGTGTTCCAGCAGATGTGCTGAAACAGTACGGAATGGAGAATGTGAAGATATAATTCCTAAAAAAATCGTCATTGCGAGGTACGAAGCAATCCTACTACTACTATCGCTACCTTCTAGCGCATTAAGATTGCTTCGTGCCTCGCAATGACGAAACTTCCCTCGGTATGTGTCCTCACGTACCGATTTTATAAAATAAATTGCCCCTCAGGGTGATGTCAGTAAAATATTACTCTACAATCAAAATCAAACCTTTTCCTTTTTCAAGAGGAACCAATTTTCCATCAGGATAACTTCCAGAAGTTTGAAACTTATCAATTGCAGGAGCTGTTATTTTGACTTTACCGGCATCTAAACCTAACTTGGCCCAATCGATGGTTAAATTAACGTTTACATCTCCTTCTGCCCAACTTGCTAATGCAATCATTGTTTTACCTTTCTGTTTGTAAACAGTTGCCAGCACTTTTGCATTATCGGTTTTAACCGGGCAGTTTTCACTCCAGTAACCGATCATCTCAGATCCTTTTATGCCGAAATTGTCCCAAGCTTTCCATAACGGTTTTGGATCACTTTTGTCAGACCAGCCCAAGCGACTTGTCATGCCATAAATCATACCACGCCAAGGGTTTCCATCATCCTGTAACATCTCTCCCATTAATCCAAAAGGAATTCCGCTTACTTCTGTTAAAAAGAAATCGGGATTGTTTTTTTGGTAATCGAAATATTCGCCAAACCATAAACGGTTCAAATAAGGGAAATGCTCCAGATATAAAATGGCACTATTGTTAAAACCATCACTTTTGTTGTACTGATTTGCTGAGTGCAGGTCGATAATACCCGGGTGGCTATCCTGTGTCAATACACGTTTTATACGTTTCATGGTTACGCGGTCAAATGCCACATCATCCAAGTATACCCCATCAATCCCAACGTTGTTTACCAACCAGTTCATCCCTTCCACATAATAGTTGTGCCAACGGTTCATTCCGCTGTTAATTACGGCCGCATCTTTAATTTCTGGTACAAACCAGGCGGCAATATAATTAGAATCTAAATGCTCCTGTAACCAGCTAAATCCTCCTCCTTTACCCGGAGAATATACTTCAGTTCCCAAACTTCTTAAAGCTGGCCACTCGTAAGCATGGTTGGAGAGCTCGCGAACCGTATTATAAATTTTAACTTTTAAACCTTTAGAGTGAGCATTACCGATATAGTCTTTCATCTTTTTCCATTCGATAAATGGATAATTGATCCAAGGGTTGATCGGTGTGGCATGGTGAATGTTCACTACTGTTGCGCCTTTAGCTTTGATCGTATCTAAATCACCATATTTATGGTAAAAACGGTTATTCCATTGAAAATCGGTGTTAAGTAAATGAAAAGGCGTGATCAGTAAATTGAAATTATAATATAACACATCACCCTTTTTCATGCTTCTTGCACCAGTAAAATTGTCGGCAAGCATCGAACTGCCTTTGACATTGATCTGGATACCACCTTTATCTCCATTACCCCACGATTTAGGCAACAATAAAGGCTTCTGAAGATAGAAATTAGTATTAAGCGGGCGAACATAGTTTTCATCTCTTAAGTTGTAATACAGGCCCGCATTTACGTTCCCGATCCAAACGGCATCCTGGTTTTTATTGGCCACATCCCATTTCCATTTTACGGTATCTGGTCTAACACCACCTTTTTCGCCCAAGCCCATCAAATACTTTGTAGAGCCTTTATCAAATGGGATATGGAAATCGACATTACTAAATTCAACATCCTTTAAAGCAGTTACCTTAACTACATAATGTACATAGCCATCAAACTCCAAAGCACCTTCCAAATCCATTTTCAGGTTTTCTGAAGTATTGGTTGCTTTCCATTTTACAGTTCCAGCTTCTTTACTCGTAATCTGGAAATTACTTGGAACAAATTTCTCCTGCGTTTTCGGCGTATTAAAAAAATGAAAGTGAATAGGCTCTGCCAAAATGTTATTGGGTTTTTCGCTGTAAGCCGTCATCTCTGCGTTGAAGAACGTTTGAATCTGCTTAGGAAAACCATCGGTATTAATTTCGAACTTTCTACCTAAAAGCGAGATTACGTTGCCCTCAACAGTTAGCGGTGTGTAAGGATCGACAACCGTGTTCGCTTGTGCCAAAGTAGAATTTAACCAGGTTAAGCGGGTCTGTTTATCTGGGGTTCCTACACCGGCATCGGCTAAAACTTCTTTACTTACCGTAATTTTGGCATCGATTACTTTAGATTTCCCATTGGCTTTGACCGTAAATTTTCCGGCATAAATACCTGCAGCTGTATTTTTAGGGATGTTAACCGTAATCCACATTGGCTGAATTTTCCCAGAGGTCACATTTACGGTTTCAACCAAAGGTTTGTTATCGTAACTCGTTCCATTGGTATTTAAGCAATTGATATCTTTTGAAGAAATTATCTTTCCAGTTGCATTTTTTAAATCTCCGTAGCTAACCACAACATTCTTGAGATCTTTTAAAGCAAATACGCCTAATTGAAAAGCATAGTTTTCGCCTTTGCTAGCCGAGCCTGTAAAAATATTTGCAGCACCTTTTTGTACCCAACGATAAGGTAAATCGTTCTGCATTTTGATTGGAAACATTCTATCTTCTGGAAAAACGACAAAAGCTTCTCCTGCATATTTGGTCTTTATTGCAGCGGTTTCTTTGTCAGTGGCAATTACTTCCATTGGATAAAAAGAATTGAAAGCATCGATCGACTGGATCTCGATAACAGAAGCATTCACTTTAACCTGCTTAGCCGCTGTTAACCATGCCTGGTCAGCCTGTTTTGGCTTTAAGTAAACTCCTTTCGGATAATTACTTCTTCCTTCATTTTTATAAGCGAGGTAGTAAATATAATATTTTCCAGCTCCAGGTGCTTCGAAATAAACATCAGCACTTTCTCTTGTCAGTTTATCTGTACCCACAACCGAAACCGTTTTACCATTGGCATCTTGTACGATGATTCCTTTTAATTCTGGATGTTCATCCCTCCGTCGCCAATCAATTTTAGCATGGGCAATTTTGCCTATACCAGCAAACTGCACAACAACTCTATGGTTACCTAACGAATCAGGGTTCCAGGCATTGTTACCATTGGTATATTTTAGCGTTTGTGCATTAAGAGATAGCTGTCCGAAAAGACAGAGTAATAGAAAAAGCCTAAATTTCATTTCAAATTTGTTTGAGGCTAATTTATAGATAGCTAGCTGAAATAATGCTATGTAATAAAAAAATGAGACAAACGTTTGCTTGATTTGGTTCATTAGTCCGTTAGTCAATAGCTCTTAAGTGGCTATTATGTGTCTAATGGAGTTATGCCATAGATTCATAGTGGTGTCAGATGTTGCCATCTGACACAAAAACTTAATCCCCGTTTAATTCTATTCTATAATATACGGCAACTGTCAGATGGCAACATTTGACAGCACAAAACGGCACAAAAAAAGTCCTGCACTTTCGAGCAGGACCTTTTTGATCTTAAGGTGAATAAAATTATTCTCCTTTTGGTTCTTCAGTAGCAGGAGCTTCTTCAGCAGGAGCAACTTCTTCGGCAACTTCAGCTTTCGCTTCAGCAGCTTTAGGTGCAGCAGTAGCTTTACTTCTACCACGACGAGTTGTTTTCTTCTCTTCTTTAACCTCCGCATCTTTACCGTAAACTGTATTGTAGTCTACCAATTCAATTAAAGCCATTTCAGCGTTATCACCTAAACGGTTGTTTAATTTAATGATACGAGTGTAACCACCTGGACGGTTTGCAACTTTCTCAGCAATTTCGCGGAATAAGATTGTTACTACTTCTTTATCTTGTAAATAAGCAAATACTGTACGACGTGAGTGAGTAGTATCATTTTTTGATTTAGTGATAATTGGCTCAACATAAGTACGTAAAGCTTTAGCTTTAGCTAAAGTTGTTGTAATTCTTTTGTGCAAAATAAGTGATGAAGCCATGTTAGCTAACATCGCCTTTCTGTGGCTTGCGGTTCTACCTAAGTGGTTTACTTTTTTACCGTGTCTCATTGTTTTTTAATTGAGTGTATACCGTCTCGTTGCAATAAAGCTGAGGGAATTATACACTGTGAAAAATTATTTATTTTTCTAAGTCCCTTTAGGGGATTTAGGGGCTACTCTTCGTCTAATTTAAATTTAGACAGGTTCATACCAAATGATAAACCTTTTGATTTTACTAATTCCTGGATCTCTGTTAAAGATTTTTTACCGAAGTTTCTGAATTTTAACATATCAGCAACATCGTAAGAAACTAAATCAGCTAAAGTACGGATATCAGCAGCTTTTAAGCAGTTTAATGCCCTAACCGAAAGATCCATGTCTACTAACTCAGTTTTAAGGATTTTACGCATGTGTAAAATTTCCTCGTCAACTTCTTTAGTTTCTTCTTTAGCTTGAGATTCTAATACTAAATTCTCATCAGAGAATAACATAAAGTGTTGGATAAGGATCTTAGCCGCTTCTTTTAATGCTTCTTCTGGATGAATTGAACCGTCAGTAGAGATATCTAAAACCAATTTTTCATAATCCGTTTTTTGCTCAACACGAAAGTTTTCGATCGTGTATTTTACATTTTTCAT
>Ga0182006_1000249_pt1 | contig 50380 bp, 62 predicted proteins | sample Sormic07211104_1_FD_123022 | JGI IMG/M metagenome (GOLD analysis project Ga0182006, IMG submission 123022) | Rhizosphere microbial communities from Sorghum bicolor, Mead, Nebraska, USA - 072115-104_1 MetaG | ecosystem: Host-associated > Plants > Roots > Rhizosphere | place: USA: Nebraska...
CACATGCCAGGGGGCCGGCAGGCGGGGTGCCACGAAATCCATGCCCTCGGCCCCCGTGGCCAGCGGATAGCGCATCTGCAAGGGCAGACGCAGCAAGGCGCTGGCCGGATCGACGCCGACCTGCTTCATCAGCGCCAGCGTGGAACGATAGGCCCCGAGCAGGATGTGCTGGCCATTGTCGAGCGTGCGCTCGTCCAGTTCTACCCGGCGCGCGCGGCCGCCCAGCGTACGGGCAGCTTCGAACAGGCTCACGCGGTGACCGCCGGCAGCCAGCGCCACGGCAGCAGCGCACCCGGCCCAGCCGGCACCGATGACGGCGTAGTGACGCGGGGCGTTCATCGGGAGAATGCCCGGTCAGCCGAAGACATAGGTCTTCCAGGCCAGCCAGAGCTTGCGGATGGGGGTGAGCGAGATGCGCTGGTTGAGCACGTGGTAGCCGTCGCGCGTGATCTCGTCCAGCAGGGTGCGATAGATGGCGGCCATCATCAGGCCGGGGCGCTGGGCGCGGCGGTCCTCCTTGGGCAGCAGGGCGAAGGCTTCGTCATAGACCGCCTGGGCGCGCTCGACCTGGAACTTCATCAGTGCCTCGAAGCGCTCGCTGTGGCGGGCGTTGAGGATGTCGGCGGCGGTGACGTTGAATTGCTGCAATTCGTTGACGGGCAGGTAGATGCGGCCCTTGCGGCCATCCTCGCCGACATCGCGGATGATGTTGGTGAGCTGGAAGGCCAGCCCCAGCTTTTCGGCAAAGAGCAGGGTACCGGGCTGGGTATGGCCGAAGATGCTGGCCGAGAGCACCCCGACCACCCCGGCCACGTGCCAGCAGTAGCGCTGCAGGCCGGGATAGTCGAGGTAGCGGGTCTGGTCCAGGTCCATTTCCATGCCATCGATGATGGCCTGCAGGTGTTCTCCCTTGAGCTGGTAGGTCGCCACGTGCGGATGCAGGGCCTTGGTGACCGGGTGCGTGGGCTGGCCTTCGAGCATGGCGGCGATTTCCTTGCGCCACCACATGAGCTTGGTGCGGGCCACCATGGCGTCCTCGATTTCATCGACGGTGTCGTCGACCTCGCGGCAAAAGGCGTACAGCGCCGTGATCGCCAGCCGGCGTTGCGGCGGCAGGAACAGGAAGCTGTAATAAAAACTGGAACCGCTGGCGGCGGCCTTCTGCTGGCAGTATTCGTCTGGAGACATGGATGCGTGGCGGGCGGTTGAAGCATGGGGCAGGCAGCCTGACGGCCCCCTGCGGCAAAGGCGCTATGCTAGCCGAGTGCGCCCGGCAGGGCAAATGCCGGCTGCCGTTGACCCGGCCTTGAAACGGGGCCTGAAACCCGTCTATTGCGGCCCCCGGCGTTGTCCATTAAGCTCGGGTCAAGCGCATTCCGGAAAAACAAATTCACATGACATCAAATCCGGATGAATTCTGCCGTTAATCTAACCAGACGTGGCGCTGCAGCGGTCAACCCCGCTTGCAGCGCGGCACATCGGCAACCCCGGCCATCGACGATGGCCCCCTGGAGGCTGGAGACAATATGGACAGACTGGAAATCTTTCGCAACATCGCCTCGCAGGCTGGTCGCGGCGAGCTGGTATTCCCGGCCAACGTCAGCGCCTCGCTGAAGCTGCAAAAGGCCCTGGCCGACCCGGAATGCCACCTGGAGCTGGCCGCCAAGCTGGTGATGGCAGAACCGCTGGTGTCGGCCCGTACCGTGGCCATTGCCAATTCGGCGGCCTACAACCGTTCCGGCGGCGAGATCAACAACGTGCGGGCGGCCGTGATGCGGCTGGGCTTCCGCACCCTGAACACCATCACGACGTCGGTGATCGTGCGCCAGTTGGGGCGGACCATCAACAATCCCGGCATGCGCATCAAGTCGGCCCAGCTGTGGGAGCACTGCGCCCACGTGGCGGCCACCGCCTATGTGCTGACCTCCAAGCTGACCAAGGCCGATCCGGAAACGGCGATGTTTGCCGGCATCGTGCATGAAGTGGGTGGCTTCTACCTGCTCTCACGCACGGATGACTTCCCCGGGCTGCTCGACGGCGGTACTGAGGACTGGATGGAATACGGAGAGAAGATGATCGGCCGTGCCGTGCTCAAGAAGCTGGGCGTGCCGCAGCCGGTGGTCGATGCCATCGAATCCCTGTGGCACGGCGTGCGGGTGCTGCCGCCGCAGACCATCGGCGACGTGCTGCTGCTGGCCAAGGAACTGTCGCCGGTGCCCTCGCCGCTGCAGCGCACCGTGGTGGCCGAAGCGGGTATCGGTGGCGAGACCCTGGTGGATGATTACATCGGGGACCGTTCGCTGCGCGAGATGCTGGATGATTCCGAAGAACAGATCCGCACCCTGACCGCTGCCTTGCTGGTCTGAACCAGTACGCGACCGCTTCTTCTTGAAGCCCTGCCCGGCCAATGTGCCGGGCGGGGCTTTTTCATTGCGGCTACGGCTTATCGGGTCAGGCCGCGCCAGCCGATGATGAGCCAGTCCGGCTTGCCCAGTTTGGGGCGCTGGCGGAAGACATCGCCTTGCACCGCCTCGATGCGCTCCAGGATGCGCAGCCCGCCTTGCACCACCATGCGCAGTTCCAGCCCGATACGGCCCGGCAGGCGGCGCGCCAGCGGGGCACCGGAAAGCATCAATGCACGCGCCCGCGTGACCTCGAACTGCATCAGCTGTTGCCAGCGCTGGTCGCTGCAGGCTTGGGCGATGTCGTTTTCACTGACGCCGAAGTGCTCCAGGTCTTCCAGCGGCAGATAGATGCGCGCCTTTTGCCAGTCGATGGCCACATCTTGCCAGAAGTTGATGAGCTGCAAGGCGCTGCAGATGGCATCCGAATCCCGGAGGTTTTCTTCATTTGCCGCACCGTACAGGTGAAGCATCAGAGTTCCTACCGGGTTCGCAGACCGGCGGCAGTAGTCCAGCAGGTCCGCATAGCGGGGGTAACGGGTGGTCACCACATCCTGGCGGAAGGCCGAGAGCAGGTCGCGGAAGGGGGGCAGGGGCAGGGCGTGATCGGCGATGGTCTGCTGCAGACGGGTGAAGACGGGATGCGTGCAGGGCAACTGCTGCTCGATCAGGTCGAGCTGCGCGTCGTAGGCATGCAGCGCGGCCAGTCGTTCTTCAGGGCGGGCGTCGCCTTCATCGGCGATGTCGTCGGCGCTGCGGGCAAAGGCGTAGATGGCGGTGACTGCCGGCCGCAGGCGGGCCGGCAGCAACAGCGAGGCCACGGGGAAGTTCTCGTAGTGATCGACGGCCATGGGGCGCGTGACTCAGTCGAACTTGTCCTTGAGCAGCGCCTCGATGGTGGCGATGCGGGTTTCGACCGTCTCCAGCAGGGCCTTGGGCATGGTGCCGCCGGCATTCAACTGCGCGGCCAGCGAGCGGGCAATGCCCATGGCGCCTGCGGTGAACTGCTTGCCATCCTTGGACAGCACGGCCGCTGCCGTGAAGAGGGTGGAGAACAGGATCTGGTCAGCGGTATTGTTCTCGATGAACTTGTTGAGCAAGGCGTTGTGGCTTTGCTTGAGTGCGTCGAATTCTTCCTGGGTGGGCATGGCGGGTCCTCGCGGGATGGCGCGGCTGGGGCAGGATAGGCTCCTGCAGCAGCCAGCAAAGGCGCGGATTGTAGCAGTTCAGCACGCCCCTGCGGGCAGGCGAGGCGCAATCAGCCCAGCGTGCGGATCGCAGCAAAAAAGCCTTCAAGTGAAGTTTTCTCCGGCAGCCCCTTGCCGTCGCCCGTCGGGGGCAGTCGCCTTGGGCGCTGGTGAAGCAAATTGCAAAAAAACAGAAGCCGGCGGCGAGGTCTTGATTCGCCACCGGCTTGCCTGGTGCCAGCCGCTCAATCCGGACTGGCTCCAATCGGCCCCATCGTCAATGGCTGACTGCCAGCAAGACCTTGCCGTCGCTTCCCTGCGCCTGTGCCCAGGTAGTCTGGGTCGCCGCTGGCGGGGCGAAGCTGGCCATGGCTTGCACCAGCTTCTCGACATCAGTGTCCAGCAAGGATTTGCCGTCGGCAGTCTTGATGCGCTCGATGTGGTTGTCGGTCGTCCCGGCAGCGCCGGCATACCAGTCCTTCACCGTCACCTGGTCGGTCGTGCCGAGCACCTTGATGCGCAGGTCCTGGCCGGTCTTGCTGAACCACAGGTTGTCCTGCCGGGCGTCGGTGAAGCTGATGGTGTCGACCTTGCCTTGGGTGGCATCGTGGTCGTAGACCGCGTCCTGGCCGTCGCCCTTGGCGAAGCGATAGCTGTCGTTGCCGGCCCCGCCGATGAGCAAGTCATTGCCCTTGCCGCCTGTGAGGACATTGTCGCCGCCGTTGCCGGCCAGGATGTTGTCAAGGTCGTTGCCGGTGGCATTCACGTTCTGCCCGAAGAGCTTGACCGCCTGGTCGGTGGTCAGGGTGTCGGCCGAGGTGACATCGGTGGCGTAGCGCAATTGCCGCAGCGTGACGTAACGGCTCATGTCGTCCGCTCTGCCGCGTCCGGAGTCGGCAATGAAGAAGCCGGCAATCTGCTCGGTATCGACTGAGTAGGCCACCCCGGTGACCGTGACGCAGTGGTTGCTGCGGTCGCTGCTGGCCATGGGCATGTCCCAGAGCCGGCTGGCATTGACGCTCAGGCCGACCGCCTTGCCCTCCTTGATGCTCCGGGCAACTGCCATTTCATCGAAGCCATGCGTGATGGTAGCGTCAATACCGAAATCCTTGAGCAGGGCTTGCTGGCCCTCCGTGTAGGTGCCGCCCCGGTGCTCTGGCAAGGGGTCGATGATATCGCAGAGCATTTCGTCGATGGCGCGGGTGACCACTTCCTTTTCCGTGAGGGGCCGGCCGGCCATGACGCTCATGTTGGCCACGACCGTCTCGCCGCAGGTGCCCAGGAAATCGGGGACGGCATCGCCCTGCGCGTAGTCCAGCTGGTAGGACTTCGGCATGCCGTACACCAGCACGTTGACGCCATTGATCACCGCGCTCTGCGGCTTGGTGGCATCGATCAGGACCAGGTTCTCGACATTGTCGGCAAGCGTGGTGCTGACCGTCGCATAGACCGTATCGATGCCTTCGCCCGCCTTCTCGACCACGCGGTCGCGGCTGTTGTCGACGTAATAGCTGTCGTCGCCCTTGCCGCCGGTCATGGTGTCGGCGCCGCCCAGGCCGTCGAGGATGTTGTTGCGGTCGTTGCCGGTGAGTCGGTTGTTCTGCGCATTGCCGGTGGCATCGAGGTTGTCGGCATCCAGTGCCAGGTCTTGCTTGTCGCTGGCCAGGGCGATGTGCTTCCTGACCTTGACGCCGGGCAGCTTGTGTTGCGAGCCTTCGTCGTCGCCGAACGGGGCGGGGGCGGTGAAGCTGTCCAGGTAGTGCGCTGCCAGTGCATTGCCGGCAGATGCTGCAGGCTTTGCCGGTGCGGTCAGCCCGGTCTGGCCGGACAGCTTGCCATCGGCTGCGGCTTGATCCAAGGCGGCGCCAGCCCCGCCATTGGCCCTGTTGAAGGGCTTGATGGCGTCGTTGGTGGTGATGGTGACGGAGCCGCTGGCGTTGGTGCAGGCGCGCAATTCCTCCAGGCGGAGGTAACGGCAAGTGTCGCTATCGAGCCCCCGGCCCGAATCGCTGATGTAGAAACCATCCACCTCGCCGGTTTGCGCGCCGTAGCCCACGCCGATGATGGCGATCATGTGATCGGTCATGCCGACGTTTTCCCGAATGTTCTTGGCCCAGAGCGTGCTGCCATTGACCGTGACGATGACGCCTTTGCCCGCGAGGATGTTGCGTGCCACGGCGTTTTCGTCGAAGCCCTGCGCCAGTGTCGAGGCCAGGCCGAATTCCTTGAGCAGGACGAGTTCATTTTCCACGCTGATGTTGCCGCGCTTGATGGTGGATTTGCTGGTGGTGTCGCACAGCTTTTCGGCGATGGCCTTGTTGACCACGTCCTTTTCCGTCACGGACATGCCGGCGATGGTGGCCAGGTTGGCGATGCAGACCTCGCCCGACGTGCCTTCATAGCGGGCGACCGCATCGCCTTGGTGGTAGTCGAGATCATTGGAGAAGGCAAAGGGATTGCCATAGGTCAGTACGTCCGGACCGGTGATCAGCTTGCGTTGCGGCTTGGCCGGGTCGGCCATCCTGGGATCCTCGGGCAGCGCCAGCTTCTTGATCGGATTGACCGTATAAAAAACCGAGCAGCCGGACTGGAAGTGCGCAGCCTTGTCCAGTTCGTTCAGTGAAATGTAGCGCGCGGCATCACCGGGCCAGCGCCGTCCCGAGTCGGCAATGTAAAAGCCTTGCAGGGCGCCGGTATCGGCCGCATAGACCACGCCGGTCAGGTTGATCATGTGGTTGATGTTGATCAGTTCCAGTGCTTTCTTGTCCAGATCGGCACCCCACAGCTCAAAACCGTTCACGCCGATGATCACGCCTCTGCCCTCTTTGATGAGGGTGGCCAGCCTGTCGGGATCGTAGTCCGTCATGGTCTCGACGGGCATGCCATAGCTATCCAGCAGGCGTCGTTGCAGCCCGAGGATGACGCCGCCGCGCTGGCCGGGGTCGGCGCTGACGGTGTCGCACCAGCCGTTGTCGATGGCTCTCTGGACTACGTCCTTTTCGGTCACATCCCGGCCGGCGATCATGAGCAGGTTGGCGATGCTGGTTTCCGCACAGGTGCCCATATAACCCCAGACGGCATCGCCCTGGCAATAGTCCAGATCTTGATAGGACTTCGGGTTGCCGTAGACCAGCACGTCCTTGCCGTCGATCTTGTCGCGCTGGGCTGGCATGGTGGTGGGGGCTGGCAGTTTCTCCGGGGTGGCTGGCTTGAGGCTGGAGGGCGCTTGTCCCTGCACGGGGGCTGGTGTCGGTGCCGGTACTGCAGCGGCGGGCTTGCTGCTGACGGCGGCAGGTGGGGTGGCAACGGCGTCGGGCGGGGTGACAACCTGCCGCGGCGAGACCGGGGTCGATGCCGGGACGACGGCAGGCGTGGCAGGGCGCACCGTGGGGATGCTGACCGGCGCGTCGAAGCTGGCGGACATGTCGAGTCTGCCGGACTTGTCGGTTGCGGGTTTGCTGGTGATGGGTGCCGGTGCGATATCCGGTTTGATGTTGACGGGCGTTTGGATGGGCGACGGCTTGGCTGCTGCCGGTTTGGTGGGGCTGGCCACGGCTGGCGTGACGACTGGCTTGCTCGCAATGGGTGGCGGCTTGGTGGCCGGTGGCGTGGCGGCGTTTTTTTCCGGTGGATCGAAGAGCTTGATGTCGGGCGAGATCGGCGCAAAGATGATTTTGGTGACGCTGCCGGTCCTGATCTGGACGAAGCGCTTGTCGATACGGGTGATGACCGGATGCGAAAGCGACGATGCTGCCTTGGGTTGATCCTGCGAGGTGGTGGTTGACACGGGTTCCCTTTCAATTACGCCGGTAAAGGCGAAGGCGTTCGGGGAGAGTCTGCGCATGCTGCGTCTTTCCCCGGGGACGTGTTGCCTGCCATGCCGCCTGGCCATGACGCTGGCCGGAAGGTGCCAGCGTCGGGCTGGCACGGTGCAGCAAGCTTGCTATATGAATTTTGTTGTCCCGGGGCGATTCAATCGGATTGAAATGCTTCGGTAAATCGCACAAAAGTGCCGTTGGCCGGTTGACAAGAGCTGGCTGGAACGGAAATGCCAACGTGAGGGGACTGATGGTCGTTCAAAGCGGTGGCAGTGAGGACTGGAAGAGGGGGAGGCGGGGAGGGGGCATGATATTTTTTTCATGCCGGTGCGGCCTGTGCCGGATGTGCGGCTTAGCGGGCTGTTGCTTGCATTTCATGCTCAGCAGCCAACGCCAGGAACGCCGAGCGTGACATCCTGCGCGCCTGTGCCACCGCGTCAATACGTGCCAGCAGGCCTTGGGGCAAGCTCACATTGAGCCGCACGGCCTTGGTATTGACGCGCGACAGGTCGATCTCCACCAGCATCCAGTAACCGCCCTGGAATTGCTCATCGCCGGCCCAGTCTTCGGGGGCGCTCGGATGTGGGATCGGTTCGGTTTCTCCATGGAAGTGCGCTTCCACGGCTTCCTGTGCAGCCGCAGGCAGGTCTTGCAGCTTGTCCGCACCGGTGAAGCAGCCGGGAAAATCAGGGAATGCTGCGCCGTAGGCACTGTCGGCATCCTTGTGGACGTAGATGGGGTAGAGCATGGATCCTCCTGATGGCCTCACTTCAGGCCGGCTTGCTTGAGAATGCTGTTCTGCGTGGCCAGCGGCAGATCCTTCTTCGGATGCGGTACCGTCACCTTGCCGGGCTTGGTGGGGTGCTTGAACTGTTGATGCGAGCCAACCGTATGCACCAGGCTCCAGCCGTCGGCCTTGAGTCGTTTGATGAGGGTTGCGCTGTCCATGCAGTGCATTGTGGATTTTACACACGATTACACAAGCCGGCTGTTGGTGCAGGTTGGGTGCTGAAAGTCCCCCCTGTCCACCGAGGATCATTTCCTTGAAGTCTTGCCGCAAGAGCAATGCTGGAGGTGAGACGGCGCGCTGTCATCAGGTGGGCATTTTCATGCCAAACCGGCGTCAATACATTAAAAGCAATAGCTGGCCGGGATGGCCAAATCTTTGGTTTCAATGTGATTGTCTGGTGCGAGGAGGGGGACTCGAATATCCTCACTATCTAGGTATTGCGGGGGTTTCAGCGAACATGTTGTCATAATGTTGTCATTCGGAACCAAATCATTGGTCATAGCGACCTAATGGGTAGCGGTTTGTTAAGCGCATTGGTACTATTCGCAGTTAATCCTATGTTCCAGGTGCCCCGGGGCGTCAATATGCTGAAATCTGTAGTAATTCATTCTTTCCTGTCGTGCTACGACGTGCATTTGGCCGACCTCGGTACCATGTGCACATTGATCGGAAAAAACGGAGCTGGAAAGTCCAATGTTCTTCGAGCTATCGAATGGGCAGCAAGGACTGCAGTAAGTGGGCAAATATCAACTACAGCTAGTGGGATAAGCCCATATGACGATTCTCAGGCTGGATCGGTTGAGTTGGAATTTGAAGTTGCAAAAGTTTCTTATCGATATTCGGTTAGGCGTGCCTTTAAGTTTATAGGTGGAGAAAAAGAGAGTTCCTTCGAAATCGAGTTCGTTGAATCCTTAACTAAGACCGCCTCACTTGAACCTGTGTTTACGCGATTCAAGGATAAGCTAACGCTGTTTGAGCTCGGCGTGCCAGACAAAGTGATGGACGTGTCGACTAACGTGAGCGCTCTCAGTGCGCTTGTTAGCCTACTTCCGTCGAACTCGTTTATTGCAAATCTTTTAGAGGTTACGTCGTTCTTGTGGAGAGTGCGTTACTACGAATTGGATTGCAGTACAGCAGATGAATCTTTCGTATTGGATGATGAATATCAGCGCTGGCGTGCTGATATTCTGAGACCGTTTCACGGAGCTGCCCATACGAACAAGAAGATAATTGATCTCTATTTTCATCGGCCGGAAGTGTACGCAGAATTTGTATCATTGGTTGGCCCCGATGGACTAGGTATTTTGAAAGGCGTCGACGTTTACACTTACCCGCCGATAGAAGTTCCTGCGACACAGCCTCGACTGCACTACGTTCAGTTTGGAGTCGAGACCGAGATACCTGTTGCGTTCGGGCAGCTTTCTTTCGGCACGCAGAGGTTAATCCATCTTGTTCTTTCCATTCTCTATGATCAGGCACGTGTCTACCTAATCGAACAACCGGAAGACGGTATTCACTCTCATTTGATCCATAAACTTACAAGCTTGCTTAGAGCGTATGCCGATGGTTCTCAGATTTTCTTCGCGTCTCATTCGGCGACAATTCTTAATGAAATGTTGCCCGAAGAAATTCGCTTAGTTGAAATGTCTCCAGTAGGGACTACAGTGAGGGCGCTGTCCAAAGAAGAAGTAAAAGCAGCTGATTTCTATCTTCAGTCTGAGGGGAGCTTCTCAGATTTTCTTAGTTCTATCTGAACGTTGGGGGAGAAGTGTACGGCATCATCGGAGAGGACGGCTCTGACGTTGATATGCTCGTCGAGCTGGTGAGACGCATAAGTGGGAACGAGAGGCTTCCGGTTCGGAAGCAAGGATTCAGTGGCTCTGGGGAGTTATTCAAGAAGGGGATTTTGACGCTGCGCACTTTCAGCCTGATGCGGTGCTCTCGATATATTATCGTGTACGATTCTGATGGAGACCATCCAGACACCCGCAAGCGAAGGATCGTAGAAGAGATCATAAACAGGTCTGGCGTTGCCGGTGAATTTTGTGCTCTTGTGCCCACGCAGGAAATTGAAGCTTGGATACTTGCGGACATTGGATGTGTAACCCAGCAGTTTCCTGGATGGAAGCCAACGCGCGAATACGCCAATCCTGAGGGTATAAATAGCCCCAAGGAATTTCTACGTCGACTAAGTAGAGAAGGTGTCGCAAAGCCTCGTTACTCTAACGCCATTCATAATCCGGTTCTTGCGCGGTACCTTAACTTAGATGTTGTTAAAGCGAAATGCCCGTCATTTGAGCCACTCTTCACATTGGTTAATGACGGACGGGGAAATGTACCGTAGTCAGATTGCGCTTTCTCTTTCATTCCCGGTGCTGAATTGTGCAACTGCTTTGCTGCCCGCGTCGGGATCGGCCGAAGGCATCCATTTGCCGTAGATTCTGGCGATCATTGTCCAATCTTTGTGTCCCATCTGTTTGGCTACCCACATTGGATGCTCGCCGGCCGAGAGCATCATCGACGCGAAGGTATGGCGTGTTTGATACGGATTGCGATATCGGACCTTCGCCTTCTTGATGATGGTCTGCCATATCTTCCAAATTTGGTTGTCACCCGTCCAGCGCGTGCCCGTTCCAGCGTTGATGAAGACAGCTTGGCCCCGGAGTAGTGTGATCGCCTTTTGCGATAATAGGGCCGCCTTCACGGGGGGCAGCATCTTAATAACGCGCCGGCCAGCGACGGTCTTGGTATTTTCGGCCTGGCCCTTCGCTGCGCGAGTGTTTACTTGCGTGATCCGAATTTCATCACGCGCGAAGTCGATATCGCGATCCCAGTCCAAGGCGATAAGTTCGCTGGTGCGCAGTCCTGTCCACATAAAGGTGGTGAACATATTGCGGTCTCCTTCATCCCTGCAGGCAGCGTAGATCGCGGCTTGCTCTTTGGGATCGAAGGGGTCGATTTCATCGTCAGGCCTCGGCGCTTCCTTGCGCTGGTAGCGCCAGCCAGTGAGCGGGTTGACGTCGATCAGTTCATCATCGGCCGCGTCCGAGAGTGCGCTGCTCAACACACTCTGGATGTTGGCCAGCCGCTTATTCGACAGCTTTACTTTCTTGTCTTCGTCAATCGTTTCAAGCCACTCGCGCACGTCGCGACGTTTCAGTGCCGAGAGTTTCCAGTCTCCGAATTTTGGTATCAAAAGACGGTGAACGATCTTTTTATAGCCGAGCAGGGTGCTGGCCTTCAATTCGGCGCTCTTGCGCTTGATCCAGCGCTCCAGGTAAGCCTCAACGGTCTCAACATCACCTGGTCGATTGGCGAAGCTGGCGGCTTTTGTTGAATTCGGGAAGGTTGTCGCGTAGTCGAAGATGCCTCGATGAATAGCATCAAGGACAGCGGCGCGGTGTTGCTCCGCCCGCTTCAGGTTAGGGGTGGTGGGCTTGAGGGGAATCCGTTCCCTGCACCGGACGCCCTGGTACATGAACGAGATTTCGATGCTGCTGTCCGAGGCTGCTTTAACACCCCGCCCGTCTCTACCCATTTTTCGTAACCTTCCATATCCATCAGGATGCGATTGTCTGGCGCCTTCTTGTATTCACGATCAAGACGCCAGATGCCATCGCGGATTTTAGTGCGAACGGCATCTGGCGTGTAGCCTGTTTCCGATGAGAACTTCTCTACGGTTAAGTAACGCGCCATGTTAGCCCCTGCAATTCCAGGAGCTTGTTTGATGGCACATCGTTTTGTGATTGACCAAGGTCAACCGAACCATAGTCCCACATGCTCGGATGCTCCGATTGTTCATGCTAGGATGCCCTCTCCATAGCAATTAAGGGGAACACTAAATGCCTTTCAAAAGAGCTACTATTTCTTTTCAGTACATGGCACCCGGCGATGAAAAGCCGCGGGCAGGGTATGAAATCACGGACGTTGGACTTGATATTCCAGACGGCGCTCACGTACCTCGGGTCGGAGAGTTTCTCTCTACTTTTCCCAGTCGGGAAGGGAAGGTCACTACCGACTTTGTTGTATTGGCAGTTCACACAACGGTGAGTCGGAATCCAGACGATCACCGAGAGATATGGGGATGGCATACGGTTGTAACCGTCGGCCCCGCTGATCAAGTCGCCGATCAGCGCTTGCTTATCATCCGTGAGTAGCAACTCTGGAATCTGAGGTGTAGGGCGGACGTTAAAGTTCATGCGGATTTCTTCTGCTTGTCTTCGTCCGCCGACTGCTCTGCCGTCTTGAACGGCCATGTTGCAGCCACGTCAGATGTGATGGAGGCAGTTGTATTGGGTTCGGAAGCAGTAGATGCCTTAACTGTTCGTGCCTGCATCGCGCGCATCATCTCTGGATTCCACCCGTCCTGCTGTGTGCCATCTGGTCGCTCTTGCTTGACAAGCACGCTCTGAGCGACTTCTGACGCTGCGGCAGCGTTCTTCTGCAGTGAAGTACCCAGCCGCTTCGCTGTTCCTTTTTTGGCTACAACGACTTTTGCGGCGTTGGTCCCTTTGGCTTTCGGTTGCTGGGTTTTGATTTTTGTTGCAGGCGTCTTCGGTATGGCGACAGGTAATTTTTTCTTGCCGCTATTAGAGACTTCCACCTTCTCCGGTACTGGTGCTGGACTCTTCTTAGCGCCCATCTTCTTGGTAGCCTTGGCTGCATCGTCCTCGGCTTTGACCGATTTTTCAATAGCAGCGAAATCCACGTCGTGACGTGCTGCGGCATCCAGGAACGCTTGAGGTGTCTGGACGTTGTAGTTTGAGCTCGCCTGGGTGAGCGAGAAGAGGGACGACCGAAGAATCAGCTGGGCAAGTTCGGCTGCCTCCAGCTCCTGGATCTTCTGAATCATCGCTGCCTTGCCATTCCATTCTGCAATGCCTGCATCCCATTCCACGTACTTCACCCATTTCTTCAAGGTGTTGGAATCCAGGCTGGAAAGAACGATATAGGCCGCGAAGCGCCAATCTTCCAAGCATGGGCCGGTGTCGGAGATTTTCTCGCAAATCGCATCGAGGGCGCGCAGGCGGCACTTCGTTGCAAACTGCGCCTTCTGAATGGCTTCCTTCTCTTGCTGGCTCATACTCTTGGAGACAAGGGCTACATCCTTCAGGTCGGACTTGCGTATCACCTCGATGGCATCGCCGGTCTGTGGATTCTTGACGAGAACAGGCTTGATGCCTGCTTCCTTTGCGATCTGGCCGTAGCTGCGTTGCTTGGAGTCGTTCCAGCATTTGTCCTTCATCAGCTCATAGCCTTCACTGACATACGATCCGGAGCCTGGGACGATCTTCTTTGCTGCTGCGGCGTCCACAATGACTTCGACGCCGTTATCCTTCGCCCTCGCGATCTTGATCTCTGCCCAAGCGTGCCGCTTTGCAGCGAAGCATGTGGTGTCTGTGCAGACGTCTGCACCTTGCACGTCGTGGAAGAGCTCCGGCGAGTTTCCGGTGCGATTCGGGCAGGCCGTGCAAGAGCCGGCCTCAGGGACCAGTGTGGCGCTCTTGGTATCGAATGGCGCTTCTTTCAACTTCGTCATAAAGTGCTGCTGGATATGAGCCGAGGCCTGACGTGCAGGCAAGGGGTCGCGCTGGGCGTTGCCGCCGACCTCTGTTACGGCCTGCACTTGAAGCTTGCTGCTGGGAATGCGCGCGATGAGGAGAGCGGACGACTGAGTGATCTTGCCTTCATAAAATGCCTTGCGAGCGTCAGGCGACAGTGCGAGCAGTTTGAGGCTCGCATAGATGGTGGACTTGCTGTGCTTGACTTTCTCAGCCAGCGTGTCTGCCGTATAGCCATATTCCTTCATCAATTGATCGAAGCCCTCGGCCTCTTCCAGTGGATGCAGGTCTTTGCGCTTCAGGTTCTCGATCACCTGGATCTCCAGCGCCTGCTGGTCTGTCAGATCGCGGATATAGACCGGGATCTGTGCCCAGTTCAAAACGCCCGTTGCGCGGTAACGCTGCTCGCCAGCGACTACTTCATGGTCAGTACCAGGAAAGTCAGGATCTGGTGGGACCGGACGAACCAGGGGCGGCATAGCCAAGCCGTGGACGCCAATATTTTGCGCCAGCTCCTCAATGAAGGACTGGATGAAGGTCTTGCGTGGGTTGGTCTTGGATGGACGGATGCGTGAGCGATCCATCAATTCGAATCGACCGACAAGGGCGAGCGGCTCAGTAATCGGATGTTTGTCGGTCAACTCGAATTTCCCGTCTTGGGGCTGCTCTGCGAGCGCAACTTCGGCGCTGTCATTTTTGTGAGACATGCGATCTCCTAATTTAATGGATGGTGGGAATGCAGAAAATCAAGGCCCCGGCGAAGCCCTCGCGAGGATTTACTATGTCGATGCGCCAGGTGGTGTGGCCAGGTCTGCCTGGCCGGCAGAGTTGCGGAATTCCAAGCTGGTAGCCAGCGGCGAGCATGTCGTTGAATTCGTCTAGAAGCGTGCGGGCGACGTCCTGGCCGAGGAGCGGAGAGCAGCCGGCCTTCGATGTGATCGCAAGGCCCAGCTCCTCGAGCGTCATCGTGGGACGGGCAGGTGAATCGAGGCGACGCATGGTTAATCCGTCCCGCCAAATGCACGACAGGCCTTGCGGCGTGCCTCTGCCGTTTTGGTGCCGGCGATATCCGCAGGCCACTCGACAGCGCAAAGGGCGCGCAGCTGGTCGACTTGGGGTTTTTCCTCGATGGCGATCTGCCGGCCGAGATCCACAAAGGCTTCCAGTTCGGGGCCGTTCCTAGTGAAAGCCTGAGTCATCAGGAGTAGGTAGACGACCGCAATTGCTGCGATCAAGCGGGTGAGGGCAGCCCGGATCTTCATGCGGGCCTCACTGAGATCTTGCAGACGCCGAACATATCGAGTGCAGACGTATGCACATCGAAAGAGGAATGCGCGATGATGGTCAGGGTTAGCGGAACGCCCCTCTCGCGGGTGACTGTCAGCAGGAAGGCTTTCATGCGACCTCCCGGGGAGGGGGGAACGGTATTCCCAGGAATTTCGCGGCCTTTGCCGCATTTGCTTGGGCGATGCAGACGTATCCGCCACGCATCCACAGTTCCCAATTCCCGCCGTAGGCATCGACGAAATGACATTCGTCGAGGTCCGAGGCGCAGATGAAGGCGATGGTTGCGCTAGAGATGTTGTGGATGAGGACTGCCGAGAAGCCACGCGATGCTTCTGTGTGAACCATCAGATAGATGGATAGCCCACGCTGTATGGAGGGCAGTGTCAGTGTGTTGCGGAGCGGTGCTGTCATACTTTCCCCGCTTTCGACCAAGTGGAAGGTACGGCCCAGAAGCGGCAATCACCGTTCTCGGGTGCGAGGTAATTCATGTGGCCGGTTGTGAAAACGAAGTTGATAGGCGCTTTAGCCGCAGCCTTCTGGCAGCTCAGGCAATGGCCGTACTGAGTCAAGGCCTTCGCCGTGGTCTGTTTGCCGCACGTGCACTTATGCCGCACGTGAGAGATGTGGAGCGTCTTATTGGTGACAGCGCGGAAGCGCTCCTCGGATTTCGGGGTGAGGTAGAAGCGAGTCACTTCGCGCCTCGCTGGCTGCTATCGGCGGTAGTAAGGGCCTTCGCATCCGCTGGGCTGTGGCCACGGGGCCACTCGCGTCGAGAAGGTGGGCGGCGACCGGCAAGGAAGTTGAATTTTGCTGGCAGCTGTGTAGCGGCGGTTTTTCGGCTGGGTGATTGCATCGCATCCTCCAAGTTGTGATGGCAAATGCCATTTACAACCGAAGGTTACAGAATCAAAGTCGATTTTGCAATTAAAAGTTGTAGTGCGGGTTGTGGTTTCAGTTGTAATTGTGAAATGAGGACAAAAAAATAGCCGCAAGTAGCGGCTGTTTTCATTTCGCGGGAGAGATCCGGGTCGTCAAAAGTTTTCGCGTTGTAGAAGAACGACTCTCCCTATGACGATGCATGTTCCCTGGCTGCATTCTTGCCGATGATATCGCTTCTGATCGGGATTGTCGGAGACGAGAAACCACCGACCAAAATCTCTCACCATGCGTTTGATGATGTCCTCTCCATCATAATTAATCGCATAAGTCGCCCCGTCCTTCAATGTAGTGTCCGCCGTGTTGATCACGACCGTATCGCCGTCTGACATCGTTGGTTCCATGCTTTCTCCTTTTACCCCGACCGCGATCAGTTTAGAGGCGCTGTATCCTTTCTTCAAAAGCCACTCTTTTCTGAAGGTGATAGGACGTCCATCGTCTTGCGCGGGAATGGACTCGAAGCCGGTGATTCCCGCAGAAAGCTTCAACTTCACCTTTTTAATTTCGACGAAATCTGGGTCATCAGGATCGTGCTCCACCACTGGGGTGAAGGAGCCGGGAAGAATATTGGACGGTTCGCTACCGTATCGAAGAAACGACTCGGTTACGCCCAGAAATTCAGCTGTGAGGCGCAGATTGTCTCCACGAGGTTCTGTAACCCCGGAAACCCACTTCTGCACAGCTTGCGGGCTGACGCCTACAAACCTAGCCATCTCCGACTGGTTGCCGCCGTTTTTGCTGGCTAGCGCAGCCCGAATTCTATCGTTCATTTTGTCCATGAATGCAGATTACAAATATGCGTTGTAGTTTGCACTGCAAATTTAAGTTGTAGAAAATGCTCGATTAATGTAACTTGCAGTTGTAATTAAACGGATTGGTTACAACTATGAGCAAAGTCACTGAGACCGGCATCGAGAGGGTTGTGCGCTTAGCCGGAAGCCAAACAGCGCTTGCGCGAATACTTCGTGTAACCCCTCAGGCGGTACAGAAGTGGGTAGCGCAAGGTTTTGTTACTTCCGAGCATTGCAGGACCATCGAGAGCCACTACCCCAATGAGGTAACGCGCTACGACTTAAATCCTTCGGTTTTCGGGTCTCGGGAGGAGGCGATTGCCTGTTTGAGGCGATTAGGTGATCCCGATTTCGTGCCAGAACAGTTTGGCGAGACACCCGTTAACCGCGACGACCGATCCACCGGTGCAAACCAGGGTGGGATGTAGCGATATCAGTCCTCAGCGAAAAAATACTCAGGTTGTCGCCGGGCCGTAGATCGGTTGCTAGCAATCGGAATAAGGAGTCTGCCGATGCGTGCGACTCGCCCACGAAAGCAACAGATGAAGAGGTCGAGCAAACCGCCTCGCTGTTCTGCAGGGCGTCTCGGACTGCTCGCGTTACCTGCGTAGCTACTTCGGTCAAATTGGCCCTGGTGATCTTGGCTGCGAAATGGACCAGTACTAAGTATCTCTCGGCTTTCATGCCCATTCTCCCTCGCGTTGATTTTCTGATGGAGCGAAGCATAGCCGGTGGGAACAAATCTCAAAACCACAACTGAAGGGGAATCGTTGTGAATCAAAGGCAGGCATTGCTGGGAATGATTAAGGCATTCCCGGGCGGATGGGACAGCATGTCCGCCGCAATGGGGATGACCCGTGACGCCCTCGAAAATCGGGTGTATGAGCGGCGCGGTCAGTCGGTCAGCCTGGATCTCGCGGTACAGATGCAAAAGACCTCGGGGACGACGCTGCTCGCACAAGCTATCGCCACCGATGCGGGTGGAGTGTTTTATAAGCTGGTTGAACCAGGCAGCGTGAACCGTGAAGAGCTGCACGACAAGTTCCAGGAGCTGTACCAGGAATTGGGTAGGCTTTCGCATCAATACGTGGAGTTCACTTCCGATAACCATATCGACAAGCGTGAGCGCTGGCAGCTCGAAGTCACTGCAGACGAGATTCACCAGACTGTGCGTGAGCTGGTGGGCTTGATGTTTGCTATCTACTGTCCAGCAGAAGTCACCGAGGCACCCGAGGGACGTCAGGCATGAATTTTGAAGCTGAAGTTATTGCTCTGATGAGAGAGCATCAGCTGCCAGAACTGCCAGTTGGACATCCCATCTTCAATTCAAAAAAAGTCTTGCGCTTCGGCCCGAAGAAAAAGGGCTGGTACTCACTGCGTAAGTTCACACTGAAGTCCGGCAAGGAAGTGGTGGCCGGCTACTTTGGGATCAATCGCGGCAGTAATCACAATACTGTCCCGGTGCGCATCGAGTCTGAAAGATTCTCGCCAGCGGATGTGGCCGAGTACACGGAGCGCCAGCGTGCCTTCGAGGAGAAGGCCGCAGCTGATCGTGCCAACGCTGCGCGCCTGGCTGCGAACCGCGCGAAGGGGCAATGGACAGCTGCCGTGGAGGAGGATGCTAGGACTCATCCTTACCTGGCGCGCAAGGGTGTCGTCGCCGAAGGCCTGCGGGTCGATAGCGAAGGACAGCTCCTTGTGCCGATGCGGCACCACTCCCATGAGGGTGCTCGCTTGGTCGGCTTGCAGAAGATCTCGCAAGGTGGAGAGAAACGCTACAACAAAGGGCTCGACAAGATCGGTGCTGGCTTCCTGCTTGGTGCTGCCGTGGGTGCACCAATCATCGGAGTTGGGGAGGGCTATGCGACCTGTCAGTCAGCGCGCATGGGTGCGGCGCGATCCGAAAAGCACAGCCACGACCTGCCAGTCATGGTGGCCTTCGACGCCGGCAACATTTTCCACATCGCCCGGAAGCTCCGGGCAGACTTCCCCGATGCGCACCTGCTATTCCTCGCGGACGATGACTACCAGCTGGAGCTTCGTTACGAAGAGCGGCTGCGCGAGGACTTCGGTATCGACCCAGCACCGGCCGTTGACGGCGAGTGGCGGAAGGTCAAGACCGCTCGTGGTGACCTGGCCGAGATCTGTGCAGAGTATCGCTTTGACCGCCAGTCCGTCGCCTATCTGCATGTCGAGATCCGGTGTGGGCGCATCATCAAAGAGATTCGTTTCGAGAATGCTGGCGTGGTGGCTTGCCATGCTGCGGCCGTCGAGGTTGGTAATGCCACGGTCTTGAAGCCGCTCTTCCGGGACCGTGGCGATAAGAAGCTGACCGATTTCAATGACCTGCATCTGGCCGACGGTCTTGAGGCTGTCTCCGAGCAGATATCCGCTGCCATCGTCGAGGCGATCACCCCGGAGATACCAGCACGTGAGGCGGTCGCGGCCGGCCCTCGGCTTTCCCTTGTCCCCCGCTCCCCCGAGGAGGCAAGTCGGTCGGGGGCTCCCGCCCCCGAAGAGCAAAAACAAGGAGAAGGCAAGGGCGACGCAGCGCCTGATAAGGATGGCGAAGCCTCGGCCGCCGGTGGCGGGCGTGGGGGCAGGGGAAAAGGCAAGGCCAAGGGGGATGGCGATGAGCCTGATCCCGAATACCTGGAGAAGTGGCGCTACCTGGTCGATAACTTCGTCCTGCTGTACGGCACCAGCACTGCCTGGGACCGCGTCAGTAAGATGCAGATCGAGATCACTGCTCTACGCCTAGCCTATGGCAATGACGTGGTCAAGGGATGGCTCAATACGAAGCGCCGGCAGATGATCAACATCAAGAATCTGGTCTTCGATCCGACGGAAACGGTGGATGAAGTCACGCACGTGAACATGTACGACGGCTTCGACGTCGTTCCGAAGAAGGGCCGTTGCGAGAAGATCCTGGAGTTGCTCAAGCACCTCTGCAACAACGATGAGGTGATGTTCTTTTGGGTGCTGAAGTGGATTGCCTATCCGCTCCAGCATCCAGGCGCGAAGATGGCCACGGCCATCATCATGCATGGCGATGAGGGTTCGGGGAAAAACCTATTCTGGGAAAAGGTAGTCCGCCAGATCTACGGCCAGTATTCCTGGGTGATCGGGGACGCCGAACTGGAGAGCCCCTTCAACGAGTGGGCCTCGCGCAAGCTGTTCCTGGTCTGTGATGAGGTGGTCACGCGCAACGAACTCAAGCAGCTGAAGGGCCGGATGAAGAAGATGATCTCGGGCGATGAGCTGCCGATCAACCCGAAGAACCTGTCCGTGCGGTACGAGGCGAATCACATGAATTTCGTCTTCCTCTCCAACGAGCTGCAGCCGCTCGCCCTGGATAAGACCGACCGCCGCTACCTGGTGCTCTGGACGCCGCCCAAGCGCGAGAAGGAATTTTATGCCGACGTCGGCAGAGAGCTTGACGACGGCGGCATGGAAGCCTTCTTCCACTACCTGAAGCACGAGGTCGACCTTGACGGTTTCACGCCCCACACAGAGCCAATCATGAATCAGGCCAAGCAGAACTTGATTAGCCTGGGTCTCTCGCCGTCGGAGCGCTTCTACCGCGAGTGGGAAGACCAGGCGCTGCCGGTCCCCTTCATGACCTGCAGCTCACAGCAGCTGTACAGCGCCTTTCAGCGATGGTGCACCTTGAACGGCGAGCGCTATACGCCAACGAAGACCCGATTCGGATCGGAGGTGAAGCGGATTGCCGGTGATGCATTGCAGGACCGCGTCGTGAAGTATGAGTTTGGAGAGGCGTTCAAGCAGCGCACGGTCTATCTATTGGGCGAGCCGGAGGAGGGCCGGTCGCTGCAAGACTACGTCAAGAACTCCTGCGACATGTTTGAGAAGGATCTGCGCCGCTATCGCCATGTGTATGACCAGCCGGAAGAGAGTTAACGGTCAGCCCTTCACAGCGACCGCAACTATCAACACGCTGAAAGCCGCATGAAATCGGGCTTTGTTGACAGTGTGAACAGTATGAACAGATTTTTTAGGTGCCTTCATGTGTGTGCGTGCGCGCACGTGCGAGGGAAGCAAATGTTACTGCGTCTTGGATATCAATTTTTACTCTTCACACTATTAATACTGTTAACAAACTCAATAAATATAAGGATTTCAGCGTGTTGACAGTCATGTTAACGGTGTGAAGGGTAGGAGAGGCAAGCGATGAAATCACGTGAGGCAATGCCAACGATTGCCGCCTGGATTGATCTTCTTCGGCAGGCCTTTGGAGAGGCCGAGATCAATGAGCAGTTGCGGAGAGGTGTGCGTGGCGAGCCGGTCTTTTTCGCCAGTGAGGGAGGCCATGAAATTGGAACACCGCTACCCCCAGCAGTCGGGGCAATCAAGGTTGACGCTGCTGGCAATCGATATGCCGAGGATTACGCCAGCAGCCACGGTGGAAATGATTTGAAAATTGCGCCGGGCAAGTCCGGTGAACATCAAGCGAGGGAAAAATGAACTACGAATTCGGGCTCGATATCAACGACCTGTTCCGCAATGAGCATGAGGCGCTGACCTTTGCCTTCAACTTCCAGAGCCAGCAGTATCCACTGTCGCCCATGTCCAAACTGGGAAGTCTGGAGGCACTCGGCAGGGGAAAGGGTCTTGTTTCTGTAGATGGTGCGGCGCAAGCGGGAATAATTCGAAAGCGCTTGGATCGCCTTTCGGATGATCGGCGTCACTGCTTGGTGGCTCGGTTTTCGGCGAAGTACGATGAGTGCCCCTGCTGCAAGGGGACCCGTCCGCTTCCTGAGTGGCGCGAGGCGATAGTCTTCCTGCGGGAGTGGTCTGCGTTCCAGGTCTCGGGCCTGTCTTTTGCAAATGTCAGGGAGGCGATCATCATGAATTACTTTGACAAAAAGGTCTCGGTGACCGATGCGGCAGATCGCGTGCATATGAATCTGCGGACCGCGCGTCATCATCAGAAGAAGATTCAGGACAAGCTCAAGGTGTTGGAGCTGGAGGCACTAGGGGAGATCCGGGCGGCCCTGGAGTTATCCACAGTCGATTAAAAAAAGCTTGCTTGCCAAATCGCGGCAATATATAGTCCGTTTCCGATACACGTCAAAAGTCCGTCGAAACCGCGCAAGCATCCGCTGCGCGGTTTTTTTTCGCCTGAATTATTGGCGAGGCCACCGCCATACGTGGCCACCAGCAACGAACTGCAGGCGTCTCCGTTTTCAGTTTTCCGAATCAGCGCGCCGGCCCGGAAGCTTCCTTTGCCGGCGCTCTTCATTTTCGAGGTGACTATGGCAGCGTGGAACGATCAGAAGCTCAAGATTGTGAGCGATGGTAGTGGCATGGGAACGCGGGTTGTGATGCCGGACGGTACGGTCGTTCCTGGGGTGACGCGCATCGACTTGCGACCGATAACCAGCGAAGGCGAGGTTGAGGCAGTGATTACCTTTGTGGGCGTCTCGCTTGACATTGATTTGTCACGCGAATTCGTTGAAGAGTTGCCGAGCAATGGCAGCAGCAGCTTATAGGCATCTTTATGGGACGAAGGCGTGGTATCGGTTGCGTTATCACCAGCTCCAGAAACAGCCGCTCTGCCAGTTCTGCGCCGAGCAGCGACGTGTCACCGCAGCCGACATCGTGGATCACATCGAGCCGCACCGTGGTGACGAAGCCAAGTTCTTCGACCCGAAGAATCTCCAGTCTCTTTGTAAGTCGTGCCATGACTCGATCAAGCAGCAGCTAGAGAAAAGCGGCGTCATGCGTGGCTGCGATGAATCTGGTCTGCCTTTAGATCGAAACCATCATTGGAACCGGAAATGAACTTCACCTCACATCCAAGTAACAACGGCATGCTCGGTGCGCCAGTGGACTGGGACCATGAGCGCATCGCTTGCGATGCACTACCTGTCACCTGGTCGGAGATCAACGGGCAACAGGTCGTGATCTCGTATTGGCAACCAACTGAAGAAGAGGTTGCGCTGCTGGTTTCCGGTAAGCCGGTCGGTCTGGTGGTCTTTGGTGGATCGATGCCGCCAGTCGCATTGGCTGTGGCAGAGGGCTAGAGAGCCGCCCGGAAAGCCGCGCCCAGCATCGGGTTGCGGCCAGGCGCACAAAGCGTTGCATTTTTTCAATAAAAGTTGCGTTCTTGCAACAAAAAGGTCCGGGGGCGGGTCGAAAGTTCCGGCCGCGCCTCTTCCACACCGCTCGCCTCCCGTTTTTTTTCAGAGCGGGAAATATGGGAGGGGGGTATCTCGACATAGGAGGTCAGCATGGCTGGCAATTCCAACTCTGGTCGCAAGCCGATGCCAGCAGCATTGCATCTGATTGGCGGCAATCGCAGTAAAAAAAGCGCGGCTGAACTGGCTGGCGCAGGCCGCCCGGTCGTCGCGCCGGCAGCGCCGCCCGAGTGTCCAGCGTTCCTCTCGGAGGATGCGCGCGAAGAATGGAATCGCATCGTCGCGGACCTGCTGGTGATGGGGTTGCTGTCCCGCGTCGACCGGGCCGAACTGGCGGTGTACTGCCAGGCCTGGGGCGACTGGAAGCGCGCCCGCGAGAAGATCACCGAGCTGGGCGAGCAAGGCTTTTCCGAGATGACGCCCAGTGGTTACAAGCAAATGTCTGTTTGGATGCAGATCTCGAACCGCGCCGAGGATCGGATGCGGACCGCAGGCGCATCGTTCGGCCTGAACCCATCGGCGCGCATGCGCCTGAACGTCAACGCTCCTCAAGGGGAGCTCTTCCCCAATGAGCCCAAGGAAACCGCGAACAAGTTCTTCAGCGACTGATCGAGCGACCGCCTACGCGCGTGCTGTTGTTAAAGGCACGCTGGTGGCCGGTCCAGACGTGCGCAATGCCTGCAAGAGGCACTTGCGTGACCTGAAGGAAGGGAAGAACCGCGGCCTGCGCTGGGATCTGGAGGCGGCCAATCACGCCATCGCCTTCTTCGAGGAGGTGCTCTGCCTGAATGGTGGCGTCTTCGAGGGAAGCCCGTTCCTGCTGATCGGTTGGCAATGCTTTGTGGTGGGTAGCCTGTTTGGCTGGATGGGGCCGGATGGTCTGCGCCGCTTTCGAGTGGCCTATATTGAGACGGCCAAGGGCAGCGGCAAGTCACCGCTCGCGGCGGGTGTCGGCCTCTTCGGCCTGACTGCTGACCGGGAGCAGCGCGCCGAGGTGTACGCGGCGGCGACCAAGAAGGAGCAGGCACAGATCCTGTTCCGGGACGCGATTGCGATGTATGAGCAGTCGCCCCAGCTGGCCGCGCGGCTGGTGACGTCGGGAAGCAAGGGGAAGGAGTTCAACCTGGCGTATCACGCCACGTCCAGTTTCTTCCGCACCATCAGCGCGGACGATGGTCAGTCCGGCCCACGGCCACACATGGCCCTGATCGATGAGGTGCATGAGCACAAGTCGCCGCTGGTGATCGAGATGATGCGCGCCGGTACGAAGAGCCGGAAGCAGGCCCTGATCTTCATGATCACCAATTCCGGTACCGATAAGCGGTCGGTCTGCTGGAGCTATCACGAATACGGCTGCAAGGTCTCGGCGGGAACGGAAGAGAATGACAGTCTCTTCGCCTTCATTTGCTCGCTCGATCCTGGCGACGATCCGTTCCAGGACGAGAGCTGCTGGGAAAAGGCGAATCCGAGTCTATCGGTGGGCATCCCTGGCTTGAAATACCTGCGCGAGCAGGTGACCGATGCGCGCGGCATGCCCTCGAAAGAGGCCATTGTCCGTCGCCTCAACTTCTGCCAGTGGACCGAGGCTGATAGTCCCTGGATCTCGGCTGATGTGTGGTTCGCCTGCCAAGACGAAGAGAAGCTTCCGCTGGAAGCGTACTACGGCCGGGCCGGCGTGGCCGGCCTCGACTTGTCCAGCACGCAGGACTTGACTGCACTGGTGCTGGCGCTGGACCCCACGCCGGAAGATCCGGTCACTCGGATTATTCCGTATTTCTGGTTGCCGGGTGATGGCCTGCACGTGAAAGCCGAGAAGGATCGGGTGCCTTATCTGGTATGGCGCGATGCCGGTTACCTGGAAGCACTGCCAGGGCGGGCGGTGGACCGTCTCGCGGTGCTTAATCGGGCTGCTGCACTGACAGCATCATTCGACTTGCGAGCGATCCATTGTGATCGCTGGCGCTTAGAAGACTTCCAGCATCTGATCAACCGAGAAGGGGTGGCATTGCCACCCCTTCTGCCGTTTGGGCAGGGCTTCAAGGACATGGCACCGGCCATTGATGAATTCGAACGGATGCTGCTTGATCAGCGCTTGCGCCATGACGGCAATCCCGTGATGACCTGGTGCGCGGCGAATGCGGTTCTGCTCACCGATCCAGCGGGAAATCGAAAGATCGCGAAGGAGAGGGCGACGGGCCGCGTCGATGGCATGGTTGCGGCGGTCATGGCGGTTGGCGGGACGCTCGGAGAACCCGAGGACTCCGGCGACCTGGACGACTTTTTGAAGAATCCGATCATTGCATGAAAACAGATAAGCAAACTTGGCCCCGCCGCATGAAGTCGGCGGTGGCAGGCGCGGTCTCTGGCTGGCTTGGTCGAGAGATCCAGCTGACGGATGGCGACTTCTGGCGCGGCTGGCTGGGCAACAACTTCTCGGGCCAGCGCGTGACGGTGCACTCGACGCTGCAGCTGAGCACGGCAATGGCATGCGTTCGCCTGCTGTCCGAGGTGATCTCGACGCTGCCCTTCGGCCTGTATGAGAAGGACAAGAACGGCACGCCCATCGCCGCCAGTGATCATCAGCTGTATTACCTGATCCATACCCAGCCGAATGCCGATATGACCGCCTCGACGTTCTGGCAGGTGTTCATGGCCAGCATGTTGCTACACGGGGTGGCCAGGGTCGAGAAGCGGATGGCAGGGCGCACGATCACCTCGCTGATTCCACTGGTCCCGGAGTGCATCTCGCGTCGGCGGATTGCGCCGGGCGTCTACGAGTGGCACTACAACGACCCGATTCTCGGAACGTCGCGCGTCATCGCCCCGGCCAATCAGTGGGAGGTGCCGGCGTTCACCTTGAATGGCGTCGACGGCCTGTCGCCGATTGCCTTCGGTGCCAACGTATTCGGTGCCGCACTGGCCGCCGACAAGGCAAGCGCCGAGACCTTCACCAATGGGCTCAAGTCGCCGGGCCTGGTGATGATGGATTCGGTGCTGAAGCCCGACCAGCGGGAAGACATCCGCCAGCACGTGGACAAGGTGCAGAAGACCGGCAGCGTCATGGTGATGGAGAAGGGGGCCGGGTTCCAGCAGCTACAGATGAACCCGCAGGACGCTGAGTTGCTGTCCACCCGCAAATTCAACATCGAGGAGATCTGCCGCTGGTATCGCGTGGACCCCTCGCTGGTCGGTCACGGCGGGAAGGACAGCAACTGGGGCACTGGCCTGGAAGAGAAAATGACCTGGTTAGTGACGCTGGCGATGCGGCCATGGGCGGTCAAGCTGGAGCAGGCCATTCGCAAGGATCTGCTCCGGCCGGAGGAGAAGCGCCGCTACTACGCGGAAATCTCCCTGGAAGGCCTGCTGCGCGGTGACAGCAAGGCACGAGCCGCCTTCTACAGCCAGATGGTGCAGAACGGGATCATGACCCGCGACGAGTGCCGGCGACTGGAGAACCTGCCGGTCCATGGCGGCCAGGCCGATGCACTGACCGTGCAATCGAATCTTCTTCCTATCGACCAGCTGGGCCTGGGTGCCGATGGCGCTACCCAAGTTCGCCAGGCGCTCAACGCCTGGCTTTCACAAGACAAGGTGACAGAACAATGAGCTTCAAGACTATGGCGCGTAAGCGCGTTCCCTTCGTTGCGGACGAGGTGAAGGACGATGGCACTTTCAGTGGCTATGCCTCGATCTTCGGCAATGTGGATCTCGGCCGAGACATCGTGCTGCCAGGTGCTTTCACCAAGAGCCTCGCAAGGCTGAAAGCCTCGGGCGATCCGCTGCCCCTGTTGTGGCAGCACGATGAGACGCAGCCCATCGGCGGCTATGACGAGCTGGAGGAGGATGAGCGCGGCCTGCGCGTGAAGGGCTTCCTGCTGAAGGACGATATCCCCCTGGCCGCGCAGGCGCATTCCCTGATGAAGCGCCGGATCGTCAAAGGGCTGTCCATCGGCTACTACGTCCTGGACGACAGCTGGAACGAGAAGGACCGGACCCGCTCGCTGAAGGAGCTCGATCTCCTGGAGGTGAGCGCCGTGACCTTTCCCATGAACACTGAGGCGCTGATCGATAGCGTGAAGTCCCGCCTGCATGGCGGGAAGCTGCCGAGCCTCCCCGAATTCGAGGGCATCTTGCGTGAGGCAGGGTTCTCGAAGAGTCAGGCCACGATTGTCGCCAGTCGTGGCCTGAAAACCCTGCTTGACCGGAGTGAGTCCGGTGGCACCGACGGCGGCATCCTGGCTTCGCTGCAAGCCTTCAATATCAATCCATGAGGAAAACTATGAATCAAGTTCGCGCAATCTACGCGGCGATCTCCAAGAAGATGGCCGCAGCAATCACCTATACCGGCGAGTTCCTGCACGCCTATCTGTTCATCTACATGGTGCGCACCGGTGGCATCCTCTTCGAGGGTGACCCCGAACCGATCATGAAGGAACTCAAGCGCATCGGCGACCAGGTGAAGGAAGTCGGCGAGAAGGCGCTGAAGGAAGCCGAGAAGGCCGGCGAGCTGTCGCAAGACACGAAGAAAAAGGTCGATGAACTGCTGGTCAAGCAGGGTGAGCTGCAGGCTCGCCTGCAGGAAACGGAACAGAAACTCGACAAGCACGCCGCCGGCCCTGCATCGGTCGAGTTGAAATCCATCGGCGGCCAGGTGGTCGAGTCCGATGAATTGAAGGAATACGTCAAGGAAGGCAACTTCAAGAAGAGCATCACCATCCAGGTGAAGGCCGTCACCAGCGCCGCCAACAGTGTCGGTGCTGCTGTGGCGCCGGATCGCCTGGCGGGAATCGTGACCCTGCCGCAACAGCGCCTCACCGTGCGCGATCTGCTCTCGCCTGGCCGTACTTCCTCGAACCTGATCCAGTACATCAAGGAAACCGGCTTCGTGAACAATGCGGCGATGGTCGCCGAGGGTACGAAGAAGCCCGAGTCGAGCATCACCATGACCGAGGCACAATCGGTGGTGGCCAAGATTGCCCACTTCATCAAGGCGTCGTCGGAAATCATGAACGACTTCCCGGCACTGCAGTCGATCATCGATACGCGCCTGCGCTATGGCCTGGCGTTGATCGAAGAAGCCCAGCTGCTGAAGGGCTCCGGCGTGGGCAACAACCTGAACGGCATCTATACCCAGGCCAGCCAGTACGCCGCGCCCATCGTGATCAACAATCCCACGCGCATCGATGTGCTGCGCCTGGCGCTGCTGCAGGCCGAGCTGGCGGAATACCCGTCCACTGGCATCGTGCTGAACCCGGCCGACTGGACCGCCATCGAGCTGCAGAAGGATTCCACGGGTGCCTACATCTTCGCCAATCCGCAGTCCACGGCGCAGCCTGGTCTGTGGGGCCGCCCGGTGGTCACGACCAAGTCCATGACCGTCGACGAGTTCCTGGTCGGTGCCTTCAAGATGGGGGCGCAGATCTTCGACCGCGAGCAGGCCAGCGTCACCATCGCCACGCAGAACGAAGACGACTTCGTGAAGAACCTGGTCACGATCCTGGCCGAAGAGCGCCTGGCGCTGGCGGACTACCGTCCGGAAGCCTTCGTCAAGGGTGACCTGACGCCGGCGGCCTGATCGCCGCTGGTCAATCTTTCAACGTAAGGCCGGTGCCGTCAGGTGCCGGCTTAGGAGAATTCAATGGATGTGAAAGTTATTGCGCGTCAGTCGCTCATGCATGGCCGCCTCGATCTGCGCAAGGGCCAGGAGGCCACCATTCCCGAAGCCGTGGCGGCCGAGCTGGAGCGTGCATCGCTGGTGAAGCGCGTGGCCAGCGAGCCCGTTGTACCGGCTGTACCCGCTAAAGGTGGCACCGCGCCCGCCCGTACCGGTCGCGTCAAGAAGGAGTCTCCGCCGGCCGCTGGTTCTAAGCCTGCCGGGCCTGAGGAGACGAAGCCGAATGCGCCGTCTCCAGGCGCGAGTGCCGGCAATCTGGTCGACGGAATGCAAGGCGGTGATGGTGGGCAGCAGGGCGAAGTTGTGCAGACGTCTGCACAGGGCGCTGACGGCCAGAAGGGCGACCAGGCACAGCCTGCTGGCACGAAGGATGGCGCTGAGCCGGACGCCGGCACGGGTGGTAGCGAGGAGGACTGATCCATGCCGCTCGTTTCCCTCGATGTGGCCAAGATGCACTTGAAGGTAGACGAGGTCGATGAAGATGCCGGCATCGCTATCTACCTGGGGGCGGCTGAAGCGACCGCCGTGGAGTTTCTCAATCGGCAGGTGTTCGAGTCGGAAGCGGCGATGGCGGTAGCCGTCGCCGCTGATACGGCAGGCGCAGCTCCCATGGTGGTCAATCCTGCCATCCAGGCGGCGATCCTGCTGATCCTCGGTCACCTCTATGAGCATCGCTCGGACGTGGTGGCAGTGCGAGACATTTTCGAGTTGCCGCGCGGATCGCTGTCCCTGCTGCAACCGTATCGTAAGTGCATGGGGGTGTAATGGCGCTCGATGAACCGATGGCCGGCGAATTGAATCGCCGGATCGAGATCCGCCACCGACAGGATCTGCCGCTGGCCGATGCCGAGCTCTCGCATGAGTTTGGGGGCCAGCGCCGCCGCTGGGCCAAGATCGAACCGGTGGGTGCTGCCACTTATGCGGGGAGCGTGCAGATCGAGGAGAAGGTGACTCATCGCATCTTCCTTCGGCGGATCTTGGGCATCACCACGGACCATGAAATCGTGCATGGTGACCAGGTGTACCGGGTGCGCCGGTCCATGGCGATGAACGGCGCGCCGCGCTTCACCCTGCTGGAAGTCGAGGAGCTCTGAGATGGCAAAGGATCAAGGCTTCTATCTTCACTTCGAAGGCTTTGACGGCTTCGACAAGAAAATCGACTTCGACAAGAAACAGATCCGCCGTGCCATGCGGCAGTCGGGCCGTGCGGTCCAGCAGGCCGCGCGCAAGCTGGTCGGGAACTCCATGCGCTCCCAGCCTGGTGCCTATCCCGGCCGCCGCACGGGTCGGCTGCAGCGCTCGATCAAGCTCAAGGTGTCGCGCTCTGGCTTCCTGATCAGGGTGGCACCCCAGTTGACCTCGGACATGAAGCAGTTCTATCCAGCATTCCTGCACTACGGCGTCAAGCGAAAGCCGGGCGGTAAGCGCAAGGCAGGAGGGAAGGGCGGCGGCAGCAATCGCGTCGAGCCGCGTGGGAACTACATGGTCGACGCGCTGGGGGATCGTAGTGAAGAGGTACGCCGCATGCTGCAGTCCGCCTTCGAAAAAGCCCTCGTTATCAAGTAAGGACATCCCATGAAGCTGAGTCCCGTTGTCGCGCAGCTGCGCGACCGCGTTCCCTATTTTGCGCGCCGCATCTTTGGCGGTATCGACTGGGAGGCGCTGGAGGATAGCGCCAAGCTGGCCACGCCGTGTGCCTATGTGATCGTCGGCGATTCAGATGCCGAGCGTAATAAGTACCAGAGCCTGGTCGCGCAAGACGTCACCGATCAGTTTGATGTGGTCGTGGTGCTGGACGCGCCGAATGGTCAGGGCCTTGAGCGCATCGATGACGTGCATATGGTGCGCAGCCTGTTGGCGTTGGCGCTGGTCGGTTGGAAGCCCATGCCGGACTTTGATCCGATCGAGTTCGTCGGAGGCCAGCTCATCCTGCAGAACCGGTCGCGCATCGTCTATCGCTTCTCCTATCTCACCGAGTTCCAGCTCGGACGGGGAGATTCGGCGGGACCGGCCGAGAACTGGGGCGATGTGGTACGCGATGAGCTCCCCAGGCTTGAAGGCATCAAGTTCGAATTGGACGCCATTGATCCGATGGCGGACAAAAACCTGAAGTACCCCGGCCCGGATGGGCGTATTGAAATCACCATCAACCAGGAGTTTACAAGTGAGTAATGACCGCTCCATTTTCGTCAAGCCGGGCGAGGGCCGTGTTGTCCATGACCCCGAGCGTGGCGAAGATCTTCCGGCCGAGGGCCGGAGCGTACCGCGCACCGCCTACTGGGTGCGCGCCGTGAATTCCGGTGACGTTGTGATCGCGAAGAGCGATGACGCCGCCGGTACCGCAAAGCCTGCCGGCAAGTCGGCAGCCAAGTCCGCAACGGATGAAGGAGAGTCCAAATGACGGTCCCGTTCAACAATACGCCGGCTGATGCCAACGTGCCGTTGTTCTACGGTGAGATGGACAACAGCATGGCCAACAGCGCGACCTCGACTCTGCGCCGCCTGTTGATTGCCCAAGTCAACGAGGATCAAGAGCTGCTGGTCAATCAGTTGCAGCCCATGGCGCGCGTCAGTGATGCCGTGGCCTTGGGCGGTGCCGGTTCGATGCTCGCTACCATGTACACCGCTTGGCGCAAGTCTGATCCGGCCGGCGAGGTGTGGGTGCTGCCGGTGAAGCTGGTCACCGGGACTGCGGCGGCAGGCAAGGTTGCCTTCGCCGGCATTGCGACCGAGGGCGGCGTGCTGAATCTGTACGTGGGCGCGAGCCGCGTGCGCGCGACGGTGGTGATCGGTCAGACCGCTGCAGAGAGCGCTGCAGCGGTTGCCGCTGCCATCAATGCGGCCGGCCTGCCGGTCAAAGCGCTTGCCGCTGCAGCCGAGGTCACGCTGACCTGCCGCTGGAAGGGTGAGACCGGTAACGATATTCGCCTGGCCATGAACTTCAAGGGCACCTCGGCCAACGAGAAGACGCCGGCCGGCGTCACTGTCACCTTGACGAACCTGACGGGTGGTACCGGTTCGCCGGATCTGGTGTCGCTGCTGGCGCTGGTCGGCGATGAGCCATTCGAATTCATCTGCCATCCCTATTCGGACTCGGCCAGTCTGGATGACTTCAAGGAGTGGATGAATGACAGCTCCGGCCGTTGGTCCTTCTCCCAGCAGTTGTGGGGCCATGTCTACACTGGTCGCCGTGGCACGATGGGCCAGCTGTCGGCATTCGGAAAGGATCGCAACGACGCACACATGACCATCGAGGGCTTCGAGCCGGCCAAGCCCGACTTGATCTGGGACGACGTAGCCGCTTACACGGCGCGTCAGGCAGCGTTCATCTCGGCAGATCCGGCGCGCCCCACGCAAACTGGTGAACTGGTCGGCTCCACCCCAGCGCCCTCGGGTGAGCGCTTCGTCTACCTGGAGCGCAGCGCCCTGCTGAAGAACGGCATCGCGACGCAAAAGTATGCCGGCTCCGCAGTGCAGATCGAGCGTGCGCGCACGACTTACCAGCGCAACAGCTACGGTCAGCCCGACGATTCGTATTACGACTCGGAGACGATGCATATCAGCGGGACGGTGATGCGTCGCCTGCAGTCGATCATCACCAGCAAATATGGCCGTCACAAGCTGGCTAATGACGGTACCAAGTACGGGCCGGGTGACGCCATCGTGACGCCTTCTGTGATTCGCAATGAGCTCATCGGAGAGTATCAGCGCATGGAGACGGACGGCCTGGTGGAGAACTCGGCGCTGTTTGCGAAGTATCTGATCGTGGAGCGTGATGCAAACAATCCGAATCGTCTCAACGTGCTGTTCCCGCCGGACTACGTGAACCAGCTGCGGATCTTCGCGCTGCTCAACCAATTCCGCTTGCAGTACGCGGAAACGGCGTAAGCATCCTCGATCAACCCTTATCGGCCCGGCTAGTCCGGGCCGCCTCATTTGGAGAATCCTATGGGACAAAAAACAGCAGGCGATTGCTACATCAAGGTCGACGGTGACCAGCTCGTTGTCAGCGGCGGCTGCGAGGCACCGCTCACGGATACCACGCGCGAGACGGTGGTGCCGGGCTACTTCTCGGAAAAGGAGCGCACGCCCTACATCAAGTGCGATGCGGTCGATACGCCGAACTTCCCGCGCGCCAAGCTGGCCGAGGGCACCAATATGACGGTGACCTGCGAATTCAAGAACGGCAAGACTTACGTGCTGACCGGTGCTTACCTCGTTGGCGATCCGACCACGTCCGGCGACGACGCAAAGGCCGGCCTCGAATTCCATGGCATCAAGGGAACCTGGCAATGAAGCTCTCCAAGCCCATCATGGCCCATGGCCAGCAGCTCACTGAAATCACCCTGAAGTCGCCGACCGGGCAGCAGATCCGTGCAGCCCGCGCCTTGCCGTACTGGATGGCCGGCGACAACGCCATGGCGATCAACACCGAGGCAGCATCCCGGTTGTTGGTAGCCTGCGCAGCGATTCCTCAATCCTCGGTCGACCAGCTGGCGGCAGTGGATCGCAACCAGCTGTACTGGGAAGTCGTGGGCTTCTTCCTCGGCCAGGAGAGCGAGGAAGAGGTGCAGTTGCCGTTCGACCTGAAGGAACCAGGCGGCAAGTTCACGCGGGAGGTCAAGGCCTTGCCCTATTGGGTCTCTCCGGATGGTTCCATGACCATCAACACCGACGCCGCCGCCAAGTACCTGGTGCACTGCTCCGGCAAGGATCAGGAATCGCTCGACGAACTGTCGGCGCGCGAGATCAACTCCCTGTACTGGGCCATCGCAGGTTTTTTCTTGGGTGGGACTTCCGAGACGCAAGCGAGCTGATCGATATCGCTTACGAGTGCGCGTGGTTCTGGCAGGTCGATCCTGAGATCGAGTTGGAGCGAACGATCTCCCAGCTGATGGAACATCGATCTCAGGCCTGGCGTATTGAGCAAATGAGAGATAGGGATGGCAGATAAATTTCAGTTGAAGGCGCTGATTACCGGCGTCGACAAGCTCTCTCCGACGCTGGCCGGCATTCGGAAGAACGTCGCATCATTTCGGAAGCAGCTGACCTCAAGTAGCCTGGGCGAGAAGATCTCGCTCGGTGAGCTGGTGCAGGGTGGGGCCTTTGCCGCCACCATGATCGCTGCTACAAAGTCGGCTATCGACTTTGAATCAGCGATGGCCGACGTCAAGAAGGTGGTCAACTTCGATACGCCGGCCCAGTTCAAGCAGATGAATCAGGAGGTGCTGCAGATGTCGCGGCGGCTGCCGATGGCGGCCAAGGATATCGCTGCCATCGTGGCGGCCGGTGGCCAGGCTGGCTTTGATCGCAGTGAGCTGCCTCGCTTCGCCGAGGATGCGGTCAAGATGGGCGTGGCCTTTGATCAGTCCGCCACCGAAGCCGGCGAGATGATGGCGAAGTGGCGCACCTCCTTCCGGATGACGCAGGATGAGGTGGTCGCGCTCTCCGACAAGATCAACTATCTCGGCAACACCGGGCCGGCGAAGGCCAAGCAGATCTCGGCCATCGTGACGCGCATCGGTCCTCTGGCCGAGGTGGCGGGCCTGGCCTCGGGACAGATCGCCGCCATGGGTGCCACCCTGGCCGGTGTTGGCATCCAGGAGGATGTCGCTGCCACGGGCATGAAGAACTTCTTCCTGACCTTGACGGCCGGGGCCTCGGCCACGAAGCAACAGCAGCAGACTTTCAAGGCATTGCGGCTCGATGCCAAGAAGCTGGCCGTCGATATGCAGAAGGACGCCCAGGGAACGATGCTGCGGGTGCTGACGGCGGTGAGCAAAGTCGACAAGCCGAAGCAGGCATCCGTGCTGCAGCAGCTCTTCGGGCGAGAGTCGATTGAGGCCATTGCGCCGATGTTGACGAACCTGGACAAGCTGAAGGAGAACCTGGACAAGGTCACCGACTCCACCAAGTTCGCCAACTCCATGAATCAGGAGTATGCGGCGCGGGCAGCGACCACGGCGAACAACATCCAGCTGTTCACCAATCGGGTGATTGCGCTCGGAATTAATGTCGGCAACGTGATGCTGCCGCCGCTCAATAGCTTGCTGGCGGTCGCCGGCCCGATCACTGATGGGATTGCCTCAATGGCTGCAGCTAATCCCTGGCTGATCAAGGGCCTGGTTGGCGCTGCGGTCGGCTTCGTCGGTCTGCGTATTGCTGTGCTGGGTGCGACGCTGGCAACGAAGCTATTCCTGGCCGTCTCGAACCTGACTCCTATCGGCATCGCCGTGCGTCTCATCGCATTGGCGGCCGGCTTCCTGATTGCCAATTGGCGGTCGGTCGGACCGTTCTTCAGCCAGATGTGGGAGGTCGTCAAGTCGGGCTTCGCTGCAGGATGGGAATTCATCAAGACGGTGTTCGGTTTCACGCCGCTGGGCATGATCATCAAGAACTGGGAGCCCATCGTTGATTGGTTCCGGAACATGTGGGATCGCATCCGCCCCTATGTGCAGCCGTTGATCGACGGCTTCAATTTCGTGTTCAGCCGCAAGGTGCCCGTCGTGGCCGGTGGCCCTGGTGGTGGTGCTTCCTCTGGTGCACCTGGTGTTTTCCCGAGAGTGACGGCTGCGGGCGACGGGCCTGGCTCCGGCGACACACCTTCGCTCGCAGGTGGCGGCCCCGCAGGATGGCGGCAGCAGCTCATTGCTGGTGCGGGGCGTGCCGGTGCGACCGCGAACATGAAGGGTGAAATGGTGGTGCGGTTCGAAGATGCACCAGCGGGCATGCGCGCCGACAGCGGCCAGTCCAACCAGCCAGGTCTGAACATCACGCCGAAGGTCGGCTATAGAACATTGGGACGGAACTAATGAGTGATTGGAAAAAGCGGCTCAAGCCGGCCTCCTTCCGAGGCGTCCCATTCCGTGTCAATACGGAGACCTCGCCGGTCGGCCGGGATGTGGTGGTATTCGAGTATCCAGGCAAGGACAAGCCCCGCGTGGAGGATATGGGGCGCAAGACGCGGACCATCCGCTTTGTTGCTTTCGTGATCGGCCCAGCTTGTCTGGACGAACGCGACGCCCTGCTGGCCGCACTGGACAAGCCGGGCGAGGGGGAGCTCATCCACCCTTGGTACGGGCGAATGAAGGTGACGGCCACTAGCGACTGTACGGCAAGCCATAGCTGGGACGAGGGTGGCATGGTGCGCTTCGAGCTGGTCTTTGTCGAAGCGGGTGAACTCGGTTTTCCGATCGCGACGGCCAACACTGCGCAGCAGGTGCAGACGTCTGCAAAGTCAGTCAAGGATTCTGCACTCAGCCGCTTCTCCGAAGCGATGGCAGCGGTGAACATGGCCAGGGTGAAGGTGGCGGCCATCCAGGCAAACGTGGCGGCCGTGTACGGTGCGGTCAATAACTATATCAAGCCGTTGTTTTCGCTGTTCTCTTCCACCTCTGCCATGGTCGATTCCCTGATGAACGCTCCGTCTTCCTTTGGAGCGACGGTCTTCTCGGCGCTGGCAGATCTGGAGCGACCGTTTAGCAGTTTCGGCAGTGCCAGTAGCTCGGTGTCGAGCAGTGGGGCGGCGATCACCGCGCTCGCCCAGGCCCCCGTCTCCGGTGGGCAGGATGCGCAGGGTGTACAGAGCGCCCTGGTGGGATTGATGCAAGATGCTGCGACCTATAACGGCATGCTCGATGCCGCGGCGGTTCCGATCCCGGCACCGGCTGTCACGGCGAGCGCTACGCCCAGTTTGGATATGCAGGCGGCCACCGTGACGACGCCAGCTGACGTGCCGGTCGCTGATGATATCGCAGCCGCCAGGGATGACTTGGCCGAAGCAGTGTTTCAGTACGCCCTGTATTCACCCTTGAGCCACTATGACACTCTCGATGCAGCGCGGCAGGCCGTGAATGCTCACCTCTCAGCGGTAGCGCGTGCCGGCGTCAGGCTGCGCACCGAGACGCCTGCCGCGACCGTGCCGGCGCTGGTGCTGGCCTACCGCCTTTACGGGGATGCATCGCGTGGCACTGAGATCGTGTCCCGGAACCGTATTCGGCATGCCGGCTTCGTGCCGGCGGTCGACTTGCGAGTGGCGAGGTCGTGATGGCGGATCATGGAATCGTGACGCTTACTGTCAACGCGCAGGACTACGCCGGCTGGATGGATGTGGATATTGGGGCGGGCGTGCTGCGCCTGGCGCGGGATTTTACTTTGACGGTGACGTGGGATTGGCCTGGTAACCAGGGCGGCGACGTGCGTATTCGCCAGGGTGACCGTTGCGAGGTGCGCATCGATGACGAATTGGTACTGACCGGCTACGTCTTTGGCACACCAGTACGGCACGACGCGAAATCGCTCTCCCTCTCAATCAAGGGCCGCTCGCTCACGGCGGATCTGGTGGATTGCTGTCCGGACGACAAGCCTGGCCAGTGGCGTAATCAAACCATCGAGAACATTGCCCGCGCGCTGGTGAAGCCCTATGGCATCACTGTGGTCAATGAGGCAGGCGACCGCACGATGGTCAAGGACCATACGGTGAAGCCTGGCGAGACAGTGTTCGAATCGCTGGACCGGTTGCTGACCCTGTCGCGGCTGCTGGCAATGGATGACGGTCGCGGCCGCATGGTGATGGTCAGGCCTGGAAGTGCTGGGCGCGCGCATGATCGACTGGCTCGCGGCGAGAACATTTTGTCCGGCGAGGCAGATCTCGACTTCTCCAACGTGTTCTCGGAATACGTGGCCAAGGGGCAGCAGTCCGGAAGCGATGACGACGATGATGAAGAGAACAGCGCACAGGTTGCAGCCTCGTCTGTGGATACGCGGGTTTCTCGGCATCGCCGGCTGGTGATTCGGGAGTCCGGGCAGATTACCAAGGAACTGGCCCAATGGCGGGCCGACTGGGAGCGGGAGAGTCGGATCAGCCGTGCGCTCGAAGCCACCTATGCCGTCCAAGGCTGGCATCAGTCCAACGGCGCATTGTGGCAGCCGAATATGGTGGTGCGCGTGGTCGACCGGATTATCGGCTTTGACCGCGACATGCTGATTTCGGAAGTTAGCTACAAGCGGTCCCGCTCTGCCGGCACAACAGCGGTGCTGAAGGTCGCGCCGCCGGATGGCTTCGAGCCAGAACCAAATGACAAACGCAAGCGCATGAAATTGAAGAAATCGAAAGATGGCTTCGAATACCTGCTACCTGCGGATTGGGAAAGGAATTCATGAGCAAAGACAGTCCAATCGCCAGATGTACGGTGGTGCTGACCAAGCCTGGCCAGCGCCGCCAGCGCATGCAAGTCAGCATCCTCGACGGGGAGCGCAAGGACGATGTGGAGCTGTTCGAGCAGTACGGCATCACCTCCATTCCTCTTTCCGGAGCGGGCGGCTTAGCGCTGTTCTTTGACGGCGACCGCTCTCATGCGGCCGTCATCATGCCGAGCGACAAGCGCTACCGGCCGACCGACTTGAAGGCTGGCGAGGTGGCCATCTATACGCACGAAGGTGCCCGCATCCTGATGAAGGAGGGCCGCATCATTGAGGTCGAGTGCGATGTCTATCGGGTCAAAGCGAAGCGCTACGAGGTGATCGCAGAGGAAGCCGTCAGCATCGCCACCGGTGACTTCGAGCTCGCCGCCTCGGGGACAGCGGAATCGACGGGGCCGATGAAGATGCCGGAAGTGATCGTGGACAATGTTCCGCAGAGCAAGCACTTCCACCAAGAGCACGACGGCCCATCTACCAGCTCGCCAAGGGCGGGAGGTGGCGGATGATCCTGACGCTTTCTGAGGATGACCGCCGCGCCGTTCTGTGGCGGGCCGCTGTCATCAGTCTTTTCAGCTGGCGTCGTGCAGATCCTTCCGATCCGAACGATGGCGCAGATCCGCTTGGCTGGTGGGCAGATAGCTACCCCACGGTGGCCGATGACAAGATCGGCTCGCGTGTGTGGCTGCTGCAGCGCAGATCCATTACGGACGACGTACTTCGAGACGCGGTCGCATTCGGCGAAGAGGCGCTGGCGTGGTTCGTCTCTGATGGCCATGCCAGCAAGGTCACGGTGACGGTTTCTCGTACCGGTACCGATGGCGTGACGATGAATGCAGTGATCGATTTGCTGGGTGATGAGCCGCTGCAGATCGAGATCGATGATTTTTGGAGGGTGATCAATGCCGTTTAACATTCCGGGCCTCGTGGCCTTGATTAAGCGGGTGAGGGCGGATCTGGTCCCCGCTACTTCTGCCGCTGCGCTTCGCCGGACGGACGCCGAAGTGCTGTCGCGCGTGCATAGCGGTGTCGCGGCCGGCCTCTACCAGCACCAGGACTACATCGCCGCGCAGAGTCTGCCTGATAAGTGCGACGAAGACATGCTGCTGCGATACGCCCAATGGCGGCTTGGTCGTGGCTACCGGGCTGCGACCTACGCTACTGGATTTATGGAGTGCGAAGGGCAAGCTGGCGCACCGGTCGACGCTGGGACACTTTTTCAGGCACCTGATCGCAGCCAAGTCATCGTGGCTGCTGATACCGTAATCAACGGGGTGACGGTAGTCCCGATTCGTGCGGTGGTCGCAGGCGCGGCCGGCAATCTCGATGGTGGGACGAAGCTGACGGCAGTGTCTCCAGTGCTGGGCGTGAGTGATGAGGCAGTGATCACCTCGGGTGGAATGACCGGTGGAGTCAACCAGGAAACGCTGGAGCAGTTGCGGGCAGCGGTCCTTCGGACCTACCGCCTCGTTCCTCAAGGGGGCTCTGCCGATGACTATGAAACCTGGGCGCTGGAGTATCCCGGCGTGACCAGGGCCTGGACGCGACGGAACTGGGTCGGTCCTGGCACGGTGGCCGTGTTCATCATGTGCGACGGTGATGAAAATCCATTCCCGGGCGAAGCCTTTCGTGCGGCCGTCTTCGAGTACCTCGACAAGAAGCGGCACGCCACCGGCGAGCTCTACGTGCTTGCGCCCAAGCCCAAGCCCATCGTCTACCAGATCAGGCTCACGCCGGATACGGGACCGGTGCGTGCGGCGGTGAGGGCGGCGTTGAAGGCTTTGATCCTGGCTGAGGCGTCGCTGGGTGTGACATTGCCACGCAGCCACCAGGATGAAGCCATCAGCGGTGCCGCTGGGGAGGATGATCACTAGATGCTGGTGCCGGCGGCGAACGTCACGGTGCTGCCCAATGAGATCGCAACCTTCGGAGACATTGAATGGCTATGACCGAAGCGGACTATCTGGAACAGATGCGCCAGTTGCTGCCGCCCGGCCCTGCGTGGGATCGAGAGTTCTACGGGGGGGAAGTAGATCAGGTTCTGCAAGGCCTTGCGCCGGAGTTCGCGCGCATCGATGTGCGGGCAGATGCACTTCTTGCAGAGCTGTTCCCGCCCACGATGCGTGAGCTGGTCAGCGACTGGGAGGCTGTCATGGGATTACCCGATGAGTGCCTTTCTGACGATCCAAGCTTTGACCAGCGTAAGGCGGCCGTGCTGCGCCGGCATTTGGCTCAAGGAGGGCAGAGCCTGACTTACTTCGTGGGCCTGGCGCGGGAGTTGGGCTATCCCGATGCAACTGCCGTTGAATGGCGCGCGCCTCGGTTCGGTCGGTCACGCTTTGGTAAAGCCCGATTCGGAACCTGGGCCGCGCAGTTTATCTGGACGATCAAGTTGGGTCGTCGGCATGCAGGGGGCCGACGCTTCGGCATTGCCGTTTGGGGCGAGCGCTTCGGTTCGAACCCGAATGAGGCTGTGGAGTGCGTGATCAAGCGCTGGGCACCGCCGTTCACGGTGGTGCTTTTCGAATACGAATAAAGGAACGAGAATGGATTTTCCGAAGAGTGTGTCAGGCGTTGGCCTGGTCAATGGCAAGTTCGTAGATGAAGATGAGCAAACTGGGCAACAAGGGTCGTTGATCCCCGCTGCCTGGGGGAATCTGACGACCGATGAACTGTTGGCGGTGATTATCGAGGCGGGCCTCGTCCCCAGCGAGATTGTTTCTAATCAGCTGCTGCTGGCTATCAAAAAGCTTGTCGGTCGCGCTCCGGCAGTCTCGGGCGTGCGTGGCCTGCGCGGCGACCGCAATGCGGCGGTGCCAGCCACCAAGTATGACTTCACGTGTGCACAGCGGATCTACCGTAATCCCGGCACCGGCGACACGATCATTTCGCGCAGTGCGGCAACGATCTCGGCCGATGCCGCGCTGGCCGGTCCTGTGGCTGGTGGACGTGACCAGGCCGGGGCTTTTGCAGCAGGCTGGCTGAACCTATTCTTCCTGATCGACGCCGCCGGCAACGAGACGGCAGTATGGAGTGCCAATGCTCCTGCTGTAGGGCCCAATATGTTCGGAGCCTACGTGAGCTGGGTATTTGGTCACAGCGTCTACTGGACTGGTACGGCTATTCGTCGTTGCGCGATGCGTGGTTCGCGCAATTTCGAGGCGTCATGGCAGTCGATTTTGACAGTTGGGAATACCAGCGGGACTGAGGTTGTTGCCAACTGCTCTCTTGCCTGGCCGGCCTGGGCGCAGCTGGGTGTGACGCGGATCAAGTCCTATCTATCGTCCAATTCGGCGGGAGGGGGTACCGCGACCGCGTCGTGGCGTTTCTTGGCTGCGTTCGCAGGCAAGGATATCGACATGGGGTGCGCTCAGGCACTCGACACGTCCTACTACACCGAGGAGTGTGTGTTTCCGAACGTCGGGCAGCAGCTTGTCTGTGCCCTTACCTTGACCAGCGGTGCTGGCAACCTCTCTGCAGTTTCTAGCCTGCTTCAGGGAGTCGGATTCACCGTATCGAATGGAGATGTCTAAATGAAAAAGGCCTTTTACGATGAAACCACCAAACGCCTGATCGCGATTGGTTTCCTGGAAGAGATTGCAGGCGGGGTCGGTGTGGATGTGGCTGACGACTTCGATGCGCCTCTTTATGTGACACAGTGGGACGGAACGGCATTCACTCGCTCTCCGCTGCCGAAAAACTTCACCGTTGCCACTCCGGAGGATCTCGCTGCAGCAGAGTAATGCAGACGTCTGCACACAACACAGCCGCCAAAGGGCGGCTATTTTTTTATCCATCGGGGACATACATGCCAGAACCAACAACAGGGGCAGTGATCGGAGCCGGCTCGGGGGCATTTGCCGTCGGCACCATCACCATTACAGGGTCATTCCTGGGACTGCAGTACGAAATGCTGCTGGCAGGGCTGGCCGGTGGCCTGGCGATGCTCTCCAGCCTGCCCCCGGTATCCCGCCCACGTGCGGTGATGATCCTGATTACCAGCGCGCTCATGGGCGGCTATGTCGGCCCCATGCTGCACGCCTGGGCTATCCAGTCCGACGTGTTCGCTTGGTCCGGGAAGTACTCGGAGGCCACCAGGCTCTGCAGCGGCTTTCTGATCGGGGCTAGCTCCCAAACGGTGATCCCGCTGGGGCTGGGCTGGATGCGTACGAAATTCGGAGGGGGCAACATCAACCAGGAGCCATCCAAATGACCAAGATCCTGCTCGCTACCAATTATCTGCTGCTCGTCAACTTCATCGCCAGCCTGGCGCTCTTCCTTCATTGCGTCTTCGCGCTGAACCGAATGAACCATCGCAGCAACCACTTGGTGCGTGCGTGGTACGTCATCTCGGCGGTGGGCGCATTTGGGGTGATCACCGGACCGCTGTATGGCTACATCAGCCCGCAGCCAGCCGAGGTGATCTCGAACGTCGGGGTGGCCGGCCTGCTGGCCGGCGGGTGGATCTACCGCAACCGTCGTGCAACCGATACAGGAGAGCCAAGATGATTCTCACGCTTGCCCAGCTCCAACGCATCATGCCCGCTTCCACGCGGGCATCGTTGTTTTTGGAGCCCCTCAATGCAGCCATGCAGGAGTTTGGGATCGATACGCGCTTGCGCATTGCCGCCTTCCTGTCGCAGATCGGCCATGAGTCGGGGCAGTTCCGATTCATGGAGGAGCTGGCGAGCGGTGCCGCCTATGACAATCGCGCTGACCTCGGGAACACCAATCCGGAGGCGATCCGGATCGCGGCCGCCCATGGCACCACGCCGGGCCGCTTTTGGAAGGGCCATGGCCCGATCCAGATCACCGGCTATCTCAACCACCTGGCCGCCATGATGGCGCTGCACGTCGATTGCGTGGAACAGCCGAGCCTGTTGTGCGAGCCGGTTCACGGCTGTCGCGCTGCCGGGTGGTTCTGGTCGGTCAACGGCCTGGCCAAGTGGGCCGATGCCGGCGACATCGATGGCGTGAGCGACGTGGTGAACCGGGGCAAGAAAACTGCCGCTATCGGCGACGCGAACGGCTTTGCTGAGCGCAAGGTGCTCTTTGACCGTGCGCTGAAGGTGATTCCATGAACCGGATTCAGACTCTGGCGTCCGTCGTGGGAGCTGTCTTGCTGGCCCTCTGCTTGGGCCTAATTGGCGGCTACGTCTGGGGTGGCCACCGCCAGGCGCAAATCGATGAGGGGAGGGCGGCGAAGGTCAGCGAGCAGCAGGCGCAAGCCCTGGCCAGCGCCACCGAAAGATATCGAGAGGCTGAACGCAATGGCCAGGCTGCTGTTGCCGCCATAGCGGCCGCCGCTCAAAAGGAGAAAGAGAATGCAAAGAAGCAAATGGATGCTTTGCGCGGCGAGCTGCGCACTGGTGCTGAGCGCCTGTCAGTCGCCGTCGACACGGCTAGTGCAGCCGCCGCTGCCCGAGCTGCCAGCGCTGGGGATCGAGAAGCGCGAGCCGACCTTCTGCCAGCGGCTGCTGACGTTCTTCTCGATTTCGCCCTCGAAGGCGATGACATCGTGCGGGAGCTCAACGCCTGCGTCGACAAATACCACCGCGCCGAACAGGTGATTTTCGAATCAAAGACGAGAGGTGCCGCCGAATAGTGTTCGAAGTCGGGGACTTGGTCACTAGGTGAACAAGGCCCCGAAATAGAATCAATCCGACTCAGATTTTATTTTCTAAGAACGCGGCGTGCGCCTTCTTGAAGCTCTCGTGCGGACCTCAAAGGGAGTTGAGCAGCGATTCGGCGCTCTAACAGAATTTCTTTGAGGCGAACCTGCATGTATTTCCCGATAAGTTCATAACCCTGCTGGTTTGGGTGGGTGCCATCAGGGATAAATTCTGATCTTTGCGACGCAGGAATGATCGAGGAAAAATACTGCTGAACATCGATCACTGGAATGCCTTCCTCGCGCGCTACCTTTCGCATTATCTCAGCGTAGTGTGCGACGCCCCCTAACTTGGAAGGATTTGGCGTCTGGAGAATGACGTCGTGTCCGTTTCCTCTCGCGCTTCTGATAATTGTCTTTAGGTTGGCAACGTACTCTTTTTCAGAAATGGTCAGGCTGTCGTTAATTCCGTAGTTGAAGAGCATCACCGTCGCACACGACGCTCTGGCCATCTCCGGCCACCTCAAGTTGGCGTAATGCCCATTGAGGACCGTCTTTGTTGAATCACCGCTTACCGATGAGTTGTGAATAGCGAAGCCAGGGATCGAAATGAAGTCTTGGACGGGCGACGCAACGAGTCGTATATCCGAGGGATTCTGCGCTAAGGCACCCCCATCTACCCCCATGAGAGTCGAGTCCCCGTAGATTTCCAGAAGTTCAGATGCGCTGCCTGCGCCTGTAGTCAGCAGGAGTGCCAGGCCGGCAACGATCCCCCTTTTCGAGAGCATATTTTTCTTAACCAATTACCTTTGAAGTTTTTGAAATTTTAAACGTTTTCTTAGCTGCAGCTTTTCGCCCTGGAGGGCGACGGTATCGAGCGGGGCATCAACGCCCGTGTCGGCAAGTGCCAACGCGCAGCGCGAGAAATTAACGAAGCAGGACAGCAGTAAGAGTAGAGCGTCCGGCCGGTTGCTGTAACAACCGGACCGGACCTCAATCCACTGAGGTGAGCAGTGAATCAAGCTAGGGCCCTACCAGCCTCGCGAGGCGGGCAGGAGTCTACCACAACAAGAAAGGTTCACCGTGGCAATACCATCTCCTATCATTCCTTGGCTCGGCGGCAAGCGTCGCCTGGCCGATACCATCATCCCCCGATTCCCTGCGCATACATGCTATGTGGAGGTGTTTGCAGGCGGCGCAGCTTTGTATTTCCTGCGTTCGCCGGCGAAGGTCGAGGTAATCAATGATGTGAACGGCGACGTGGTCAATTTGTACCGCGTCGTCCAGAACCACCTGGAGGAGTTCGTCCGCCAGTTCAAGTGGTCACTGTCCAGTAGGGAGATCTTCAAGTGGCTGCAGGATACGCCGCCAGAGACCCTGACCGACATCCAGCGTGCAGCCCGTTTCTTCTATTTGCAGCAGCATTGCTTCGGCGGAAAAGTCGAGGGACAGACATGGGGCACGGCCACGACGGCGCCACCCGTCAATCTGCTTCGGATCGAGGAGACGCTGTCGGCCGCCCACTTGCGCCTGGCAGCGGCGCAGATCGAGCGGCTCGACTGGGCAAAGTGTGTTGATCGCTATGACCGGCCCCATACGTTCTTCTACATGGACCCGCCCTACCTGGAAACGGAAGGCTATGGCGTGCCATTCCCGGTCAGTGAGTACGAGAAGATGGCGTCCATGATGCACTCGCTGCAGGGCAAGGCCATCGTAAGCATCAACGACCACCCGACGATCCGCGAGATTTTCTCGGGCTTCCAGATGGAGGAGCTGACCATTGACTATACGGTCGGTGGAGGCGGTAAGGCGGCCCGGCGAGGTGAGTTGTTGATTTATAGCTGGGATCGGGAGCAAGAGCCGGCCGGACTGTTTTAGGCTGAAGAGGATAATGACAAAATGATAAAGACAAATAAATCCGGCCTTGCCAGAGATTGATGTTTACAACTTGTATTGACATTCCTTTGAGGACCGCTTGTAATGTCAGAAGAGGACCAGTGTTTGCGGCACTGGTCCTCTATTAGATGATCAAGTTGCTGTGGTTAAGATCATCAATATTGCTTGGCTAAGCATCAATTGCAGGATTGGAGCAGGGATTTCAAACTCCAATCCTGCATCCCTAAAAGTCACTTTGACTTTCATAGATACACCTCCGTAAAAGCGTCGGAACCTCGCGAAGCCCCGCCATTCGGGGTCACTGGTTGTCGACAGCTCCTATCTTAGCTTGAGTCAGTGTGAGCAGAGTATTCAAGAGACTTCTCCTGCTTGTCGGTTTATAAGTCCTCTTAATATTTTCTTTCCCTTTTCTTCCCCAACTCTTAACCAGTTTGCGATGTGCGATTCCGCGTAGTCCCGCGCTAGGACTGGGTTCTGGAAGGAATGAAGAATATTTTCTTTTCTTTTTTGGTTTTGTCGCATTCTCGCGACAAGTGTGTAAAGATTCCTTCCCAGGTCTTAGCGCGTGACAATGGCAAGGCGACTCGGCGAGGTGATCTGTTGATTTATTGATAGGATTGGAGCAAGAGCTGGCTGGTCTGTTCTAGGTCTTGGAAGGATCTTGTGCAGACGTCTGCACGGCCTCTCTTTTTTGTTTAAAATACTGTACATATATACAGTATTATGGCAGAGCAATGTCTATCAGTCTCGATCAAATGGACCCGCATCCTCAGCCGGAAGACAGGGATCTTCGTCGGCCGGACGGTCCTGGCCATGGCGCGGGTGCCATGGGGCGTCCGCCACGGAGAGGGATACTAGTTACAGTAAGGAGACTTAAGCATCAAGGCGTGAACCTGTCTCCTGATGAGAGAAAGCGCGCCCCGGCAGTGATTGGGGAGTTGAAGATCCGTCACGTGACCGAGCGGAGGTCGGAATATCGGTCCATAGCCGAGCTCCTGGACTTTGATGAGAGCGACAGCCAGCATCTCAGATATTTTCCGTCCAGGCTGCTAGTGCTTCTGAACCCAGAAATCATGTGGGCGGATGAGCGGGGGATGGTAGTTTATGGCATCGAGCGAGTAGGCGGCATTGACAGCGCAATGACTTCCTACTGGCAGACGTGGCAGGTGGTATTCGGTATCGCCCAGCCAACTTCGCCAGTTTGACCGATTTTTAACGTCACTTTTTGGCCGAATTTGGAGCAACTTCAGCGGAAGTAATGCTTTTTTGCCCGGTGATAAACCCGACGCACATTAGACGTACTAAAATGATAAAAAGAATGCAATCATTGAGGTAATCCTGATAGCTAGCGGCCGCAATCGATGCCCGTGAATCCTACTTAGCTACGGTGAGCTCATGGTGTTGGTACGCAGTGTCATTCCAAAATCAACATCAGCCGAGTCCAGTGGATCCTCAGGCGAGGTGTACACAGGACAGCTGCGGATGTATTAATAATAATTTGACTCCACAGGAGAACCCCGGTGTCTGATCTAGTCGCGTATGTCGCCGTTATTGGGCGTTTGGAACCCCAAACTGGCATATGGCCCGTTCGGCTAGAGCTGTCAAATGTTGAGTGCCTCGTTTCCCACGGATTTCCAAACTATATTGAGGAATCGACGCGCGGGATCAATGTTGATACAGGCGACTGCACTGTTTTCGAGGTGAGACATCCAGACCGCGGCGATCTCGATCTTATGAGGAGAGAAAACGTCAAACTCGTGTTTGAGCAAAGTCTCTCAGCAATAAGTGAAGTATTAATTTGGACGAAATCACACAGCGTCGGCGAGATCCCCGCGTTCATACGTCAAATCGGGACGACAGACATAAAGGCATTTTTTCTTGTGGGGGCGAGCGAAACGCGAGCCGGTTGGCTAAACCCGGCATTTACATTCGATCGCCAAACCGCCGCCAAGATGGCAGAGATGTTATCAAACATGATCGTTTCGAATGGGCCATCTGCCAACCCAATTCCGCCAGTCACGCGGCGGGTTATGAGCTCACTTGATCTCATAAATCTCGGCTTCCATACAGAATCATTCGTCAATTTGTTTTCGCTGGTTGACGATCTCACGCAAGAGGTGATCAAGGCCGGAATGACAGAGCGTGGCCTGAACGCTGACGAGCAGAAAGCACTTCTTAGGTCAATCAAGGAAGAGAGGCTGAAGGTTTATCTCTGCAACTTGTCAAAACTCTGCGGCTGGCAGAGCCTCGAAGAAGCCGACAAAAGCCTTTACGACCGGGTAATCAAGGTCAATTCAGTTCGAAACAACATTATGCACGGTTCCCGGCGATTGCTTCCAGCGGAGACTATCGAGACGGTTAATACGCTACTCGCGCTTATTGATTGGCTCAGATCAAATCCTTTCGGATTCACGATTCCTCAGTTCCCGCTGCTAAGTATCGCAGAGCCGCAGTTCGTGTTTTTTCCTATTATAGAGTCTGATTCGGCCTCGAAAGAAGATCATCCGCCTCCTGCGCCGCCAGCTCATGGGGGCTAACTTTCCTTCCCGGAGTGTGGCTGTTGAATTGCATTGAAATCTGACCCATTTCCCCGGAAATTTGCATACTAAGTTGCCCCCTGTTTAGACCACAATCTGCTCACGACAGCGAGCTGTGGATGGTCCCTTTATTTTTAAAGGAAGGAATGGTCTGATGGAGATCCTCCTGTTGGGGAAAGGCCTGCTGCTCGGCCTGGCGGTGGCAGCGCCGCTGGGGCCAATAGGGGCTTTGTGCATTACTCGCACCCTCGAAAGTGGTTTTTGGGCCGGTGTGGCTGGGGGGCTGGGAACGGCTGCTGCGGATGCCTTCTATGCGGGTCTGGCGGCGATTGGTTTTTCAGCTTTTGCCGCCGTATTGGCAATGATCGATGTGCCTCTCAAGCTACTTGGTGGCCTGTTCATGCTTTGGCTCGGCTGGAAAAATCTGACACCCGGGCCACGGCGCGCGGCGGCGCAGCTTGGTACGCGGGATTTGCTCGGAACAGTTGCGGCGACTTTTCTTCTGACGATCAGCAATCCGGCGACCATTCTTTCGTTCGCAGCGATGTTTGCAGGTCTCGGATTGGCCGAGGCCGCCGGCGGGCTAAATGCAACGCTTGTCGTGGCGGGCGTATTCTTGGGATCGATTCTGTGGTGGTTTTTCCTGAGCGGCGGCGTGGCGATGATGCGGCAGCGGTTACCGGAAAGCTTCACGACATGGGTATCGGGGCTCTCCGGTTTGATCTTGATCGGTTTCGCACTTTACGCGTTCGGATCGCTTCTACGCCTGGTGCTTTGATAGGAGACTATTTGATTCTAAAGGGTAGATAACGGACAAATCCAGCCCGTGCGTTGACTCTCCATTGAGTTGCCAATAAGAAAAATCAAAGGCCTCTAGCGCGTGAGCGTTAGAGGCCTCTTCGTTTCACCGATGCGAAATCAGGTTGTCATTATGTTGTCATTACTGTGCTAAAACAGCCCCAAAATACCCAAAATAATGACAGCTATCAATCCGTAAGTGTTTGATTTTAAAGAATTTGTATGGTGCGAGGAGGGGGACTCGAACCCCCACACCATTGCTGGCGTCAGGACCTAAACCTGGTGCGTCTACCAATTTCGCCATCCTCGCTGAAGGGGGTCGGGCACCGGTGCGATAGCAGTCTGGCAGCGGGTGCGCCGCAGACCTGCCGCTACCGATGCAGGTAGCAATTTGTCAAAGCGCGCCATTGTACTGCAAGGTGTTGTCACTGTGGGCGTTTTTCTGTGCGGACATTTTTGTGCCGCCGCTGATCGGTAGTACCATGCCGCTTCTTCTTCCAGCCAGCAGGATTGCCATGACACGCTATCGTCACTACAAGGGCGGCATCTATGACTATATCGACGAGGCCATCCTCGAAGCCGACCTCACCCCCATGATCATCTACCGCGCCGCCGATGGCCGCCTTTGGCTGCGTCCGCGCGATGTTTTCATCGAAACGGTGGAAGTCGATGGCAAGCAGGTGCCGCGTTTCGAAAAGATCGAAGATTGATCTTCACTTGACCTCGTACGGACGCGTAGCCCGATGCAAAGTGGCGTCAAGCGTGGGCTCAAGCTGAACAATATGCCTGCAAGGCGGTCTACCGCCTCTCTACGAAGGTTTCATTCACTTTATCTGGGCATCTCCATGAATCATCAAGCACGCGCCCTGGCCGGGGCGATCTTCTCCGTCTTCGCACTTGCCGCCACCGTTCCCCAGGCCGCCTCGGCCGAAGAGCTGGCCGACGTCAGCACCGCCTTCCGCTGGCTGGGAAAGAACGACCGCGTGGTCATCGAAGCCTATGACGATCCCAAGGTAGTTGGCGTGACCTGTTATGTCTCGCGCGCCCGCACCGGCGGCGTCAAGGGCACGGTCGGCCTGGCCGAGGACAAGTCCGAAGCCTCCATCGCCTGCCGCCAAGTGGCGCCGACCCCGCAGTTCCAGGACAAGCTGCCGGTGCAGGAAGATGTCTTCAGCGAGCGCATGTCCATTCTCTTCAAACGCCTGCACGTGGTGCGGGTGGTCGATGCCAAGCGCAATACGCTGGTCTACCTGACCTATTCGGACAAGCTCATCGATGGCAGCCCGATGAATGCCGTCACCGCCGTGCCGGTGGCACCTTCCACGCCGATTCCGGTGAAATGAGGGAAATTCTCTAAATTCTTTACGCCGGACTTTGCTGGCAGGTAATCCGTCGGCTGGGGTGATGCGTTGGCGGGCCGCGTCGGTGCTGCTCTGGCGGGCTTTTCAGGTGATTTGGTGCTGTTTGCAGCGTGGCAAGCCCATTTTTGGACTATCGGCGCTTTTTGCGTATAAAATAGCGAGCTTTAGCGCGGCCGGGCAGGGCGCTTTTCGTCTGCAGTCTGATGATCGGGATGAAAGACAGCATGCTCCGGCTTACGGAATTCTTAACATTTGGACGATTTAAATGGCAACTGCAGTCGAAACCCTGAGCAAACTCGAACGTCGTATGACCCTGTCTTTCCCGCTGGCCGATGTTCAGGCTGAAGTGGAAAAGCGCCTGAAGGTGCGCGC
>Ga0182006_1000250_pt1 | contig 50197 bp, 45 predicted proteins | sample Sormic07211104_1_FD_123022 | JGI IMG/M metagenome (GOLD analysis project Ga0182006, IMG submission 123022) | Rhizosphere microbial communities from Sorghum bicolor, Mead, Nebraska, USA - 072115-104_1 MetaG | ecosystem: Host-associated > Plants > Roots > Rhizosphere | place: USA: Nebraska...
CAAGTAATCGGGGGCATGATCAGAGGTGAATACGTGGATTGAATGCGGTGTGTTTGGGGGCCGTTTCTGCGCCTGCGATGCCGGCGGCCACAACACCGGTCACGGCTCGCGTGCCAATGGCTTGTGAGCCGCCCGCGCCGTAGGGAACGACATCAGTGCCACCCACACCGCTGGAAAAGATCAGGCCATGGTTGTGGTCCTTGAGCGTGTCGCCCTTATAAGCGCCAAGTGTGCGCGCACTGCCGTTATCGGCATCGGTGCCGGTGAAACGTGGAAACACGTCACGCAGATCTGGAAAGCGGAAGGTATTGGCATCCACGTCGGCAAACTTGAACGCCTTCGCCGTCCAGTTCGCGGCGGCAACGCTATGCCCGTTCTGCTGTGCCCATGCCCAAATCGATGCTTGGCTAACCTTCGAGCCAAGCCCGCCGACCAAATCGGCCTCATACGATCGAGGTGCAGCCGTGGTGCCAAATTCCAACGCCCCGCAGCGCAAGGTCCGGTAACCATGAAACTCGCCAGTGCCGGCTACGTCCACCCACTCCATCAGGCCAATGCTCTTGACCATCACGACATCTACCAGCTTCTTTGCAGGAACGGCCGTCAGGAAGGGAATCACGCCCGCCATGGCTTGCGCAATCGCGCTGGCGACAAACTCGATATTGGCCACCTGCCCGGCATCGGCACCGGCCGCCGGAGTAGGTGCTACCGGCTGGCCAGTGAACACAGGTGATTTGAGTGGTGCCAAGTCGGCATGCGTGTGCGCTTTCGGTGCCGCATAGGCCACGATGGCATCATCCGCATATTTGCGGGTGGCCAGCACCACCGCAGGGTCAATCTTCAGCTCGACGGCTGCAGTGCTCGACACCAACAGGACAACGCGCACGACCTGATCCTTTCCGGCACCATCGCTCAGCAAAGGCTTATAGCTGGGCGGGCAGTTCGCGACTGCGCACAGGTTGCCGGCGTCGTCGAAGATGCCGATTTCGCGCACCCACCAGCCGCCAACATCGGCCGGCAATACCTGTTCGATGATGATTTGGCTGGCGTTCTTCGGATCCTTGTCGAGGGTATTGATCGGGGCGCGGCGCTGTTCCTTGATCAGGCTTGTCTGCTTGCGGTCGGGCACCGGCACGACGCCATTACCATCGCCCACGGCCATGTGCGCGAGCTTCAGCGGAATGCCCAGCGCCAGGGCATTGGCGATTCGGGCCTCGCCGATCTCGGTCGGAATAGAAAAATAGGTGCTCATGGGTAGATGCTCATGATTTCGATAATGTGGGTGGCGCAGCCGATGAATGGCCCGCCGGCGGTCTCGATGCTGTCAGGGGACCAGGGATAAACCGTGACGGCCTCGCCAAACTGCGCGTATGCGCCCACTTTGATCTGTCCACGAGTCTCCAGATGGATGCGCAGCCCGGTCAAATGGCGTGACAGCGGCTTGGCGTCGTCAATGAGGCGTTCCATTTCGAGGAACATTTCATCGGTGATGCCCGAATCCAGCACGCCGACCTCAAGCGCGAAGGTGCCGCGCGGGCCGCGCGGTTCGGTTTGGCATCAATCGCTGCTCTTGATGATGTAGCCCAGGGACTCGACCACGCCGCGCACGGCCGCGATGGTGCCCTTGTGCTGGTGGATGTAGCGGGCGGCCTTTATCGTGCCGCGCTTGATGGTCTCGGGCCAGGTATCGTCCCAGCGATCCACCGAAAAGGACCAGGCCAGGAAGGGCAGCAACTCCGCCGGGCAGCGGTCAGGATTCCACAGCAGACGAAGCGGCACCGGCGTGTCGGCCAGGGCGGCGCAGGCGCGCGCAAGAGCCCGCTCCAGGGGTGTGGTATTGGGTGGCAGCGTCGGGATCGGGTTATACATCGTCCACCTCTTCCAGCACCTCGGCGGTGATCGTGATGCCGGTACAGCGTGCTGCTTGCGTGCGTCCGCACAGGATGTCCGCCGCTGGCGATTTCACGACGACATTGCGCACGCCTTCGACCTTCAGCGCAGCCACGTAGGCGTTGCGATAGACGCTATAGCCCAGCGGGCGCAGCGGCTTGGAGATGGCGACCGCGTTCGACCTGGCAGCGTTCAGAGCGATGGGCGCCTCTGGGCCTTTCTCGACGTATACCACCGCTTCCAGCTCGTAGTCCGTGACCTGGCCCTGTACCACCGAGACCAGATCGCCCAGCGGCCGGACATCCTCGGCCGATAGTGCGGCATCGACGGTTTGCAGCAGGCCGGCCGGCGCCTGCCAGTCATCCGAATTCGCCAAGACGGCCACCACGACTTCGCACGGTGCCGGGCTGACCGCACGTGCATCCAGCACGCGGCCGTCAGCACTGCGCGCATGGAATTCATAGGCATTGCGCGGGCCGGCCGTCGAGAGCGCGTCAGGCGCTTCCTGAATGCGCAGGCGGTACGCATCGTCACCTTCCAAGACCTCGGCCACCGGTGGCGAGGCGTCCGGATCAGCTTCGACCAATACCAGGCGCTTCACGTTGGTATTGGCGCCGATCTGGTCGAGATCTGCGCCGATGGCAAACGACAACATGACTGCTTTGGCGGCATCGTTGACGCGATTGCGCAGCAACAGCTCTTGATAGGCGTTCTCCTGCAGCAGCTTGGTAGCCGGCTCAGACTCCAGGGAAAGCACATTGGCAGCGGCCTCGCGCTCGTCTTCCGGCAGCAGCGCCAGCACGGCCGCCTTGCGGCTGGCCAGGATGGTTTCGAAGTCCAGGGTTTCCAGCACTTGCGGTGCTGGCAGCAACGACAGGTCGATACGCGAGCTCATTGCGTCGCCCCTTCACGGACCTGCACGGAGAATTCGACAGCGGTGCCTTTGGTCACGCCCTGCAGCACCACAGAGATTGCGCCGCTGGCGTCCCGGTTGAGGTTCACCGACGAAAGAGAAATGCGCGGCTCCCACAGCGTCAGGCGATAGGCCACGGCCGCATAGATGCGCATGACGGTCACCCCATTCAGGGGCTGGTCGATCAGCTCGGGGATTTCCGATCCATAGGCACGGCGGTAGATGCGGGTGCCCAGCGGCGTCATGAGGATGTCGCGCACGGACTGCCGGATGTGATCCAGCAGAGATAGGCCACTGCCGGTGGAGGCGTTCATGGCGATCATGGCAGCGGCACTCCCGACTTCTCATCGCCGCGCTTGATCTCGCCGTGCGGGTGGTTGCGCAGACTGATATTGCCGGCTTTCACATCGCCGGTCGCGTTCACCTCGCCATCAATGACCATCGCGGCGCCACCGTCGCCGCCCTGGACCTTGGCGCCATTGTTCAATGCGCTGAAGCCTTCCACCACCAAATTGCCCTTGATGGTCACATTGCCGGTGCAGGTGGTTTGTGGTGCGTCGGCGGTCACCGCATCGGCTTTCACCAGGGCCGAGCTGCCGGCCGGCAGGATGGCCGACAGCGAGTGCTTGCCGAAATCGTAGAGCACCACGGCGCCATCCGGGTAGTGGATGGAGCGGATGTTGAGGGAGGTTTGCGGCGCCGGGGACTCGGCCGAGAACAGGCCGGCCAGGACTTTACCTTGGGTCAGATCGCCATTGGGCGAGAAGACGATGACTTGCTCGCCGATGGAAGGCGGGCACCAATCGATGACATCCCCAGCACGCAGCGCGATCCATTGCAGCCAGGTGGTGAGCAGCGAGGGAGATAAACGCACACGCACCTTGTCCGCTTTGATCTCGGCAATCTTGCCGGTGCGGATCAAATTGGGGATGGTGCGAACGAGTTCGGAGAGGTCGGGCGTCATGCAACCCATGTTGCCGGATCGCGCGTGGGAAGGCACTTGGCAACGGGTTGATATCGGCGTTTCTGGCCATGACCTTTACATGACCTGCCTATGCCATCGGAATCAAGACAAATTGTGGTTGCTGAAATAGGACCTCGCCTTTGGAACAAGCTCGGACACAACGAGGCTTTATTCTCTGGCGTTTGTCTTCTACTTAATATGCTCTAACCACTCGAAATCTGCATCCTTTACGCATTCTTGGAATTGAGCGATCTCCTCCGATATTGAGCTAGTTGGTATTTCGTACCTCAGGCTGTAGTCGAGAAAATCGAACATGTAGATAACCGAAAACGATGACTTATTCAATATGCGAACCACGCTGCTGGCACTACTCCCCAGGAACTGGCCTCTTATTTCTTCATGATCTTTTCCGGTAGGCAGCAATGCGTACCCATCGGCTCCGTCGATATCCGCGGACGTCAAAATTTGCGTAGAGGGTTGCTGTGACTTTGGAATGAACCAATATAGCGATTCCATGCGACCACAAGATTTTTTATCAGACAGTTCCGTGCTACAGGAACGTGTGCGCGCAATAATTTCAACGCCTATTTCCTTAGATCCCTGCTTGTCCTTGGCCGATACGGTCAAGTCGCATCTCCGACCATCCCTCATCTGTTCGAATACAGACGCTTTGGAGAAGGTTGCTGACGTACTAGAGGCGCTTATCGTCCGCTTCTCCAGCAGCCGGGCCTGCGCGACGGCAGTTGCAGCATTCAGAGGAGTGTAGGTCTCGTAGCTTATTGAGATCTCCGATAATTGTCTCGGCATCGAGAGGGACGAAGCCGCAGACGACTTATCTAGGAAAATTACAAGATGGTTGGCTTCGAACCAACGAAAGAAGATCCCCGCCATTGGTTTCGGAAGAGAGAATTCTTCAGATCGCCCATTGCGGAGGTTTCGGATATCAATGCGGCCAGTGGCGCACTCACCCAAACATTCATCTATCAGGTAGTTCTCAACAACAAAGCTGCCATCAGGTGATAATTTTGAACTAAGGAGCGTCATATTCGGCCCTTTGTTCATCCACCAAATGAATGCTACGGCTACAGAGGCCAGTACAACATACTTGGTAGCATGGCTAATTCTCGGCATCAGTGAGAATGACATACCTATTCTTCAGTCTTCAGGAAATCAATCACGTGATCGATTGTCTTTTGGCAAGATCGTAGTTCGCGTCCGACCATTGACTGCGTTCCAAAATTAAATTTGTCCGCGACTTTCTTGTAACGGTCTGAGTCGTTGCTGAAGCCCATATATCCATCTGTACCTTCTAATTGCCTTACCCTCAGCGTGCCATGCTGAATATCAAGCTCAGCAAGGCCAAAATTTCCATCGTGGCTCCAATCGTCCGTAAAGTTGAATAAAAATTTGCCATCTTTTCTCAGCTTTCCCGCAATCCGTCCTGATGCGACTTTTCCTCTTGGCGCGTAGGCCATCATTACAAAGCCGCAGAGCTGATCTCCACGTCGATATAGCCAAATGTCCCGTACCATGTGCGTGACAGGTCTGTCACCCTCGCGGCACTCTGCATCGCACGGATCTTCGTTATGCCAGGCGGAGTAGCCCTCCGGCAGCCTACCTTTTGCCAGTGCTGTTCCGGAAACACACACTAATGCCATCGCTAAAGTCTGGAACAGAAGCTTCACCGTGTTTTCTCTACTGCGCGCTTTCATACGTCGGCCTCATCAAGCGAAGGTGCAGCTGATCGTCGCATATCTTGCTGACAAATAGCTGAGCTATCGGGCTTTCTGCAAATGCTCAAGCAGAAGCTCTCGGATCTTTGCCGCGTCAGTGGTCGTGAACCCCAGCAGCGGGCGGGCAGGGTATTTATAGCTCGGCCCACGCGGTGCAACCTTATCCGGCAGGCCCTCATGATGCACGCGTGCAATCCGCGCCACCTTCCCAAAGAAACCGACTGATGCCTGGCTGGCATCCGCCTGTACTTGCAAATAAGCATTCGTGCGCAGCCTATTGAACATCGCCGCCTTCTGGCGCTTGATTCGGCCAGACTTGCCGCGCAGTTCCTTGCGGTTCTTGCGTGCCGGATAGGGCGTGCCATCGGGCGCCACCTGCAGGGCGATCAGGCGCGCATGCTCGCGCCGTAGATCATTGGCTACCTGGCGCACCAGCTGGCGCCGTTGCGCCGGCTGAACCTTGGCGATGAGGGCTCCGGCCCATTCTTCCAGGCGTTGCAGATCATCACTCATGGCAGCTTCGGTACGTCCCATTCGGCCAGCAGGCTATCGCCCTGGTAGAGTTGCCAGAAGTCATCAGCGAATGGCGGGGTGAGATGGGGCTCGGCCGCATGGATGATCTCCAGCCGGCCGCCGTCCTGCCGTTTCACGATGGTGCGCTCCGTGAGCGCTAGCTTGATCGACAGATCGAGCGAGTCGGCGCTGTTCATGTCCACTTCGAAGCGGATGGCCTTCTTGGCGTTTTCCGGATTGGCAAAGGCTTCACGCTGATGAACCCGCATCCAGGCCAGCAGCGGCACGAATACCAGATCGAGGTCCAGGCCGATATCGGTCAAGATCAGGTTCAGCACGTAGTCATACTCGAAGGACAGACCGGCCGTGCCGGTCGCCCGCGAGCCGCCCTCATCGATGAAGATGTGCAGCTTGTCAGGATTTTGCGCAAGATCCTTAATGGCCTTGCGCAGGTAATCCCGCAGATTGTTGGGCTTGTACATTCAGTTTGTCGCGCAAGGCGTTGTAGGCGTCGATCAGGGTATTGCTTTGTCGGATGGCGTCATCGCCTTCGCTGGCGATGTCGTCAAGAAACTCTGCTGCCGCTGGCGTAAGTTCGGCTCGCGCTTCCTGGCCAGATCCGCCGGCAGTGCTGGTATCAGTGCAACTGGCCCCGGAGGGCACTGCAGCGACGACGGGGACTGACAGCCGGATAGCGCCACTGCGCACGCCAGCAATGTAAGTGTCCTTCTCATGGCGGGCTGCATCCCTTTCATTGGTGAGCTTGTCGGTAATGGCCTGGATAGCGTCGCGCGCGTTGCGCTCGGCCTTCAGCACCTGTTGCGTGCGTTCGGCCCTGGCGTCCGCCGCTGCCTGACTGGCCACAGCAATGCCGGCCTTCAGGTGGTCAATGTCGGCATCCTTGCGCCATCCCTGGACGGTCCAGGCAGATGCAAAGGCCACCGCCAGCAAGCCGACGCCGAGCCCGGCACGCAACCGGGTGCGCCAGGCGTCGGTCAGCGTCATGCCAATACCCCGCCGGCATCCAGGAAGGCCAAGTGCAGTTCCTCGCTGGTTTTCAGGGTCGGCAGCACGATGGCTTCGCCGCCTTCACGCGTGAATGCCTTTTCGAGATCCACATAGCGATGTTCGAACTGGCCATAGCCGGCACCCGGCAAGGACGCCCAGATGTTTTTGCATTTGGCGATGGCGTCGGCCAGGCGGCCGGCGTCGATATCGGTCAACGCCCGGCATTCCTTGATCTGCTGCAGGGCGATGGCGTCTTGCACCTCCGGCCCGAAACCGGTCAGCCTGAGCTGCTTGCGGTAGATATCGTAATAGCGCATCAGCAACTGATAGCCCCCGGCGGCGGTAGACCAATTCTTGATGCGAGGAATCCAGACGCGCACGCGCGGATGGTCGGCGTAGCTGGTAAAGCGGGTGCGGCCGACGATCTGGTCATAGCCGCGGTCGCGTGTGGTCGGCGAATTGGACGTGCCTTCGGAGAAGCGCAGCATGCCAAGGAAGGCGCGGCGGTTGTCGGTGGCGTTCACAGCGTTTCCTTCACGTCGCGCGCCAGCTCGGCAATGTCCTTGCCTTGGCGCCGCTGAAACCACAGTGCCACGGCCCGGGTGATCCACCAGGCCGGCGCGCCCACCATCAAATCGACCGGCTTCGGCCCCAGCACGGCTGCCATCGTCGGCACGTGCTGCAGCAGCACCGAAAACGCCAGGTCGCCAAACATGATGGAGAAGGCACCCGCGCACGCCAGACGCACCACGAATTCCTTTTCATTGAACGAGCCATCGGCATTGCGCGGCGGAAGGACGATATACAGCAGCGCGGCGCCGACCATGCCGAGCACGGCCTTGATGCCGTAGATTTTCAGGATGGCAGCAATGCCACCGGCGGATTCTGCTGCCATAACTTGGTTTCCCCTTGTCAGTGTTTTCGCATTCATGTTGTCAATCCCACAGGCTGATGCTGTCTTGCGTGGTGCTGGGCGCTTCTACTGCTGCAGGCAGCGTGACCATCGTTCCCGCTGGCAGCACGGCGCCCAGGGCTGCCAAGGCAGGATTGAGCGCCAACGCCTGCTCCACATAGCCGCTACTGGCGCCCAGGTAGCGAAACACCAACGCATCGAGCGTATCTCCCTGCTGGCTGCGCACCTGCATCAGATCAGCTCCACGGTCGCATGCGTGCGCCCGAGAATGTCGTTGATCGCCCAATGCCCATTACGGCGCTGCACGTCCGGCGCCGAGTCCATCCATTCCATGTTTTTCTTGTCGGTCAGGGCACTCGCGGTGGTGTCGTAGTCCCGATAGCTCTCGAAGATGTCGGCCTTGGCGAAGCTGTAGACGGCGCGACGGTAGTGCGCGACGTACTGGCTTTCACCGTCCACCTTGAGCGCGGGCACATCTTCCAGCTTCTGGATTCCCCTAGCCAGGTAACTGGCCTGCCATTCGCGCAGCAGCCGATTCGTGGTCAGGATCGCGTCCACCAGGGCCGGGCGCAGGCGCGCGTCGGTCACGGTCGAATCCAGCCGCATGGCATCCCGCATGGCCGGCATGCTGATATCTGGAAAGAATCCATCATTGGTGATGGCTTTCACATCGGCCGGCACGGTCGGCCCCGCCGTTACCGGCACCTCGTCGATATAGCTCATGGTTTTGAATATGTGGGGGGCGGTGGCCGAGACATCCGACGAACAAGGTCGCTTCCGTCTCGGGCCGCCCCTGCGCCGTGGGGTGCTCTTTACTTGGCCGGCTCGGCGAACTTCTTGAGTCGCCGTTCCAGCCGCTCGATTTCCTTCTTGACGCCGGCCGCCTGGTGCAGCTCGCTCGCACGGGTGAGATGCTGCAGCGAAGCCGTGGCCCGGTCGGCCGTGGCCGCTGTGATGTTTTCCGCATCCACCTGATTGACCAGCTCCAGCAGGGCCAGGCCCAGCGCCTTATGCACCTTGGCGCGCGCCTGGTCGGGCGTATCGGCATTGCCGGTCATGGCCAGCACCTGTTGCAGGATCTCGGCCGCGCGGGCCGGTTCATCCTTCAGCTTGCCGCCCAGGCTGGCGCCCGCAAACTCATCCTGCAGCAACGTGGGCAAGGTGCGGTCGTACCGATCCGGTAAATTGAACTGGTGTTCCAGGGCATAGGCCGAGAGCTGCAGGGCGCGTTCGTAGTCGCCGACATCGATGTGCCACACCAGCACGTTGACCAGCACTTCGTCGTGGGCGCCACGGCCGCCCGCCAGCACGCCATCAATCCAGTCCTGATAGGCCGGCAACATAGTCGCCTTCATCTCGATCTTGCGTTCGATGGACTGGATATTGGACAGCGTTCGGCGGTCTTCATGGAGCTTCATCAGCATCAGCTCATAGGCGCTGCCGGTGGTCACGCCACCCGGCTCGCCGGCGGACGCCGCCAGCTTGCCGAGCATGCGCTCCCGATGGCGCGCAGCAGGAGATAGGCGAGACATCAGGCGCCGCCCGCTGCCGCATCCTGCAGCACCACGTTTTCCACCAGGGCGGCCAGGCCCTCGTCCTCGATCACATAGGCGTCGTTCGACGATTCGTAGTTCTCGATGCGGTCGGCCTTCGGTTCGTCCACCACGCGACGGCGGCGGCCGCCGTTCTGGAAGTAGATCGACAGGTTGTCCAGGCGGGTAATCAACATGGCATTGGCCGGGAAGGACGGGACGCGCACCGCCGGCAGGCCGCCGATACGCTTCTGGCTGATGATGATGTCTGCGGCCAGAGTCTCAGTCGGGGCCTTGTCCTTGTTGATCAGTGGGAAATACTTGTCGTGCAGCAGTTCACGGCCGACGATGACCACCAGGCCGGTATCGTCCTGATACCACGGGTCCAGATTGGTCACCGCGTCATATACGGCAGCATCGAGGTTCGCATAGTCCGCGCCGGCACCAGCGCCGATGATCACCTTGCCGGGCAAGTCCTGGCCAACCAGGCCCATGACACGCTGCGGCGAGTTCTCGCGGATCTGTTGCAACCAGCCCTTGTTCACGTCCTGCAGCAGCGGATACTGCGTCAGATTGGTATCGGCCGCGACCTTCACGCCGTTGAAACCGATCATGATGCGGTCCAGCGCCTGGCGCTTCAGGATCGCATTGGCCACGCGGGTCTGGAAGTCTTTGAACTTGGCCCAGGCATCCAGCTTGGCATAGGTGATGTGGGTATCGAAATTGGTCTTTTCGCAGCGATAGCGGGTGTTCGTCATGGCCGACGCATCGCGGGTGCTGCGGCGCTTGTCGCCGCGCGTATCGGTGCGGCTGGCGATAGGGCCGGACACACCCAGGCCGATTTTCTCGCCTTCCAGCTCATCGACGCCGATGACGTTGATGCTGCCCAGGAATTCGGACGATTCCTGCATTTTGTCTTCCAGCTTCTGCTGCACGCTCGGATCCACCGAGAAGGTGGAATGGACGGCACCGCCGGCAACATCGTTGAGCGTCGCCAGGCGTGAAGTGTAGGCGTTATAGGCGGCGCGGGTCTGATTCTTCATGTGTTCTGCTCCAGTGAAATGCGGAATTGGTGTACTTGGTCGGCCGGCAGCTTAGAACTCGGTCTGCACGGTGCCGCTGTTGCCGCCACCGGTGGCCGGCGGGCGCTGCAGGTTGTTCTTGTCGGTCAGGTTGATGGTCTGGCGGAACTGCTCGGCGGCGGTCGATTCATCGCCCACGCGTTTTTCCAGCTTCTCCAGGCGGGCCACAGCGTCGGCCACATCCTTGCCCGCCTGCGCCGCGGATTGCGCGAACTCGCCCACCTTCTCGGCCACAGCGGTCATGGCGGCAACCACGTCGGCATGCTGGGCATCGGCCTTCTTCTCGCCGCCGCCGATGCGGCTGAACAGTTGCTTGATGGTCTCGGCCACGCTCGGGCCGTCTTCTTCGAATTCGAGCTTGGCCTCGATAGCTTCAGAGAACAGGTTCTCCGGCTTCAGCTTGCGGGGAGTGAAAGGCGAGGCCTTCGGATTGGTGGCCGAGAACTGCAGAATCTCGGTGCCCAGGCTCGCGGGGCTGTCGGTCACGGCCAGGCCGACCAGATAGGAGCTGCCGGTATCCGCAAACTTGTCGGCCAGCTCGATGCTGGTGAAGATCTTCTGGCGATCCTTGTTCATGGCGATCAGCGCAGGCGTCGGCTCAATCTGAGCGAACAGGGCCAGGCGACGGCCAGCCTCGGTGTCGACCTCTTCGGCCTTCAGTGCCAGCACATCGCCGTAGGCCTTGAACGGACCATCGGGCAGCAAGCTGCGCAGGTGCTCGACCCACACGCGAGCGCCGTAGGTTTTCACGTTGTAGCTGTCGGCCATCTGCTGGATTTGCTCGCGGCTGATGTTACGGCCGTCGGTGGTCGCGCCCTCGGTCGCGACGCGGAAAAATTTGCTCTTGGTTGCCATGAGTTTTCGCGCTCGTTATCGGTTGATCGGATAACGTCATCTTCTGCCGATGGGCGAAATGCTTCAATCAAGTGAGGGTTGAAAAGGGGGATAGCGACTCGGCAAAGTCCCCGCTACGCGCGCGCGCCGCCTACGCTTGCGGCATGTTAGAAATTCCAGAAGACATCAAGGACAACATCGACCAGGCGACAGAGCCTCGGCACGTTGCGCGCCGGCTCTACTTCGAGGGCTGGCGCATCTCGTCGATTGCGCGCCATCTGAAGATCAAGCGATCTACCGTCAATAGCTGGAAGCACCGCGATGAATGGGAAAAGGTCTCGCGCCTGGAGCGCGTAGAGATTGCCCTTGAAGCGCGCATAGTGCAACTGATCGCCAAGGAAGTAAAGGGCAATGGCGAGTACAAGGAACTCGACGCGTTGATGCGTCAGCTTGTGCAGGCGGCGCGCGTACGCCGTTATGAGCAGCCGGGCGGAAACGAAACCGATCTTAATCCCAAGATTGCCAATCGCAATGCCGGCCCGAAGAAAAAGCCGGTGCGCAACGAGTTCAGCGAAGAGGCGCAGCAGCGCATCGTCGAGGCATTTAACGATTCGCTGTTCGACTACCAAAAGGTCTGGTATCGAAACGGCAGCGAGCGTACGCGCATCATCCTGAAATCCCGCCAGATCGGCGCAACGTGGTACTTCGCGCGCGAGGCGCTGATTGATGCGATCCAGACCGGGCGCAATCAAATTTTTCTGTCGGCCTCGAAGTCACAGGCGCACGTCTTCAAGCAATACATCATCCAGTTTGCAAAGGACGCGTGCGGCGTGGAGCTGTCGGGCGATCCTATCGTGCTGCCGAACGGCGCGCACCTGTATTTCCTCGGCACGAATGCACGCACCGCCCAAGGCTATCACGGCAATTTCTATTTCGATGAATTCTTCTGGACGCACAATTTCACCGAGCTGAACAAGGTGGCGTCCGGCATGGCCTTGCACAAGAAGTGGCGAAAAACCTACTTCTCGACGCCATCGGCCACCACGCACCAGGCTTATCCGTTCTGGACCGGCGAGGCGTTCAACAAGCGCCGCGCGAAGGGTGAAAAGGTTGACATCGATGTCAGTCACAAGCGCCTGTCATCGGGATTCACCGGTGAGGACAAGATCTGGCGGCAGATTGTCACGATCATGGACGCGGCGGCCGGTGGCTGCGACCTGTTCGACATCGACGAACTGCGTGACTTCGAATACTCGCCGGACCAGTTCGACAACCTCTTGATGTGTAACTTCATCGACGATTCCGCGTCGGTGTTCCCCTTGGCCGACCTGCAGCGCGGCATGGTCGATTCGTGGGTGGATTGGGACGACTATAAACCGTTCACGGCACGCCCCTTCGGCCACCGGCCTGTGTGGATCGGCTATGACCCGTCATTGACTGGCGACAGTGCCGGCTGCTCGGTGATTGCTCCGCCGCTGGTCCCTGGCGGCAATTTCCGCATTCTGGAGCGTCACCAATGGCGCGGCAAAGATTTTGCGGAGCAGGCCGCGCTCATCAAGGAAATGTGCGCCCGCTACAACGTGCAGTACATAGGTATCGACACCACCGGCATGGGTGTGGGTGTCTATCCCTTGGTGAAACAGTTCTTCCCTGGCGCGACCGCGATCAGCTATTCGCCCGAAGTCAAAACAAGGATGGTGCTGAAGGCCCAAAACATCATTCGCAGCGGCCGCCTGCAGTTCGATGCGGGCTGGACAGACATCGCGCAGTCCTTCATGGCCATTCGCAAGATCCTCACGCCCAGCGGGCGCGCTGTTACCTATGACGCCGGCCGCTCGGAAGAGACCGGTCACGCTGACTTGGCCTGGTCGGTCATGCATGCCCTCGACTACGAGCCTTTCGAAGGCACCACCGCTAACAACACCTCTTCCATGGAGTTCTTCTGATGAAACACAGAGCACGCCGCCGCGCAGCTGCATCCGACAACACGCTGCCGGCCAAGGTCGATGCACCGCCGCCAGCCGTTGAGGCATTTTCTTTCGGCGACCCATCACCCGTGCTGGAAGGCCGGGATATGCTGGCCGACGTCGAGTGCTACCGCAATGGTGATTGGTACGAGCCGCCTTTGAGTATGGTCGGCCTTGCCAAGTCTTTGAATGCCAGCGTTCACCATGCCAGTGCGATCTGGTGCAAGGTCAATATCCTGGCCTCCACCTTCCAGCCGTCTGCCGTCTTGTCGCGGGGCGACTTCACGCGCCTGGCGCTGGACTTCCTGTTGTTCGGCAACTGCTACGCCGAGCGGCGCGAGAGCATGACGGGCAAGCTGTTGAGCCTCAAGCCGGCGTTGGCCAAATACACGCGCGTCGGCGTGGAGCCAGGGCGCTACTTCTTCGTCAACGGCTGGCGAGATACCTACGAATTTGAGCGGGACGGTATCTGGCACCTCCAGGCACCAGACATCAATCAGGAAGTGTATGGCGTGCCGCAATACGTCAGTGCGTTGCAGTCGGCCTGGCTCAACGAATCGGCCACGCTCTTCCGCCGGCGCTACTACCTTAACGGCTCGCACGCGGGCTTCATTCTCTACATGACCGACACGGCCAGCAACGTCAATGACGTGGACAAGCTGCGCGAGGCCATGCGCAACAGCAAAGGGCCGGGCAACTTCCGCAACCTGTTCGTGTATGCGCCAGGTGGCAAGAAGGACGGCCTGCAGATCCTGCCGGTCTCCGAGATCGCGGCCAAGGACGAATTTTTCAACATCAAGAACTGCACGCGTGACGACGTGCTGGCCGCGCATCGCGTGCCGCCGCAATTGCTCGGGACCATGCCCAACAACACTGGCGGATTCGGCGATGTCACGAAGGCGGCAGCCGTCTTTGGCTGCAACGAGATTGAGCCGTTACAGGCGCAGTTTCTTTCCTTGAACGAGTGGGGCGGCCAAGAAGTGGTCCGGTTCCGCCCCTATCAACTTCCTACCAATGAGGGCAAATAACCATGAGCGATCATGCAGATAACGCTGACAACAAGATCTATCGGACTATCGCGGCTGGCCTGGCAGCCGCACGGCGCGCGCCTTCTCTGCAGCCGGATTGCCGCTGCCATTTTTGTGACGAATCGGTGGCGGTCGACCTGCTTTTCTGCAATATTGACTGCCGGGACGATTTTGACCGCTTCAATAACGCCCGCAAAAAGTCGGGTCTTGGCTGATCATTTCTAGCGCCTTGATAGCTTATGGATTTTTACCTTGCCGCCGTCGCCTAGTCCTACGCTTCTGTCAGAGCAAGTGGCGCGTTTGTCAGGAATTCTCTGATGTCTATTAAATGGTTCTTTCCTGATAATAGCTACAGCCCTCTGATGTCCTAATCTGGCACCCACGGCCAATATTGAGGAGAGGTCATGGAGAAAGCCAATCGAGGGCGCATATTGCTAATTGTCGAGGACAATTGCGATGTCCGGGCCATTTTTTCAGAGGTCTTCCAAACTGAAGGCTACCGCGTGTTGGAAGCCGAGAATGGCCGAGAAGCCTATGACATGATGATAGGGTCTGATGAATCTGTGAACGTTGTTTTAACAGATTTGAGGATGCCGATTATGGATGGGTTGGAGTTCGCAACCTTGCTCAAGAATGACTCTCGATTTTCATCCATACCAATTGTGCTGTTGAGTGCGACACCCTTGAAAAACTCTTGGCAAGCATTGAGAGTTTTTGACGCGCTGCTTGTAAAGCCTTGCTCCTTCGATGTGGTTGTCTCGGCTGTTCAAAGTGTTCAGTAGCCGGGAACGGTATAGCTTATTCTTGCTATCTACCTTTCGTTTAAATTTCGGACTTCCTTTCTATCGACTTTGCGTACGCCTACAGCTTCTCTGATTGATAGAAGGCCGCAGCAAAATCCCAGATTGATCTAGAAAAATCAGCCGAGATCACTTCGCCTTCTTTTCGCGTCGTCTCTTGCATCTTCAAGTAAGCGTCTGACGATGACCCTCCTTCTTACAATTTCTGCATGAACCTTTGAGCTCATCGGCATAGTGGTTGTGAGGTCCTTTAGGCTAGCAGTGCTTTCACTAAAGCGATTTTTCATGAGAACTCCCCTTGAAAGACTGCGTCATTTGAACACGTTTATCGTCTCGTATTACGGTGGCGTGAAAATATCTATGAATGTCGTGACGCTATCGCCTTTCCTCCGACGATAGAAAAATAAATGCGCTCCATATCTGTATTAGAGATGGAATAGGAGTAAGGTCTGCATGTCCTCTTTCGGATCAAGGTCCGGGCTAACGCCTCACCTTGATTTCGTTTCCTCATCCCGACTCTGTTGCCTCTTCACTTTCTTGAGCCCCTCCGTTGAGATGTTTTAGTGTCGTCTCTTTGGAGAATCAAATGCTTAAAGCCAATAGCGTGCGCACGTTGTCCACGGCTCCCGTATACCGAAATTTTCCGCTTTCTGGAAATGCTGGCTATCAGAATTACTCAACGCAGACCGAAGATGCCGAGTGCATTCAGCAAGTGCTAGAGAATCTAGCGCGTAGCCGAGGCCAGACAAACGATGTTTGTGGTCAGAGGGTGGTCGTTTTGTCAGAGGACTGAAGATCTTTGCGGCTTTGTAAGTCGCAAAGTAGCTTTCAGTTCTCCGCCATCTTGATTTTCTTTCTTTTCTTTTGCACCTGGCTCGCGCTCACTATCTTGATACCTCGGAAAGACGCTCTTCTAAGAGAGGCACTATTTGACGTGGTTACCTATTTTTCATCATTTATACCTTAAGGCAGAGATGAAGCTTTATACCAACGGCCGGTTTAACAGTGAAGAAGTTGCCGAAGCAATAGAGAAGCACCGAAGAGAGCATGGTGACTGTTATTTTGAAAATGAAAAGATCGCAAATTTCTCTAACCTTGATTCAAGGGCACGGACTTTTCGCGAAAGGGTGGCTGGGTGGCCGAGGAGCCCAAACACCTACCGACGCGGCACCTCAGCCAAGTTGGAAAAGTAGCCGAAATAGTAGTTGTCGATGATCGAAGCGGAGGCTTAGTAACAAGCCGTTACCTTTAATTGGATCGAATTTCTTTGAGCACGGACATGGCGGCCTGATCCGTAAATGCTCATCCCAGACCGCTTACAGAGGAAGAAGATGTCAGATACCAATCCGCCACCTGATAAGACAGACAAAAATCAAAATCTTGAACCAGTACGTGGGCATCCCCAGCAACAGCAAGGGCATGTGCCCAATCAAGAACAAGCCGGGGCCGGTGATCATCGGCCCCGTCAACCTGCTGACAACGGTGCAGAAAGTCACGGTTCGCAAGCGCAACAGCAGAGCGATGCTCAAGAGCTCCAAGAAAAAGCGACCGATAAAAAGCATCTTTCGTTGGTAAAACGTCCGCTTGACCCAAGTTAGCGCTGCTCCCCCCTCATCACAACCATAATCTGTGTATAGCGGAGCTGGTAGGTAGCTGACCGAAGCTAGGAAAAAACTTTATACGCTGCCAGGGCTAATAAAGGAACACTGCCCCCGGAAATCTTTGCCGGCGCATCTGCGCTACTAATTCGATAAGGGATGTATGCCTACCTACCAAACTTCCGATAGCTCGGGAGCATTTATTTATGAGCTGAAATATTCGCATCATTCAGATGGATGGCGGATGAATAGCATCTCCGTTCTGCGAAGTGACAATGAGGTGTTTTCGAAGAAAGATCTTGCTGGCGTGTATCGGGCAGAAGCTGTTTTACTTGCGCAAGGTGTCAGTATGTGCGAAGCGGCAATTGCGCGGCTTCGCTCGCCGGTTTCTTTCTAAGCGCTAAAAAAAATTCAAATTACAGATGTTCGCCGGAAAGTATTTGCGAAAATTATCTTTTGCTTGTGGCGCAATTCTTCACAGGTTTCACTAGTTTTTTGACGTTCACTCTCCGACTGGAAATGCATCCGGTTGAAGTAGAGCCAGACGGAGTTACCCCATCTCTTATAGCCAGGCCGCTACGATCCAAAGAACGGCCAAGCCGACAAAATCCTTCCCAATCGTCTTCCCACACGTTTCGTCATGCCACGCCTTCGCCGAGTCATAGGATGGCCTGTTCGTGACCCATGTCGTGGCCACGTCGTAGCCCTTGGTCGCAGCCAGTGACGAATGAATTTATTTTCCAGCTAGTGCGTGCGGACTTCGGTTGCGCGGCACATCGAAGTTCTCAAATGACAATTTGCGGTGCTCCCTACCTCTGTTGAGCTGAAATAGGCTTGCCTGAATGTTCCGTCCTGCAGGCGTCATTAGGGGGAAGGCTTAAAGTTATTAAAAATGCAACAATGATTTTCGTTTAGACCCTGCGCGCGCGGTTGCCCCCACCCCGCGCCTGCCCGCTACATAGGTCGGTATTGACTCAAATTTGCGTCGGACGCCGAGGCCCTTCCAGTCTGGCGCAGCGGCCCATCTGGTGGGCGCCCAATCTGACGCATTTTGATGCAGTATGCGGCCATTCGGAAAATTGCCAAGTGGAGCAATAATGTAGAATGCCCGATGCCATGGAGCCCGTTTTTGGCGGCCTGCCCAATGAATTTACGAGTTAATAAAGAAATGTATGACCCACTCACAGAAGAATGAGCGCCCAATTGGTATTGATTTGTTTGCTGGAGCTGGCGGGCTATCTTTGGGCTTTGAGCAAGCTGGCTTCGACGTAGCCGCCGCGGTAGAGATCGATCCAGTTCATTGCGCTACCCATGAGTATAATTTTCCAGATTGCACAACTATCTGCCGTAGCGTGGTCGATTTGACCGGAGAAGATATTCGTAAACGAGCAAAGCTCGGTCGGCGCGATATTGATGTTGTATTCGGCGGTGCCCCGTGCCAAGGTTTTTCGATGATCGGAAAACGTGCCCTCGATGATCCGCGTAACCAACTAGTTTTTCACTATGTCCGGCTCGTGAAAGAGCTGAAGCCTAAATATTGTGTTTTCGAAAACGTGAAGGGGCTGACACTTGGCGCGCACAGTAAATTCTTACAAGAGCTGATTGACGCATTGAGCGAGGCTGGCTACGAAATTCTTCTTCCGTATAAAGTTCTAAACGCAGCTGATTTCGGCGTTCCTCAACAACGGCATCGACTCTTCCTGATAGGAACGCGCCGCGGCCAGAAAGCTCCCGTTTATCCCGAACCAACTATCAGAGTGACTGTGGCAGACGCTATCTCGGATTTGCCGGACGCCGACACATTCGCTGAACTCAAAGAAACCGATGAGGTTGCCACAAAGTGGCGCACCAAGAGCGAGTATGCGCGTCGTTTACGAGGGCTGGAAGATGACCCAGAAAATTTCGGCTACTTGCGCAAATTCAACCCCAATTTTTTGACTTCAAGCTTGCGTACTGAGCACACCGAAATATCGAAAAGCCGGTTTGTGGCGACCGAGCCGGGTACAACCGAGCCTGTCAGCCGCTTCCATAAGCTCAAGCTAGGCGGCCTCTGCAACACCTTAAGAGCTGGAACCGACAGTGCTCGTGGCGCATTTACATCGGCACGTCCAATTCACCCGATCTTTCCGCGGGTCATTACCGTTCGAGAGGCGGCGCGCCTGCATTCTTATCCAGATTGGTTTCGCTTTCATGTGACTAAATGGCATGGGTTTCGGCAGATAGGCAATAGCGTGCCCCCGCATTTAGGCCGTGCTGTTGGCAGGGAAATTTTAAAGGCCCTTGGGAAAACAGCGTCTCGACCCGCGAAGGTTGTTATCAACCCGGACGATGGTTTGTTACGGCTGGATATGAGCGCGGCGGCACGTCGGTTTGAGGTTAAGCACGATGTAATTGCCCAGCGACTACGAAAGGGCATCGAGCAAAACAATAAATTAACCAGAGAGATTGTTGAGATGGTGCCTAAGGAAGAATATGCCAGCTAAAAATCCGAAGACGTCCAGTCGGTCGCCCTCTGGGAGCGATGATAAAAAAAATAGGTACGAAACAATTATTGAGCATATTTTTGTTCAACACTATCAAGCTGGCATAACTGAATTCGAGTTTGAACGTGAAGAGATTCGCAAGGCGGCCGATATTCTTTCAATAAAAGTGCCTGACAATATTGGTGACCTGCCTTACACGTTCCGTTATCGGCGAGATTTGCCGCGGGCAATTCGCGAAACGGCAGACGCGGGCAAAGAGTGGATTATCCAAGGGGTCGGCCGATCAAAGTATCAGTTCAAGCAAGTAACTCTCAATAGAATTGTCCCTCGCGAAGAATTGGTGACGATTAAAGTTCCAGATGCGACTCCTGAAATAATCGGTGCTTATGCACTTGGGGACGAGCAAGCATTGTTAGCTAAGGTTCGCTACAACCGTCTTGTAGATATATTCCTGGGTATAACAGCCTACTCTCTACAGAATCATCTCCGTACTACAGTAAAAGGAATTGGACAAATTGAAATAGATGAGATTTATGTGGGCATTGACAGAAACGGGCGACAGTTTGTAGTGCCTGTTCAAGCTAAAGGTGGCAATGATAAGCACGGAGTAGTTCAGACCCAGCAAGACATTGCCTGCTGTCGCCAAAAATTTAAATCTCTAATTTGTCGCCCTCTATCAGCCCAGTTCATGAGCAACGGACGAATCGCGATGTTCGAGCTTACGGTAGAGGAAGATGAAGTAAAAATTGTCGATGAAAAGCACTATCAGCTCGTCCCAGCAAACAATATTTCAGACGAAGATCTGCTTAACTACAAGGTGCGCGGGGAGTAATAATTTATTGAGTTTGAGTAAAAAACGCCCTTAATTTCAGGGCGTTTTATATGACGTTTTTCAAACGTTTAACAGTCCACAAAGATCAATAGCCTTATTCGCTAGCAAGGTCGCACGGCTTCTTAAAAACGCTTCATAGTTGTCGTCAAACAAGTTATTTGGACATAGCTGAGATTGAAGAATTTCGTTCACATTTTCTGCCATATGTTGGCGATATGAGCTTGGGGCTCCGCCACCAAGCTGACGATTATCCGCTCGTGCGATGAAACAAAAGTTGGCCAAAATATTCTCACTCATTTGCGCTTGGCCACTTTCTAACAAAAACGCTTTCGGCATTAAGTGATGGAATTCTTTACGGTTGTAATGCTGTAGCTTGGTGCGCAAATCTACGGGCGCTCCGCTTACGAAATTTAAAGGTCCCAATTGGGCTAGTAGCGCGATGAACGTTTTGGTATTAACCGAACTAACAAGGAACCGGTTGTCCAAGAAAAAAGACTCGGAGATGTTGACTTGTATTTGCGCTAATCTGGATGGTTCATTGCGGCGCAACTGTTGCGCCTCTTGAATGTCAGCGTCGAGATGTCTCAATACGCCCGCGCTATATCTGCCGGAAAACGAGGCTCTCCAGAACCACTGTACTAAGACTCTTCTCTGCTCATCGTTAACCGCCACCTCTTTATTTCCAACACTCGAAAAAAACACAGCCAACGGGATCAAAGAGTTCTCATAGGGTAAATTTTCAATGGACGGTAGGTTAAGAGCCGATTCTAAAAAGTCCAACGCACCCCTGATGCCATTTACCACTTCCCCAAAGCGTTCTCGGACAGTAGCGCCGTTTAACAGTACTAAACTTTCCGGTCTAGACGAGCCAGTAAGAATCGCCGCTGAACATCGAAGCAGCAAGCTAATGTCGTTCGAGAGCCCTGTAAATCCGTAGTCAGATAATTCTGAAATAAGCTCTTCAAATTCCGACTGTAGTTGAAAGTCTTCACTCCACGTCCAGGCAGATAGCAGTTGCAGAGTATCGAGAGGGATACCTTGACGGTTGATTCTCTCGAATATGATAGCCACCTTCTCTTTTTCGTCTGTACGGAACGACTGAATAGGAATCCGAACTTCGCGAAAAACCGTTTGCAATGCGTCGATTTGCAAGGCTAGTTCATCGGGCATATGTCGAGTAAGTCTGCGATATTCGGTGGTGTTAAAAATGGCTTTCAATGGGAAGTGTCGTGCAGGATCCACTTCGTCTGCAGCCAATGCAAAGAACTGAGTCTCCTGCACATCAGCAATTAGACGGAAGTCAAAATATACATCCTTCCATGTATCGGACTCTCCTATGAGCTCAGTTTGAAATACACCGAAGATAGACGTAACACGTTGCTGCCCGTCCAAAACGTAGTCTATGGGGAAATCTGCCGCTGGCTCTGGCAGGTCAAAGGGGCCAAGTTTATTTTCTGTTCGAAGCTGTTCATTAGTGCGCCAGAAAAGTAATGCCCCGAATGGATAACCTTTGTAAATGCTGTCTATCAAAAAAGCCACTCTGTCAGGCTCCCATACAAAGCCCCGCTGAAAAGCTGGGATGCGCACTTGCCCCCGATAAACAGAGTCCAAAATTTCCCTGATGCTTAGATCGTCCATTAGCCCCCCGATTAAGTAGATTTTTTCTCTATAACTATCAAGTTACGACGTCGTCTGGTAGGTACCGTGATACATAGCGCATCTTCGAAAGCCGTTCAGCGTAGAAGAGTGTAAATATTCTCAGCACCTTCGATGGCCGATCCTGGCAGGAAACGGACATCGGCAACTGTAGCAAACATTCGCATCTGCCAATGAAAATTCCGCTTCGCAATCGTCGAACGACCGGCGCCCAATAAGGGCTTGCGAGGCGCTAAATTTCTTAATTGCGAAGCAAAAAATGAGCTAAGTCTTTGATATAATGGACATTCGCGCCGGACTTGTAATCAGGGGGTGGCGGGTTCAAGTCCTGCAGCCAGCACCAAATACCGAAGCGGCTCACAGCGATGTGAGCCGTTTTCTTTTGGTTCGCAATCTTGCAGGCCCATCGTGATCCAGCAGCGCGCTGCGTGCTCAACATGGGCCGGCAACGCTGGTGCAACCGCACTAGGCTATCATCGAAGCTCTTTTCGCGACGACTGCCGGACTCGCTCCACGGCCGTCGCCGTCGTCGCGACAAAATTGTGGGCCGCTGTCGCTCGCACGCCTTACCGCCATCTCTTCGGTTCATTCTCGGAATCTCGCCATGGAAATCAAAGTCAACTTCCTCGACAAGCTGCGTCTTGAAGCCAAGTTCGACGACTTTACCGTCATCGCCGACCAGCCCATCCGCTACAAGGGAGACGGTTCGGCGCCGGGTCCCTTTGATTACTTCCTGGCGTCATCGGCCCTGTGCGCAGCGTATTTCGTGAAGCTGTACTGCAATACGCGCAACATCTCCACCGAGAATATCCGCCTGTCGCAGAACAACATCGTCGACCCGGAAAACCGCTACCAGCAGACTTTCAAGATCCAGGTCGAACTGCCGCCCGACATCGAGGAAGCAGACCGCCGCGGCATCCTGCGTTCCATCGAGCGCTGTACCGTCAAGAAGGTGGTGCAGCAGGGACCGGAATTCATCATCGAGGAAGTGGAGAGCCTGGATGCGGACGCGCAGTCCCTGCTCACGCTCAAGCCCGATGCTGGCACGAGCACGCACATCCTGGGCAAGGACCTGCCGCTGGAGCAGACCATCGCCAACATGTCCGGCTTGCTGGCTGAGCTGGGCATCAAGATCGAGATTGCTTCGTGGCGCAACATCATTCCCAATGTGTGGTCACTGCACATTCGCGACGCGCACTCGCCGATGTGTTTTACCAACGGCAAGGGCGCGACCAAGGAAAGTGCGCTGGCTTCGGCGCTGGGCGAGTACATCGAGCGCATCAGCAACAATCACTTCTATGCGGGTTCCTTCTGGGGCGAGGAGCTCGCCAATGCCGAGTTCGTGCATTACCCCAACGAGCGCTGGTTCAAGCCCGGCCGCGGGGACAAATTGCCGAAGGAGATCCTGGACACGTATTGCCTGGAGATCTACAACCCCGATGGCGAGCTGCGCGCTTCGCATCTGGTCGATACCAATTCCGGCAACGCACAGCGCGGCATCTGCTCGCTGCCTTACGTGCGCCAGTCGGATGGCCAGGTGGTGTATTTCCCCTCCAACCTGGTCGAGAATCTCTTCGTCAGCAATGGCATGAGTGCCGGCAATACCTTGCCTGAAGCGCAGGTGCAGTGTCTGTCGGAGATTTTCGAGCGCGCGGTCAAGCGTGAAATCCTGGAAGGCGAGATTTGCCTGCCCGATGTTCCCCAGGAGGTCCTGGCAAAGTATCCCGGTATCGTGGCCGGTATCAAGGGACTGGAAGAACAGGGTTTCCCGGTACTGGTCAAGGATGCCTCGCTAGGTGGCGTCTATCCGGTGATGTGCGTGACCTTGATGAACCCGCGCACAGGCGGCGTGTTTGCTTCCTTCGGCGCACACCCGAGCTTTGAGGTAGCGCTGGAGCGCAGCCTGACGGAACTGCTGCAAGGGCGCAGCTTCGAAGGGCTCAACGATCTGCCGCAGCCGACTTTCGAGAGCAATGCCGTCACGGAACCCAACAACTTCGTGGAGCACTTCATCGATTCGTCCGGCATCGTGTCGTGGCGCTTCTTCAGTGCCAAGGCGGATTACGAATTTGTGGAATGGGATTTTTCCGGCCAGGGCGAAGATTCCAACGCCGAGGAGGCCGCTACGCTGTTCGGCATCCTGGAGGAGATGGGCAAGGAGGCCTATGTCGCTGTCTACGATCAGCTGGGAGCGACCGCTTGCCGCATCCTGGTGCCGGGCTATTCCGAGGTGTATCCGGTCGAGGATCTGATCTGGGACAACACCAACAAGGCGCTGCTGTTCCGCGAGGATGTCCTGAACCTGCATCGTCTGGATGACAAGGCCCTGGCTGCCTTGCTCGATCGTCTGGAAAACAACGAGCTGGATGATTACTCGGACATCGCCACCCTGATCGGAATTGACTTCGATGAGAACACCGAGTGGGGCCAACTGACCGTCCTTGAACTGAAGCTGCTGATCAATCTGGCCCTGCAGCAGTTTGAAGAAGCGCACGACCTGGTCGGTGCCTTCCTGCAATACAACGACAACTCGGTGGAACGTGGCCTGTTCTACCAGGCGTTGAATGTCGTGCTGGAAGTGGAGCTGGATGATGAGCTGGAGCTATCCGACTATGAGACCAACTTCCGCCGCATGTTCGGCGACGCGCGCATGGATGCGGCCATCGGATCGGTGAACGGCAGCGTCCGCTTCTTTGGCTTGACGCCGACCAGCATGAAGCTCGAAGGGCTGGATCGCCATCAGCGCTTGCTGGATAGCTATCGCAAGCTGCACAAGGCGCGTGCCCTGTTTGCGCAGGCGGATTCTGCTTCAGCAGCTTGATGCAGTTGTCCTTGCTGCGGAAATGACCACTCGGCCTGATCTGCGATCAGGCCGTTTTTTCTTGTGCAAAGCCCGGGAAGATGCATCCATTCTTTCAACTTTCGCCTGAAGCAGGCTTTCAAGGAATGGATGGGTCCTGGTAAGCGCTATCGATGACAACGCCGCGTCGTCGCAACGTCTCTTCAGCCTGATCCCGGTCTTGCTTCAATAGCGGCAATTCCGCAGTGAGTGCGTTTTGCCAATCTGATCGCTTTGCAGGCCCAACTATCTGACGTGCCTCTTCCTTGCTGCCAACCAGGGATAACTTGAGGAAGTAAGCGCCTGGCTTGTTTCTGTCAAGTCGTTCCGTGTCGCGGGTCAGGGTCAAGGTCAGGTAAGCATGGTCAAGCTGGAAGCGCCATGTCGCATCAGCGGGAAGACTCATCCATTCATCCAGGTCAGGCACGTAGGCGGGATCCAGCGAGTGCACCGGTGATGTGATGGCAAAGTGCAAGGCTTGCGCTCCTTTCAGCCGCGGCAGCGAGCGCTCTGTGTAGTGACGCCAGCCAGCGGCTCTTATGTTGTTCAGGATGCGCATCATTCTCTGCCTTGCCTCATCGTGCGGGATATGCTCTTCAGCGCCCAAGCCGGCGTAGATGTTCCATTCAATGATATTTTCGTCCGGGAAGTGGGAATCCTCGTTACCAGAAATTCCAAGAACATCATTGAGCATGAATGCGTGTGTGCCGTTGCGTATCTCCACGGCACCCAAGGCATCGCGAGGCCAGTCCACTGAATAAAAGTTGACGTTGGGGGGGCTGTTGATCAGAACTATCTGATTTGGGTAGCGTGCGAGAAGTTCTTTGCCGGATTGATTGGCGCTGATTTCGATCTGATGGAGCATATTGATCGACTTCTCTGATTTGTCGGGAGAACAGGCGGTCAGGAGCGCGATGATCCAGAACATGGAAGTCATCGCGCCAACTCGGAATAGCCGGAATGCTTTCACTGGCATGAGCAATATAAAGTGAAGCTGCAGTGCGATCTCATTGTCTATTTGGTCTTGCCCGGCTTGGATAAGAGAGTCCTCATCTCGCTTTGGGTGGGTAGGCGATTATCAGAAGCCCGGCGGATCCCGATAGGCTTCGTCAATGTTGACTCCCTGTTTGCGCAAAGCGCTTTCGGCCTGCTGGCGCTCTTCCTTCAGCAGCTTCATTTCAGCGGGTAATGCTTGCTGCCAAACCGTCCGCTTGTCAGGGCCCACCAGTTGGCGGAATTGCTCTTTTTCACTCCGGAGGTTGAATTCAATGAAGTAGGCACCTGGCTGGTTGACGTCGTTCAGAGGATGATCGCGGGACAAGGCGATCGTCAGGTAGCCCTCCTTGCTCCAGAGTTTCCAAAGCGTGCGCCCGGGAAGATGCATCCATTCGTCCAGGGTTGGCTCGTAATCCGTATCCAGTCCATAAATGGAGGACGTGGATTCTGCATAGCGTAGTGCGTTTGCACCCGACAGGCGGGGGGCATCCGGATCGATATAGCGATGCCAGGAGGCCTTGCGCAGATTTGCACGAATGGATTGAAATTGCTTCCTTGCATCGTCGTGCATGATCAGACTGCTTTCCGCCAGGCCAGCATTGATGTTCCATTCGATGATGTTTTCGTTGGCAAATGAAGGCGAGTAATTCCCTGTTGCGCTCAACGCATGGTGAATGACAAACAGTGTCTCCGATGGCCCGATTTCAACTGTGCCGCGCGCGTCCTTGGTCCATCTGGCCGCATAGAACTTTGCGCCAGAGGGATGATCGCTCATCGAAAATACTCCGGGATAGTTCTTGAGGATATCGTCGCCGGACTGGCCGAGTTGGATATGAATGCGCTCGTCCATTGCGCGGTGCTCGGCTCCGCTGCCATTGCCGCAGCCGCCCAGCATCGCGGTCGCCATAACGAAAATCAGCATTCTGCCTATCGTGGATTTGAATGCGTAGGACACACGAGTCCGCTGGTATTCAAGGGAGTAAAAGATGAATGCACTGGGAATTTCCTCAGCTTGATCGTCAGCGGGCAGAGATCACCATGCCAGCAATTCGTACCGGACGTTATTGGAAGACCGCCGGATCCTGATAAGCCTGATCGATGGTGACGTTGTCATTCTTCAGTTGCGCCTCCTTCTTTTCCCGCGCCTGCTTCAAGGCAGGCAGTTCCTTCCTGAATTCCATTTTCCAGTTGTCGAGTTTTTCATCATCGACATAGCCGCGCAGATAGGCGTCCTGCGCCGTCAATGAATAGGTAACGAAGTACGCACCACTCTTGTCCGGATCAAGCCGGTTGGGATCCCGGTACAGTTTGATTTCGAGGAACACGTGATCGGCGTAAAAGAGCCAGGGAGTGCCGTCAGCCAGCCTCATCCATTGCGCCAGCGACAGGTCATGCGAAGGGTCGAGCGGATAGCCGGGGTTCTTCAGCGCGTAGGCCAGCGCTTGTTCTCCTTTGAGTCGCGGGCGGCTGATCGGGATCACCTTCGACCAACCTGCTGCGCTTAATGCATGCAGCAATGCGGTAAATTGTTTGCGCGCGTCGTCATGGGAAATCGTTTCTGCATCGCTGACTCCACCATTCACGGACCACTGCGAAATATGCTCTGCCGCAAACCTGGCGGAGGCGGTTCCCGTGACGCTGAGCACGGACGGCATTGAAAACGATCGCGGACCATGGTCTAAGGTGACAGTACCTGGCTTGCCAGCTTCCCATTTGGCCGTGACGAATTGCAGGCCGCTCGGGTGTTCGCTCGCTGTGAAAAGCCCGGGGTTGGCTTTGTTAAGCGTATCGACGGGTTCGTTGATCGTAATATGAACAGGTTGGCTCATCTTGGGTTTTTCTGAAGAGTCGTGGGGGTTGCAGGCGCTTAGCCCAGCAAGCAGGAGCAGCGGAAAAAGTGCGATCCGAACGCGTGTCCGGATCGGGTGCTGAATATGTTTCAACATGGCGTGGAATTGATGTCAGATCGGAGGCAGCATCATGGGGCGGTTTTCGAGATCCAGCGACTCGTCCATATGGACCCATCCCGCTATGGTACTGAGCTCCTGTTCCATATACGCGCGCTCTTGACCCATCAGTTGATGGAAACGATCGGCTGCTTGCGTGATCCAGTCCATGCGGCTCTTGTAGTCTTCCAAGATAGTGCCCTTGGGCGCAACTGACTTCTTCAATGGCTGTTTGCTGTCGCACGCGCTGGTGAAAGCCAGGCGCAGTTCGGGCGATACGAGGTTGACAAGGCGCCAGCGTTGGACTGCGACCCAATCAGAGAAATCCTTGTCAGCATAAATCAATGGCTGGAGGATGACATATTGCTCATGCTCGGCAATCTTGATCAAGTGATCCCACTGCAGCTTGCGGCGCTCGACGCGATCTGATTCTTCTTCAATCTGCTTGACCAAGGCAAAACCGGCCTGAATCTTGTCAAAGGTCCGCATGTTATTGATCTTGGAGAGGGCCTCGTCCTTCCATGGATAGTTCGTGACCTGTTCCTTGACCGCAGTGATATAGGCGGAAGCATCCCGTTGGCTAATGCACAGATCGAAGCTCGTGCCGAATCTCGTGTAATACCAATGCCAGCCACTGATGTCATAGAAGAGCCAGAGATTTCCTTTTGCCAGCCCTTTGAAGACGGTATCAATCGTTGCGACGCGGATGTCGTCCAGCGAACAAGCGACCGTCTTGCTGGCAAACGCACCCAGGGCCATCCAGTAGAAGCGGCCCTTTTTGGCCGGATCTCCATAATCTTCCTTCTCCAGATAGAAGCGCGCATAGGTGGCTGCGATCCTGCGAGCTCGGTCACTGTAGACCGGAATGATGGAACCTTCATTACGCCCGTGTAGTTTGCAAAGGCGCTTGGTGCTCATCTCCTGGATCATCGACCACATCAGATTGCAGTCACACTTGAGCTCCTGCTTGGAGTTCTCAGTCGTGTTGGTCTGCGATTGGACTTTGTCCGAGGCTCCCATTCAATTTCCCCTATTTACCTTGGTTTGTCTGCTCAGCTTTTGGCGGGCACGACCTTGAACCATTCCATGGCGAACTCCACGTGCTCGCTGGCCTCTGTGCCGACGCGCTCGCTCATGCCGTCTTTGGCCGTGGCCGCCAGCTGGTCACCCGCCGAACTCTTGATCCGATAAGGGATGTCGGGCAATGGAGTCCCATTGGGATCCTTCACCACGAAGGCCTCGTCAAAGAGCTTGTATTTGGTATCTGGCAGTGCCATCAGATCCGGCGAAACGCTCGCCCCACCCGGAAACGCATGCGTCGCCCCCTTCACCGAAAATGTCCCCGGACAGGCAAACGTGATATTCCCACCCTCCAGCGTCACCGAAGCCTGCCCCGCCTGCAGCACGATCTTCTGGCGCGCCTTGATCTCAATGCCTTCATTGACGCTGATGACGCTCACATCCTTGTCTGCCAGGATCTCCAGCGCATCGGTATGCGCCTGCAAGGAAACCGGGCCATTGCCGGCGAAGGCCTGGATGCCGCCGTCGTGCGCAAACAGCGTGGCTGCCTTGCCCGCCGCGAGGCTGGCGGTGTCGGCGGCAGTCCAGTGGGTATCCCCCTGTGTGGTCCAGTGAAGGTTTTCGCCAGCGTAGAGCACGGTGGAAGCCGCACTGGCCCAGTTGACGTTGGTGGGTGACTCCATCAGTACAGCGGCCTTGCTGAACTTTTCGACCGGTTGCGCGCTGTCGCTCTCGCGGGAACCCGCCTGGCTCTTGACTGCGTCCTGACCATTGACGCTGGCCGGATGCTTTCCCTGATCCTGCGGGTCGATGACAGAGATGAAATCGGTCTTGGCCTGCAAGGCGTCCGCACTGTGCAGCGCTTGCTGCTGTACAGCGGCCTCGCCCATGGACTGCGCCAGTTGCTGCGCACCCTTCAATTGCGCCACGGCTTCGTGGGCATCCATCTGCGTGCTGGTGACACTGGCACCCGCAACCGGACGTGCCGTCGAGGAAATCAGCAAGCCTTCGGCACCGCGCACCACACCCCAGGCGTCCGTGCGCAGTTCAAAGCCCTGGCCGCGATAGTTGCCACGCTGGGCTCCGGTATCTGCCTGATCGATCAGATGGCCGAGATTGAGCTGGGATTTGCCCTGGCTCGAGGCCAGACGCATGCGCAGTTGCGACTGCGTGTCGTCCACCACCCATTGATTGAAACCGCTGCCATCATGCGCCGTGCTGTGCCAGCCTGAAATCGTGCCGGCATGGTTGGCGTCAGACTCGGCTCCTGCCGGGAAGGGCGGCACATCATTACCGTTGTAAAGTTGTGCGACCACGACCGGACGATCAATGTCACCCTCGATGAAATCGACCAGCACTTCGCTGCCGATGCGCGGCGTGAACTGGCTGCCCCAGTTGGGGCCGGACTGCGCTTCTGCCACGCGCACCCAGGTGCCGGAGGCGTCGTTGCCGGGGGCATTGCCGTCCTTGTCATCGAGATTGCCGGTCTCGCGCAAGCCGCCCGGATTGGGCGACTTCCCGCGCTGCCAGTGGAACTGGACCCTGACGCGGTGATTGCGGTCGGTGGTAACGGCCGCATCCGGCAGGCCGGTCACCAGCGCAGTCTGAGTGCCACGCGCCGTTGGCTTGAGGCGCTCCGTGATTGCAGCAGGAACGATGGGGACTACCTCACGCACGGCCACGAAGCTGTTGCGGTAGGTCCCTGCCTTCAGGTCGTCATCGGATAGGCCGCCCGAGGAGGGCGTCTTGCCGAACAGATTTGCCAGCGAAGCAGGGATGAACTGTTCGAGGATCTGTGTGATGTTGCTGTCGAAATTGTTGCGGGCGCTGTGGCGCACCGAGAGCAGCTTGAAGCGGTTCTCGCCTTCGGGATAGCGCTCATGCTGGCTCAGCGTGAACTGCGCACCGGCACTGAGCTGGCGTGCCGCCCCCGCGCCTTCAAAACGCTTGTTCTGCATTTCCAAAGCCTGCAGCATCAACTGCGCATGGGCCGCGGCCGCCTGCTGGTCTGCAAAGTCCTGCTGGCCTGTGCCGTCGTAGACCGGCAGGGCAGGGACTTCACCTGCATCCAGGCTGGAGCTCTCTTCGGCCGAAGGTGAAGAAATCTTCTCGGGATGCCAACTGGCCAGCGCCACTGCGTTGGAACGCACGCTGCGCACGGCGCTGAAGTCGGTGATGGCATCGCTGGTCTCAGTGGCGGCGATGCGGTGAAAGCGGATGCGCGTATCGCCGCCGGGCAGATCAGGTGCCTTGGCCTCGCGGTCGAAGATGACCAGCTTGTGTCGCGCCTGTTGCTGGCCGGAGGCCTGGCCTTGCTCACCCTCCTGCTGATGCTCGAAGCGGAAGTTCAGGCCCTCGCTGGCCAGGATGCGGCGCAGGAAGGCGAAATCACTCTCGCGGTATTGCGTGCAGATGTCGCGCTTGGTGAGCGTCTGGGTGACATCCAGAGCGAAATTGGCTTGCGGGTATTCCTTCAGGACGGCGCTGGCGATGTCGGTAACGTTCATGTCCTGAAACAGGAAGCTGTCGCGGCGGCGGTCGAGGAAGGCGAGGAAGGATTCCAGCCTAAGCCTGTAGCGCGCCAGTCCGCCATCGGCACCCAGCCACGAAGCCTGGGTGCAGTAGCCGTGCCAGGCGCGTCGGCTGCCATCGGCCTGAAGCAGGCGCAGGGTCAGTTCGGTCCCGATGAATTGCTTCAGATCGAGATCGGTGGAGACGGAGAGGGCGTCGACCTCGAACTGGAAATTGTCATTGACACTTTCCTGGCCGTGGAAGCGCTCCACGACCAGGGACTCCGGAAGACCGGCTTCCTGCGCGCTGGCCAGCGTGATCAGGCGCGCGTGTTGCGACAGGCCAGGGCCGAAGAGTTGGTTGATGACGCTGGAAAGTGAATCGGGAAAAGGCAGATTCATCTGTGTGGCCTTCCAAGACTATCAGGGGAGAGATCGCGTTCAGGGCAGGGTGATGGTCAGGTTAGCGGTACGCGGTGCCAGCTTGACGATATCGGAATAGCCGGCCAGTCCGTTCTCCGTGCCGCTGGTCAGCATCCAGTTCAAGCCGAGGTACGCGAACAGGGCGATGAAGGCAAACAGCGAAGCCACCACCCACAGCGGCACATCATTGCGCAGCTTGTTGACGATGGCGTCAGGCCGCGCCCAATGTGGCGCGAAGCCGGCGCTCTTGCCCTTGAGATGGGCGATTTCGTCCCCCAGCCGTGCAGTCAGATAATTCAGTTTCTCCGGACCTTCCAGCGCGTACTTGCCCTGGAACCCCAGCAACAGGCACATGTGAAACACTTCCAGCGCCTGGATGTGCGCATTGCCGCGGACCCGCAGGTCTTCCAGCTGCTTGAAGAAATTTTCACCTGCCAGTTGATCGCCGAACATGGTCAGCTGCAGCGGACGGCGCTCCCAGGCGTCGCGGATGCCGAAGCTGGAGCGCAGGATGATTTCATCGACCGAGGCGCAGAACGCGTATTTGGCGGCGTAGACATCTTCCGGGGAGACGTCGAGTTTCTTCGCATTGCGTTCCACATCGCCCAGGAATTTCTGCATCTTCACCGAGAACGAAGCTTCATCCAACGGCGCGCTGCCATTCTTGAGCATGAAGAGCGCGTAGAAACCGTCATACATCAGATCCAGCAGCGAGCGCGCATTGACCGGCGCGGCGGCCATCTGGGCCGGGGGGAGATGGTCCTGATCGAGCAGGGAAGGGGCCGAAGTCATGTTCATTGCGTCACCGCCAGGAGTTCGAGTTTGAGGTCACGGATACCGGAAGGTACATAAATGCAGATCGATTGCGCCTGCAGCATGCGCTCATACATGGCACCCTTGCTTTCCAATGTGAAGTAATAGGTATCGGGGCGCACGGGCAGGGCAGCCGGCACTTGCGGCGAGTGCACCAGCTTCACGCCGGGCAGTGCGGCCAGCACGAATTTCTCCACATCCTCGGGCGCGCCGATCTTGAAGCGCAGCGGCACCACATCCACCAGCTCGATGGCCGGCAGGTCGGCGTTGACGGCCAGGTAGAAACTGGTCTTCTCGTCGATCTTGCCCGAGTCCAGCATGCCCATGTGATACGACGGCTTGCTCTCGTGCAGGGCGATGGCGAAATAGCGTGACGAGATGACGGTATCGAGCAGCTCGCGGATGATGCCATCGAGCCGCGCAAACGGCGGACCAGGATCACGATGGTCATACGGTGGCAGGTCCGCCAGCGCCAGGCTGCGCGAGAAGGTCATCAGCGAGCCGGCCAGCCCGAGCAATTGTTCATACAGGCGCTCGGGATGCAGCAGGGGATTGTTCAGATAGTGCGAGAGGCTGGCGTAAGCGGTGCTGGCCGTATGCAGCAGCCAGAAGGAGGTGATGTCACCCGATCGGAATTCCACCACGCTCTTGCTGGGTTCGCGATGATGTCCGTAGAGCGCGCTGACCTTGGCCTGCAACGCATCCAGCAGGCGGCGCAGGCGCAGGAACAGCAAGGGCGCCGCATGCACCGACAGGCTGGGGGCGACGAAATCGGGATCCAGTTCGAATCCTGATGAGCTTGCGCGGCGCAAGCGCACGATCGGAATGCATACCAGGGAGTCGCGCGGTTCGTTCTCGGAGACCAGTCGCACTGCCTTCTTCAAATAGCTCATCTCCGCCTTGGCCGCATCGGTGAAAAGATCCGGCGTCTCGATGTTGTCTTGAATGTAGCGACTGGACTGATGATTGCCGGTGCCCGAGGCGAAATTGCTGCCAAAGCTCTTCAGTGCCGGCAGGGCCGCGTAGAAGGTGACGGATTGTTGGGAAAGCGGAATTTCGGTCAGTTCGATGGGATCGGGCAGGTCGTCGCCATCCGGTGCCTTGTAGATTTCCCCGTCCTGGAAGATGGCCGACAGTTCGAGGATGCGCAGCGTATTGTTGTTCAGGGCATCGCGGTCCACCTGCAGGGAGGAGATGCCCCAGCAGTAGGGATTGAGCGCCAGCGCGGTCTGGTGCAGGCGTGTTTCGTGATAATGATCCTGGCGCTGGAAATGCTGTGGCCGGAGGAAAAGACCTTCGCCCCAGAGGACTTTGTTGGAGTGATTCACTTGGATTGCCCCGTCGTGATGATTGTCATGTCGCGATGTCCTGCGAATTGTTGTTTGAATTTCAATGACACTGAACCGGTGCCAGCATCAGATTCTTTTCCAGCGGCTTGCCCTGCATATCGATGGCCACGGCTCCCGCACCCACGGTCAATGAGCAGGATTGCAGGCCGACGGTAATGCCATTCTTCTCCGCTTCATCGGCCTTGAAGACGACACGCCAGCGCTGCGGTGCCGGATTGACGAACAGCGCCACGACACCGATGTAGCCGGCCTCATAACTGACCTTTTCGGAAATTTCATAGCGCTGGCCCGGTACCAGCGTGACTTCCTTGACCTCCAGCAGGTCGGCTCCCAAGGCTTCCTTTTCTTTTTGCGCACTCAGGAACGTGTCATATGACGCCTGTTGGAAACTAATGTTCTGCTTGAGCTTATAAATTTTTACCACCAGGGCCAGCGGCCGCTGCTGCGAATCGACATTGAGCGCCTTGGACGCGTGCAGCTTGATCGGCACGGTACGCGGCTGCTTCTGGGCGTCCGGGAGTTCGGGCGTGTCCGGCTTCTTCAGGCCGAGTGCCTCCAGCGTGGACTTGGCGGCCTGGGCGACCCCGGAGGCCGCGCCGACGGCGGCGCAGCCGGATAGAGAAAAAATGACAACTCCAGTTGTCAGGTGATTAATCAATCGGTTTTTCAACGCTGCCCCGTGCGGTTTATTGGATTTCTGATGAGCGATTTCTCGCGAGCCGAAAAAATTTTAGGAAGTCTTTACAGATTGTGGAACTGCATTTTCCCTTGAAGGTCTATGCGATACATTTGGACGAGCTTAAGTTCAAATTACTTAAAACTATTAAGTCGGGCAACAACCTGATAGTCGTGATTAGAACGTGGCGTAGTGAAAAAGTGCGGTTTCCAGAAGCATCAATTTCGCCAGAAAACTGCCGTCGCATCTCATTTGCAGCCTAAAAATCAGGAATCTCCGGAATTTTTCGGTGCCGACTAATTTGCTTGCGCGATGTCGTGCAAGGCTTTCTTAATGTCAAAAATATAAGGAGTGGTTTCCAATGCGTGCGAGCAAATTCAAGACAGGTCTGATCATTCCGGCGTTGCTGGCGGTGATGTTGGTGGGTTGTGCCAATACCCAGGGCAAGCCCAATCCGGAAGATGAGGCCAAGAACACGCTGGAAAGCGGAGTGGCCCAGGCCAATACCGCGCAGGCGGAAGGCAAGACCGACGAGGCAGTGTCGGTGCTGAAGGTGGTGGCAAGCCGCTTCCCTGCCGACAAGGCGCCCTGGCTGCGTATCGCCCAGATCCGCTTCGATGCAGGTGATTACAGTGATGCGATCGTCAACGCCCAGGAAGCCCTCAAGCGCGATCCCGCCGACAAGGTCGCCAACAGCATCGTGACCGTCTCCGGTCTGCGTCTGGCCACCAAGTCGCTGGGGGATCTGCGCTCACAAAATGCATTGAATGGTTCGGTCAAGACCGAAGCACAGGACCTGACCAAGATCCTGCGTGAAAGCCTCGGCGAAAACACCTTGGTGCCCGCTCCGGCCAAGCCTGTTGCAGCGGTCCGTCCGCGCGGCAAGGCAGCCCGCAAGGCGGCTCCTGCACCGGCTGCAGATGCGGATGCCGGCAATGGCAGCAGTGGCGGTGGCAGCGGTCCCAATCCCTTTGGCAATCTGAAGTAAGGCGCGCCAGCGGGGGCAGCTTGTGCTGTCCCCGCTTTTCAAGCCGCCTCAGGCGAATGGGGCGTTCACTCAATACAGCAGCGGAGCAAACATGGCCAAAAGAGAAAGCATCCAGAAAAAACTGCAGAAAGTGCGTCCCCCGCGCGTGCAGATGACGTATGACGTCGAGATCGGTGACGCCATCGAGAAGAAGGAACTGGCCTTCGTCACCGGTGTGGTCGGTGATTTTGGCGGCAACTCGGAGGTGCCGCAGCCGCGCCTGAAGGATCGCAAGTTCATCAACATCGATCCCGATAATTTCGACGAAGTCATGAAAGGCATCGAGCCGCGCGCGGTTTATCGCGTCTCCAATGAGCTCTCCGACAAAGGCGGGGAATTCGCGGTGGAACTGAAGTTCCGCTCGATGGAAGACTTCCGTCCCGAGTCCGTGGTGCAGCAGGTCGAGCCGCTGCGCAAGCTGCTGGAAGCACGCACCAAGCTGGCCGATCTGCGCAACAAGATCGCCGGCAACGACAAGCTGGAAGACATCCTCAGCGACGTGCTCAACAGCACCGAGAAGCTGGCCGAACTCAGCAAGCAAACCAACAAGTAAAAGAGATTCCCATGTCCGCTCAAGCCAATACCGAAGCTGCCGCAAGTGCTGCGCCTGCCGCTGCTTCCAGCACTCTTCTGGATGACATCGTCGAACAAAGCAAGGTCGCCAAGTCCTCTTCCGAGCATGACCGCGCCAAGGATCTGATTACCGAACTGGTCAGCCAGGTCATGGAAGGGACAGTGGTCGTTTCCGATAACCTGTCGGCGACCCTGGATGCCCGCATTGCCGAACTGGATCATCTGATCTCGAACCAGGTCAGCGCCATCATGCATGCCCCCGAATTCCAGAAGCTCGAAGGCAGCTGGACAGGCCTGAACTACCTGGTGCGCAACACCACCGTTGGCGAGAATCAGAATATCAAGATACTCAACGCCACCAAGAAGGAACTGGTCAAGGACTTCAACTCGGCCCTGGAATTCGACCAGAGCGCCATGTTCAAGAAGGTATATGAAGAAGAATTCGGTACCTTCGGTGGCGCGCCTTTCGGTGCCTTGCTGGGCGATTACGAGATCACGCGCCAGCCTGAAGATATGTACTTCATCGAGCAGATGTCGCGCATCGCCGCTGCGTCGCACGCCCCCTTCATCACCGCCGCATCGCCTGAGCTGTTCGGCCTGGAGAGCTATGCCGACCTGGGCAAGCCGCGTGACCTGTCCAAGGTCTTCGATACGGTCGAATACGCCAAGTGGAAGTCCTTCCGCGAATCCGAGGATTCGCGCTATGTCGGCCTGACCCTGCCGCGCTTCCTCGGCCGTCTGCCATTCAATCCCAAGGATGGCACCACCGTTGAAGGCTTCAACTTCGTCGAGGATGTGGATGGCACCGACCACTCCAAATACCTGTGGTGCAACGCTGCCTATGCCTTCGGCAGCAAACTGACCAAGGCTTTCGAGGACTTCGGCTGGTGCGCGGCCATTCGCGGCGTGGAAGGTGGTGGCCTGGTCGAGGACCTGCCCACCCACACCTTCAAGACGGATGAAGGCGAAGTCGCCCTCAAGTGCCCCACCGAGATCGCCATCACCGACCGTCGCGAGAAAGAACTGTCGGATCTGGGCTTCATCTCGCTGGTCCACTGCAAGAACACGGATTACGCCGCCTTCTTCGGTGCCCAGTCCGCTCAGAAGCCCAAGAAGTACAACACGGATGCGGCCAATGCCAATGCGGTCCTGTCCTCGCAGTTGCAATACATCTTTGCCGTCTCGCGCATCGCTCACTACATGAAGTCGATGATGCGGGACAAGATCGGCAGCTTTGCTGCCGCTTCAAACGTCGAAGACTTCCTCAATCGCTGGATCGCGCAATACGTGCTGCTGGATGACAACGCCACGCAGGAAGCCAAAGCGCAATTCCCGCTGCGCGAAGCTTCGGTACAGGTGTCGGAAGTGCCGGGACGGCCAGGCGTTTATCGCGCCGTGTCGTTCTTGCGTCCGCATTTTCAGTTGGATGAACTGTCCGTGTCGCTCCGGCTGGTTGCGGAGCTGCCGCAGGCAGGTAAATCTTAACTATTTTTCCTCCCTCATGTTTACAGGATAAGTTATGGCAATTGACGTCTATCTGCAAATCGACGGCATCAAGGGTGAATCCACTGATGACCTGCACAAGGATTGGATCGAGTGCAAGACCGTTGACTGGGAAGTCCTGCAGCCGAAATCGGCAACCGCATCGACTGGTGGTGGCCACACCGCCGAGCGCTGCGAGCACAAGGACATCGTGTTCACCAAGGTGGCTGACCTGGCTTCGCCGCTGCTGCTGCAAAACTCTTCCTCGGGCAAGACCATCCCGAAGGCCAAGTTCGAATTCATGCGCGCCGATGGCAAGGGCGAGCGCGTCCGCTATTTCGAAATCGAACTGACCAACGTCATGATCAGCAGCGTCGCTCCCTCCATCGAGTCGGGCGAGATCCTGAACGAAGTGGTCGGCCTGAAGTACTCCACCGTCAAGTGGAAGTACACCCAGCAGAAGAAGGATGGCGGGACCGCCGGCAATACCTCGGGCGGTTGGGATCTGTCGACCAACAAGGTCATCTGAGGCTACCTTGCACTGAACGGATGAGCTGTCGGCAAAAGAACAGCCATTCATGAAGCGTATGACGTCCGCCGGTCCTCCGGCGGACTTCCGCTTTCAACACCGTGTGATTCACTATCAAGATCGTTGATTGGTCGGCCAGGCCAGTCGATTCACCCACCCGATAATTCGATCACCAGACGGGGGAAAGCATATGAAAGGCTTCGCGCCCAGCCTGTTTGACAAGCTGATGAATGATGGACCGCGTTCCTCCTTCAGCCCTGTCGTCAGCCGCCTGTCGTTAGAAGAACTCAAGGATGCCGTCGCACGCGATCTGGAAGCGATGCTCAACACGCGCTCCGTCGTGCCCGAGGAATTGCTGCAGCAATATCCCGAATGCAGCACCTCCATCATCGCCTATGGTCTCAATGATTTTGCCGGGATGAGCCTGGCCAGCCTGGATGACCGCACTGCCATCTGCCATTCCCTGGAAGAAGCCATCTCCCGGCACGAGCCACGATTGCGCAACGTCAAGGCCACGCTGGAGATCCAGGAAGGTTCGATCAACCGCCTCAATTTCGCCATCAGTGCCTTGCTCGTGGTCAATGCGGCGCGCGAGACCGTCAATTTTGACGCCGTCCTGCAGCCGTCCACCCTGCAATATTCGATCAGCAAGTCGCGAACCACGCGCATAGGAGTCTAAGTGCAAGAGCTGCTTCCCTATTACGAGCGCGAGCTGAGCTTCCTGCGGCGCTATTCCCGCGAGTTCTCCGAGCGCTATCCCAAGATCGCAGGCAGCCTGTTGATGGCCGGCGAGATCTGTGAGGATCCACATATCGAGCGCATGATCCAGTCCTATGCGCTGCTCAACGCGCGGGTCTCCAAGCGGCTTGATGACGACTACCCCGAGTTCACCGAGGCCTTGTTCGAGGTACTCTATCCGCATTACCTGCGACCTTTCCCCTCCTGCTCGATCGCGCGCATGGACTCTGCAGCCTCGGCTGCGCAGCTGACCAACGCCACCGTCATCCCGCGCGGGACGGCGCTATCCACGCGGCCGGTGAAGGGCGTGATCTGCCGGTTCCAGAGCGCTTACGATGTGCCGGTCGCGCCCATCCGGTTAGCACAGGCGGTCTTTTCTCCCATTATCGACGCGCCTGAAGCGGTAGTGTTGCCGACTTCGGTGACATCCTCCCTGTCCATCACCATCGAGACCACCACCGAGCAGGTGACCTTGTCCAAGCTGGGCCTGGCCTCGCTGCGCGTCTTCATCGATGGCGAGGCCTCGTTCTGCGCCGCCCTGCGTGACAGCCTCTTCATGCGCAGCACGGCTGCCTGGGTCGAGCTGCCGCGCAGCGGCCGCTGGACCGGGCTGCGCAAGGTTCCGCTGGCCGAGGTGGGCTTCGCTGAAGAGGACGCGCTGATCGACTTCCCGTCGCAATCGCATCCGGCTTATCGCCTGCTGACCGAGTATTTTGCCTTCCCCGAGAAATTCAATTTCTTCGACATCGATCTGTCGGCCATTCTCGCCGTCCTGCCGGCAGGGACCAAAAGCTTCACCTTGCACCTGGGCCTGTCCGGCTTGCGCGCCGATTCGCATATCGCCCGCCAGCTCGGCGGCGTCAGCGCGGCCAATCTGCTGCTGGGCTGCACGCCAGTCATCAACCTGTTCAGCCAGCGGGGCGATCCGATCCGCCTGACGCATGCCGGTGCCTCTTATCCGGTTCTGCCCGACGGGCGTCGTGCCTTCGGTTACGAGGTCTACTCGATTGATTCGGTCCAGCTGGTGCGCCAGACGCAGCAAGGCGAATCGATCACGCGTTTCCGCCCCTTCTATTCCCTGCGCCACGGCCAGGCTCCCGAGAGTGATGGTCACTACTGGGCCATGCGCCGTGACGAATTGGTCGCACTGAAGAGCCCCGGATATGAAACGGAGATCTCGATCGTCGATATCGATTTCGATCCGGCCAAGGTCGAGACCGATACCCTGAGCATCGAACTGACCTGCACCAACCGCGACCTGCCTGCCTTGCTGACCTACGGCCTGCCGGGTGGAGACTTGAGTCTGGAAGGTGGCGGCGTAATCCGCACCGCCGCCTTGTTGCGCAAGCCGACGCTGCCGTCGCGCTTCGAGCGTGGGCGCGGCGCGCAATGGCGTCTGATCTCGCATCTCTCGCTGAATCACCTCTCCCTCATGCGGGGCGGACTGGAAGCCTTCCAGGAGATGCTCACGCTTTACGACCAATCCAATTCACCCATTTCGCAACGTCAGATCAGCGCCATCGCTGCCATCGATCACAAAGCCACCACCGCATGGTTACCGGGCAATCCGTTCGCCAGCCTGGTGCGCGGCATCGAGGTCAAGCTGACTGTGGATGAAGAAGGTTTCGTCGGCAGCGGCTTGCACGCCTTTGCCGGCGTGATCGATCGCTTCATGGGTTTGTACGTCCACGCCAACAGCTTTTCGCAGTTGACCGTGATATCCAAAAGAACCGGGGAGGAACTGCTCAAATGCAGGCCACGCAGCGGAGATTTGAGCCTAGCGTGATCGAGCGGCTATTCGCCGCTCCTCACCGCTTCCAGTTTTTCCAGGCCGTGCGCATGATCGAACTCTGGTTCAAGCGCAACGGGGTGCCGCATGAACGTGCGGTCAGTGATTTCCTGCGCTTTGCCAATCGCACCGTACTCGGCTTTCCTGCCAGTGAAATCGAGGGGATTGAGACCTATCCGCCGCGCGAAGATGAGACTGTCTCCGTCGCTGACATGGAACAGGCACTGCGCAGCGGGCAGATGAAGTATGTGCGGCTGACGCCGACCTTCATGGGCTTCCTGGGCGGCAGCGGTTCGCTTCCTGCGCATTACACCGAGCGCATCGCCCGTCACCAGATCGAGCAGCGAGATGAAGGTCCGCGTGCTTTCCTGGATGCCTTTTCCACGCGTTCGCTCGCCCTGTTCTATCAGGCGTGGAGCAAGTACCGGCTGGCCTTTCAATACGAAGCCGGCCGCCGCGATACCTTCCTGCCGTTGCTGTTGTCCCTGTCGGGGCTCGGTTTCCGTTCATTGCGCGAGCGCCTGCAGGATATCGAGGGCAACGGTGTCCGCGACGAATCCCTGGCGCACTTCGCGGGGGCCTTCCGCCACCGTCCCGCCTCGGCACCCTACATGCAGAAGGTATTGGGCGAGTATTTCTCGGTGCCGTTGCAGATCGAGCAGTTCGTCGGCTACTGGTACAAGGTGCCGCGCGAACACCAGACCATGCTGGGTTCGACCAATTCGGCCCTCGGCACGGCCATGGCCGGCGAGCGAGTCTGGCAGCGCGACCTGCGCATGCGTCTGCGTATCGGCCCGCTGGCGATGAAGGATTTCGAGCAGTTCCTGCCAGGGAAGAAGGCCTCCCTGGCCTTGGCGCGCATGTTGGGCATGTTCACCGGATCGACGCTCGAATATGAAGTGCAGCTGGTGCTGCGTGCGCAGGATGTCCGCGGGATGGCGCTTGCGGGCACAAATGAAGGAGGACGCCTGGGTTGGGATACCTTTATCGCCACCGCGCCCGAAACAAGGGACCGTGCCGATATCCGCTACGAAATTGCCGTTCAGTGATGTGAAAGAAAACCACAAAAACCAAGGTGGCTGCCAAGGCCGCCGCCATTCAAAGCAGGAAGGAAACGCAGCATGGGCATCAACCTGAAATCCCTGATCAGCAAACTCAACGAGTCCGCGCGCCTGGCCACGGAACGCGCAGCCACGCTGTGCATGTCGCGCGGCCAGTATGAAGTGGACCTGGAACACCTGTTCCTGGCCCTGCTGGAGCAGCCGCAATCCGACTTTTGCCTGATCGCGCGACGTAGCGGCATCAGTCTCGACAGTCTGCAGGCTGATCTCGAACGCGAAATCGGCACCTTCAAGAACGGCAATACCCGGACCCCGGTGCTGTCTCCTCATCTGCAAACCTTGTTCGAACATGGCTGGCTGATCGCTTCGCTGGACAGCGGCAATCCCGCCATCCGCAGCGGCCACCTGCTGCTGGCGCTGCTGACCCAGAGCGAGCTGTCGCAACTGGCCTATCGCGGTTCCAAGCTGTTTGCCAAATTCAAGGTCGACGAACTGAAGCATGACCTGCACAAACTCACCGAAGGTTCGGTGGAAGCGCCCGCGATGGCAGATGCCGGCGGCAAGCCGGGTGAAGAGGACAGCGCAGGCGGCGATCCCGTGGGCGAACTGCAGCAGCGCGCTGCCAGCAAGACCCCGGCGCTGGACCAGTACACCACCCAGCTGACCCAGCGTGCCCGTGACGGCAAGATCGACCCGGTCATCGGACGTGACGCCGAGATCCGCCAGGCGGTCGACATCCTGCTGCGCCGCCGCCAGAACAATCCCATCCTGACCGGTGAGGCCGGCGTGGGCAAGACCGCAGTGGTGGAGGGCCTGGCCCTGCGCATCGCCCAGGGCGATGTGCCGCAGCCCTTGCAGGGCGTGGAGATCCATACGCTGGACATGGGCCTGCTGCAGGCCGGTGCCAGCGTCAAGGGCGAGTTCGAGAATCGCCTCAGGAACGTGATCGACGAGGTCAAGAAAAGCCCGCATCCCATCATTCTCTTCATCGACGAGGCGCACACCATGATCGGTGCCGGTGGCCAGGCCGGACAGAACGACGCCGCCAACCTCCTCAAGCCCGCCCTGGCACGTGGCGAGTTGCGCACCATCGCCGCCACGACCTGGAGCGAATACAAGAAGTATTTTGAGAAGGATGCCGCATTGGCCCGCCGCTTCCAGGTCATCAAGGTCGAGGAGCCGACCGAGGAAGTGGCATGCGCCATGCTGCGGGCAATGGCCCCGCTCATGGAAAAGCACTTTGGCGTGCGCGTGTATGACGAAGCGATCACCGAAGCCGTGCGCCTGTCGCATCGCTACATCAGCGGCCGCCAGCTGCCGGACAAGGCCATCAGCGTGCTCGATACTGCCTGCGCCAAGGTGGCGCTGGGACAGAATGCCACGCCGGCGCTGCTGGAGGGCGTCACGCGGCGCATCGAGCGTCTGGATGCCGAAATCGGCGCACTGCAGCGCGAGAGCGCCAGCGGCTCCGAGCATCAGGCACGATTGGCCGAATTGCAGGCGCAACACGCCGCGGCCCTGGCTGAACAGGCCGATCTGCAGACCCGCTGGGAGCAGGAGCGTGGCTTGAATGAGCGCATCCAGCAGGCGCGTGCCGCGCTGGAAAGCGCCAACAAGGAAGGTAGCAACAGCGGTGATGCCGATGCTGCGCGCGCCGACCTGAAGCAGTTGCTGGACGAGTTGAAGCAGCATCAGGGCGAGACCCCGATGGTGCCGGTCCAGGTGGATGGCCATGTGGTAGCCGAGATCGTGGCCGGCTGGACCGGCATCCCGCTGGGCAAGATGGTCAAGGACGAGATCAAGACTGTGCTGGGCCTGGACGCCTTGCTGCGCGAGCGCGTGCTCGGGCAGCCGCAGGCGACCTCTGCTGTCGCACAGCGCGTGCGTACCTCGCGCGCCAATCTGGACGATCCGGGCAAGCCCAAGGGCGTGTTCCTGTTCGTCGGACCGTCCGGCGTCGGCAAGACCGAGACTGCGCTGGCACTGGCCGACGTGCTGTATGGCGGCGAGCGCAAGCTGATCACCATCAACATGAGCGAATACCAGGAAGCCCATACCGTCTCCGGCCTCAAGGGCTCGCCGCCGGGTTATGTCGGCTATGGCGAGGGCGGCGTACTGACGGAGGCGGTGCGGCGCAATCCGTATAGCGTGGTGCTGCTCGACGAGGTGGAGAAGGCGCACCCGGATGTGCTGGAATTGTTCTTCCAGGTCTTCGACAAGGGCGTGATGGACGATGGCGAAGGCCGCGAAATCGACTTCAAGAACACCATCATCATCCTCACCAGCAATGTCGCTTCCTCGCAGATGATGCAGGCGTGCCTGAACAAGACTGCGGAAGAGTTGCCCACCCCGGATGAGCTCGATGCGCTGATCCGGCCCCAGCTGGTCAAGGCCTTCAAGCCGGCTTTCCTGGGGCGTCTCAAGGTCATCCCGTATTACCCGATTGCCGATGAGGTGCTGGTCGAGATCATTCATCTCAAGCTGGCGCGCATCGCCAAGCGGATCGCCGGCAACCACAAGGCCGAGTTCAGCTACGACAAGGCGCTGGTCGAAGCCGTGCTCGCGCGCTGCACCGAGGTTGATTCCGGCGCGCGCAATGTGGACAACATCCTCAACGGCAGCCTCTTGCCGGAGATCGCCGAAAGCGTATTGGCGCGCATGGCCGAAGGGCAGGGCATCAGCCGCATCAAGGTCTCGGCCAGCAAGAAGGGCGATTTCAAGTACACCATCCAGTAATCTTCACGAAGCGGTCAAGATCATGACGTGTTCCTCTCCACACCTTCACCCGGCAGCGCCCGCCGCTGAGTTTGTCCGATCAACGGCGGGGCAATCATGATTGCCTCGGCCATCGCCGCTCTGGCGGGGGCGTGGAATCAGTCCACGCGGGTGATGCGGCTGTACATGGCCGCAGGAGCGGAGCTGGGCGCTGAGACGCTGATGGCCGAGAAATTGCAGGCCGTCGAGCAGATCAGTGCGTTCCAGGAGGAGCGCGGTGCGATGGATGGCACGGCGGACATCGCCGGTTATCGCCTGCAGCTCTCCTGCCTAAGCCTGAACGCCGGCATTTCCCTTTGCAAGCTGCTGGGGCAGCCGGTGCTGGTTGAGCTGGATACCGATGGTGCGCCGCGCGCCTTCCATGGCCATGTCACCGACTGCCGGATGGAAGGAGCGAATGGCGGCATGGCGCGTTACGTGCTGACCATTGAGCCGTGGCTGGCCTTCCTGCGGCATCGGCGCGACAGTGCAGTATTCCAGGACATGACGGTGCCGGACATCATCGAATCCGTCTTCCGTGACTACCAGGGACAAGGCAAGCTGCAGCCCGCCTGGCGACTGGACTTGCAGGATGCCTCGGTCTACCCCAGGCGCAGTCTGGCGACGCAGTACCAGGAGACTGATCTCGCTTTCGTCGAACGCCTGCTGGCCGAGGAAGGCCTGTTCTACTACATCGAACACACCGGCGACCCGAGCAGCGCCAGCCTGGGAACGCACACTGTGGTCATCGCTGACCACAACGGCAGCTTCAAGCCCAATGCACGAGACCGGATCGCCTTCAGCCAGCCGGGAGCGGTGATGTCGCAGGACAGTATTGACCGCTGGCGCAGCGTGCGCCGCTGGCAGAGCAATGCGGTCGAGATCCTGACCTGGGACTACCGCCAGGCCGCAGTACGAGAGGCCAGCAGCATGAGCAGTACCGGTGGCGATGATGCCCACGGCAGCCAGGGCGAAAAACCGGGCGGTCTGGTATTGACCCTGCGCGATGCGCCCGGCGTCTACGCCAACGAGAACCGTGCGCAGGCCGAACGCCAGGCGCGCAATCAGATGCAGGCCATCGAGGCGCGCAATGAAATCTTCACCGGCACGGGCACGGTGCGCAGTCTCAGGCCCGCGACCAGCTTTACCCTCACTGGTCACTACGACCATATCGGTGGCGCGGATGACGAGTTCGCGCTGCTGCGGGTGGTTCACCAGGCGCACAACAATCTGAACGCGGATCTCAAGGCGGAGGCGATGCGTCTGCTGGGCGAAGCCGCACTGGACGAGCGCGCGGGTACGGGGAGTCTGCTCGATGCCGCCTTGCAGCCTGCGCGCGGCGATGCGCGGCCGGTTTACCGCAATCGTTTCGAGGCGATCCGCATCAAGATTCCGTATCGTCCCCTGCTGACGGATGCTGAGGGCAAGCGTCTGCATCCCAAGCCGGTGGCGAGCGGCCAGCAGACGGCCGTGGTGGTCGGCGCGCAGGGACAAGCGGTCCATACTGACCGCGATAACCGGATCCGTGTGCAATTCCATTGGCAGCGCGGCGAGCGCAGTCACAGCGGCTTGAGTTCTCCGGCACCGGAAGGTCACGTTGGCGCGCCAGCCAATGAACAATCTGGCACCTGGGTTCGGGTGCTGGCGGGTATTGCGCCGACGGCGGGCGCCAATTGGGGTGGCCAGGCGGTGCCGCGCGTGGGGCAGGAAGTCCTGATCGACTTCATCGAAGGCGACATCGACCGTCCGGTGGTCATCGGCACGCTGTACAACGGTCGCGGGCAGGACAATGCCCAGGGCAACCAGGCCGGGCAGGGTGCAGGTGCGGCCACCGGCAATGCACCGGCGTGGTTCCCTGGCGATGCGGACGGACACCAGCATGCGGCGGTGCTCTCCGGTATCAAGACACAGGCATTGGGTGCCAGCCAGAGCGGCGGTGGCGCGTACAACCAATTGGTGTTTGACGATACCCCCGGCCAGTCGCGTGCCTCGCTGCAACAGCATGCGGATGGCCATGACGGTGCAAGCGAACTGAATCTTGGTCTGCTGCGCCAGCAGACCGACAATCAGCGCCTGGCCGCCACCGGTCAGGGCTTCGAGCTGAAGACCCGCTACAGTGCGGCCGTTCGCGGCGGTCAGGGATTGTTGTTGTCTACGGAGAAGAGTTCGGGGGCGCAGCTGGATGTGCGGGGTGCGCTTTCGCAGCTGGCGGACAGCGTCGATAAGCAGAAGCAACTGGCGGAGACCGCGCAGAAGCACAATGCCAAATTCGAGGGCGAGACGGAAGCGGGCAAGTTGCCCGCGGTGGAATCGCTGGCGGAGTCGGTCGAGGTGCTCAAGGCGAGTGCTACGGCTTCATCGGGCAATGGCAGCGGTGGTGAGGGCAGCGAAGCAAGCACAACGGGCGCGACCGCCTTCAGCGCTCCGCAGTTGCAGCTCTCCAGTCCGGCCGGCATCGCGGCGGCAACACCGGCCAGCGCGATTCTGGCAGCCGGGGTGACCAGCAGCGTCACGGCGGGCAAGGACATCAACCAGATTGCGCAGGGCAATCTGCATCATCTTGCCAAGGCAGGGATCAGTCTTTTCACTTACGGAAAAGTCGGTGATGCCAGCAAGCCGGTTCAGGATGCCGGTATGGCGTTGCATGCTGCATCGGGCAAGGTCAGCGTGCAGAGCCAGGCGGGAAAGACCCTGATGACGGCGGCGAAGCAGGTGACGGTGGCCAGCGTGGGGAAGGATGTGCAGATCACGGGCAAGCAGCATGTGCAGTTCAGTGCGCAGGGCGCGTGGCTGAAACTCGAGGGCGGCAACATCGAGGTGCATGGGCCGGGGGCGATGGAGTTCAGGGCTAGTGCCAAGGAGTTGACGGGACCGGCCAGTAGTACATCTTCCTTGACCATGTCCAGCGGCGACATCAAGGGCTGTTCCCAGGCCAGCCAGGATGCCAGTGCGGCGATGGCCGGTGCCCAAACTTTATAGGGCAGGAATCAATGGAAGATAACGTGACAATGATTGCAACGCCGCTCTGGGATTCGTATGTCAGTGCATTGCATTCACGTTTCCAAGAAAAGCCTTGTCTTGCCTGGATCAACCCTGCCCAAGGCGATCCCTTCGAGACCGACGAATTGGTGGCGGCCAGAAAAGTGTGCGTTCCCATCATGCATCCGCACTTTGACATGCGTTATGCACCTTACTTGGTGGAACTGGACCTGTCCCGATTCCAGGATGGTGATGTACTGGCTCGCACAGTGGAGTTGGCAGCCAATGCATGGACACTGGACAGCTTGCAGAAAATGAACGGACAGCCGGTATGCGGATGGGTGGCAGCTTCATGCTCAGCGAGGGATCTGGCGGCTTACTGGGCGCGTACGTGCCACATTCACCGGCGTAACGGCCAAACCAAGCTGCTCCGCTTCCATGACCCTGGGGTACGCGAATGGCTGTGGCCTACACTTGACAGACTGCAGCACACCATTTTGCTGGGGCCGGCGACCTACATCCTGTCGGTTGGCCGTAACGGGCAGCTACTGGAGCAGGGCCTCGACGAGACCGAGCCGCACCAACAGAATCCATCCCTGGCGTTGACCGCAAAACAATGGAACGAGGTAGAGGATTATGCAGTCGTCCACGCTGCCTGGCTTGCCCTATGCGGGCAGGATGAAGCATGGCGTGGCCGCCTGTCACAGCAGCCAGGTTGGCAATACAACGTGCTGGATTGCCTTCGACACGCTACCGAGTACCGCATTACGGACGCGCAGGATCGCGTCTTGTTCGCCAGGCACGCCTTGGAAGTTGGCACAAATTTTCATTTGAATGCCTTGCTCTCACCAGTGTGGGAAAGGACGCGCGCTGGCGAATACTATGGCGGCGCGCTCGAAGAGCTTATTGGCGACAGCGCCGACCGCCTGTTTATCCATTTGCATCACGAGACCTGAGCCATGGCTTGCAACAACCCCCAGAATCCGCAGTGCCCCAACTGCAACAAGAGTGGCCTTGCCATCCTGCCGGCGCGCTACGCCGTGGTGCCGATGCATGTCGATGCAGCTTTGCCAGCTCCTTTGGGCAACAAGGTGAGCAGCGTCAGGCTGAACCATCACAAATATGCATTGCGTGCCTTAAGGGCAGGATTCCTTTACGTCTTTCATGAGAAGCATCCGCGCGGCAGTCACATCAAATGGGAGGTGTACGGCGTTTCGGAGGCAGGTACGCTTTGGAAGATGCCTTCGGCCAGCGCCATCAAGGCCGTGAACGAGGAGCCGCAGTGCTCACGCAACGGACACAATCTCCCGGCCTCGGTCATCACGATCGAATCTCCCGAGAAATGCAAGCGAGTCTGGATCGCTTTCTCGGAGCATATCTGGAGTACCGAGACGCTCGCAGACTTCGAGAAGGACGCCAAACTGCGTGACCGGCGCATGCAGACCTTCCTGCCCGCGACCTGGATTGCGACCGGCGGTTATCGCCACGGGCTGCCGGCGACAAAGGCGAACATCGAGCAGATTCTTGAATACAAGCCAGGCTTCCGTGCGGATAGCGTGAACCCAAAGGTCGTTCCGAAGATCAGCCGGCCTTCCAGGAATGGCAGCTATTTTGCTGACGTGCTGAAAAAGCAGAGCACCATTTATACAGCCGTTGAGCGCAGTGGGCAGAGCGAGCCCGTTTCCAAGCTGATGGCCGAGATCGGAAAGAACCCTAAAGGCAAAGACCATCTGCCGCTCGTCATGGGCGTGTGGGATGCCGTCGGGATTGTTCACGAACTCAACGGCTTTCGTAACGATGTTGTCGGCTGGTCGGAAAAGTACATGGAAGAATTGCAGATGGAGGTCTCTGCCATGATGGCCATTGACGGACTCAAGGAGGTCCTGGGCCAGCGGGCCGCCGATGCGCAGGACAGCTTCCAGCAGGACATGAAGAGCCACAGCATGTCTCAGCCGGATAGCACCGGTCGGCGCCAGTACGCTTCCAAGCTGCCTCCGGCCGAACGGGCCAAGGCCAACGAGATTAGCGACTTCATTGATGAACTGAAGCAGAAGCAAGTTCCGACGGTCGTTATCCAGCCGACCTATCTCGATCATGTCAATACGATGCCAGAACCTCAGCGTAGTGCCGAGTTGGCAAAGCTGCGAAAGCAGGCAGATGACTTCGTAAGCACGCGGGACAAGAATGGCGTGAGAAATATCGAGGATGCCAGAACCGGCGCCTGGTCAAAATATGAAAAGAAGTTGGACAAGAAGCGCTATTCAGACTTCAAGAAGAATTACAACGCATTCCAGGATGAGGTAACCAAGATCGCCAATGATCGTACCGAGGATCTGGTGAACTGGCTTGAAGCGAAGAATCTGATTGATGCATTTACCGAATTCCACGGAAAGAGTGTGAGCGACGGTGTGGTGTTCGATGATCAGGTGGGCAGGGCGATCTTCGGCATGAACCATAGCAATGTGGGACAGGACAAGATCGCTGCTTGGGTCAAAGAGATGAAAACGACCGAGACCAACCTCCTGTGGCGCGCCATGGCCTTGAATCAGATAGACGCGATGCCTGAGTTGGATGCGTACCTGCAGGAGGCCAAGCAAAACAATGAGAAGAAGATCCTGGCGAGCACGGTCGATTGGATTGCCATCGGTCAAAAGAGCCTGAAGACCCTGGCTGATACCTATAAAAAGGCCATTGGCATCTATAACGCCAATACCAATGCCGCCTCCGAAAAAGGCTCCATGGCATTCAACGTCAGGGTCAAGCCGATCAAGACCTTTGGGGTCGACTTGAAGATCATGACGGTCGGCGATGCCATCATGAGGGACTTCAAGTTGGCGAGCACGCTTGATTACGCTGGCGAAAAAATGGTGCAGTACATGCTGAGTGTGCGAGCACTCGTCAACCCACTGGATTCCTTGCAGCTGATTCAGGCGCAAGCCAAGAATGA
>Ga0182006_1000252_pt1 | contig 49820 bp, 36 predicted proteins | sample Sormic07211104_1_FD_123022 | JGI IMG/M metagenome (GOLD analysis project Ga0182006, IMG submission 123022) | Rhizosphere microbial communities from Sorghum bicolor, Mead, Nebraska, USA - 072115-104_1 MetaG | ecosystem: Host-associated > Plants > Roots > Rhizosphere | place: USA: Nebraska...
CCGATGGGGTACAGGTGATCAGGGCTATGCCAAATACAGCTATAGCCATTGGCCAGTCTATGACTTGTATCGCGAGCGATAATGCCACGGAAGTTAATATTGCCGAGGTAACCCGAATGCTGGAAACCGTAGGCTCTGTTGTAAAGATCAACGAAGATCTGATGACCTCTGCTACTGCCTTGTGTGCCTGTGGAATCGCTTTTTTCTTAAGAGCTATCCGCGCAGCCTCGCAGGGTGGGGTAGAAATTGGTTTTCATGCCGATGAAGCCCTTAAAATGGCCGTGCAGACCGCTAAAGGCGCTGCAGATCTGTTGTTGCAGATGGAGTCGCATCCGGAACAGGAAATCGATAAGGTAACCTCACCAAAAGGCTGTACCATCGCCGGCTTAAATGAAATGGAACATAATGGCTTCAGTTCTTCCCTGATCAAAGGGATCAAACTATCGGCTTTGAAAGCAGGAAACTTATATACAAAAGAATAGATCATATGATAGAACAACTGCAAAAAGACAGTTTAGAATTGTTGAAAAGATTGATCAGTATTTCTTCCTTTAGTAAAGAAGAAGAAGGGACCGCTGACGTGATTGAGCAGTTTTTGCAGGATAAAGGGATTAAAACCCATCGTAAATTAAATAATATCTGGGCCTACAATCAATATTTTGATGCGTCCAAACCAACTTTGCTGCTCAATTCGCACCATGATACCGTAAAGCCAAATTCAGGGTACACCAGAGATCCTTTTTCTCCGGATGTAATTGAGGGCAGATTATATGGTCTGGGCAGTAACGATGCCGGTGGTTGCCTGGTGTCCCTGATCGCCACATTTTTGTATTTCAACGATCAGCAGGACCTGAGTTATAACATTTGCCTGGCCACCACAGCAGAGGAGGAGATCTCCGGGAATAACGGACTGGAATGTATCCTTTCAGAGCTGGGGGAACTCGAATTTGCGATTGTAGGTGAGCCAACCCTGATGAACCTGGCGATTGCAGAACGCGGTCTGCTGGTACTGGATTGCGCTGTTCACGGAAAGGCGGGGCATGCCGCCAGAGAAGAAGGCGATAATGCGATATATAAAGCACTTAAAGATATTGAGTGGTTTCGCAATTACCGTTTTTCAAAGATATCGGAAGTTTTTGGACCGCTTAAAATGTCTGTGACCATTATAAATGCGGGGTCTCAGCATAATGTCGTACCTGAACTTTGCACTTTTACGGTAGATGTAAGGGTAACCGATGCTTATACCAATGAAGAAGTGCTGAAGATCATCAGAACGAATGTAGATTGTGAGGTTAAACCACGTTCTGTTCGTTTGAAGCCATCCTCTATCGATAAAGCCCACCCACTGGTACAGTCGGGTATTGCTCTGGGAAGGACAACTTATGGCTCCCCGACGACCTCAGATCAGGCCTTATTGAGTATACCTTCTGTAAAGGTTGGGCCTGGTGATTCTGCACGGTCACACATGGCAGATGAGTATGTTTTTGTGGACGAGATCGGAGAAGGTATACGATTGTATATAGAGATGCTAAAGCCTGTTATTAAAGGCGAATAAGGAGTATTAACCACCCTGTCGGTATTTATTATTACTTTTGCCCAAGAGCAGAGGAGGAAGGACGGCAGCGGAAAAACTGAATATAAATGAAGATCTGGCAAAAAAATATAGAGGTTAACAAGGATATTGAAACCTTCACCGTAGGCAGAGACAGGGAACTGGACCTGGAAATGGCGGCATTCGATGTGCTGGGCTCACTGGCGCATGTAGAGATGCTGGAAAGTATAGGCTTGCTGACCGCTGAAGAGCTTGAAGCCATCCAGAAAGAGCTTAAAAACATCTACAAGGATATTGAAGCGGGCAAATTTGTCATTGAGCAAAGCGTAGAAGATGTGCACTCTCAGGTAGAGTGGTTACTGACACAGCGCATAGGCGAAGCGGGCAAAAAAATTCATAGCGGACGCTCCCGTAATGACCAGGTTCTCGTCGACTTGAAATTGTTTTTCAGAAACAGGATCGAAGAAATGGTACACCATACAGAAGTACTTTTTAAACAGTTGATCTCCCTGAGTAATACGCATAAAGATAAATTGCTACCGGGCTATACCCACTTGCAGATTGCTATGCCATCTTCTTTTGGTTTGTGGTTTGGTGCCTATGCAGAAAGCCTGGTGGACGATCTGGAACTGATGCTGGCCGCCTGGAAGGTTTGCAATAAAAACCCTCTTGGATCTGCTGCGGGCTATGGATCTTCTTTTCCGCTGAACAGAACGATGACCACCAATCTCCTGGGCTTTGAACACCTGAACTATAATGTTGTTTATGCACAGATGGGCAGAGGGAAAACGGAGCGCATTCTGGCTCAGGCAATGTCTTCCATCGCTGCAACACTGGCAAAAATGTCTATGGACGTATGTCTGTTTATCAACCAGAATTTTGGATTTATCAGCTTCCCGGACGAACTGACAACCGGATCGAGCATCATGCCTCATAAAAAGAATCCTGATGTATTTGAACTGATCCGTTCACGTTGCAATAAGATTCAGGCTCTGCCAAATGAGATTGCCATGATGACCACTAATTTGCCCTCAGGATACCACAGAGATTTGCAGCTGTTAAAGGAAAATCTTTTTCCTGCCATCACTTCTCTGAACGAATGTCTGGAAATTGTAACCTATATGTTGCAGAATATCCGTATTAAAAGTGATATTCTGGCTGATCAAAAATACGCCTACTTATTTAGTGTGGAAGTGGTGAATGACCTCGCATTGAAAGGGGTTCCTTTCAGGGAAGCGTATAAGATTGTCGGAGAAAGTATAGAAAATGGCACTTTTGTGCCAAATACTAAGGTGAACCATACGCATGAAGGCAGTATTGGCAACCTTGGTAATGAAGAAATAGAAAAAATGATGGGGACTGTACTGGCCCAGTTTAAATTTGAACAGACTAAAGAGGCCATAGAGAAATTACTGGCCTGAATTTTTAATCCTAATACATAAAATAGAATGAAAGTATCTGCACTAGCAAGTTCGCTTATTGGCTCTGAGATCATTAAAATTGGTAACGAGGTGAACGAGATGAAGCGTAAGGGCGCGTCCATTGCCAATTTAACAATTGGTGATTTTGATTCTTCCATTTATCCGATTCCGACAGAACTTAAAGCCGGTATCGTGGAAGCCTATCATCAGAACCAAACGAATTATCCGCCTGCAGATGGCGTATTGTCACTCAGGGAAACTGTTTCTGATTTGCTTAAGGACCGTTTTGATCTGGAGTATGCGTCCAACAGTATTTTGGTTTCCGGTGGCTCACGTCCTTTGATCTATGCAACCTATCTGGCGCTTGTTGATCCGGGTGATACGGTTGTTTTCCCTGCTCCGTCCTGGAACAACAACCATTATGGCCACCTGACTTCAGCAAACGTTATTGCGGTAGAAACTCAGGCTGAAAATAATTTCATGCCCACTGCAGCACAGCTGAACCCACATTTAAAAGGAGCAACTTTACTGGCATTATGTTCTCCTTTAAATCCTACAGGTACGATGTTTACCGCGGAGCAACTGGAAGAGATATGCGATGTTGTTCTGGAAGAAAATAAATCAAGGAAACCAGGGGAGAAAGCATTATACATCATGTATGATCAAATGTATTCTTTACTGACTTTTGGAAAAGCACATGTAAATCCAGTTGGCCTGCGTCCGGAAATGAGAGATTATACCATTTTTGTGGACGGCAGTTCTAAATGCCTTGCTGCAACTGGGGTACGTGTAGGCTGGGGATTCGGACCAGCGGAGATCATTGATAAAATGAAAGCTATTGTTGGGCATATGGGGGCATGGGCACCTAAAGCAGAGCAGGTAGCGATGGCTGGTTATTTTAAGGACAAGGCACAGGTGGACACTTTCCTGACGAGCTTTAAGCAGAAGATACAAGACAGTTTAAACACGCTTTATGAAGGATTTAATGCGTTAAAGAACGAAGGATTCCAGGTGGATGCAGTGGAACCGATGGGTGCCATTTATCTGACCATTAAGATCGATTATATTGGTAAAACAACACCTGAGGGGCAATTGCTGAAAGACAGTGCCGATGTGAACTTTTATCTGATCAGAGAAGCTCAGGCTGCCCTGGTACCATTCTCTGCTTTTGGTAATGATGATGATATGCCCTGGTTCAGAGCTTCAGTTGGCGCATGCTCTTTACAAGATATTAAAGATATGATGCCGAGGATTAAAGCCGCTTTAAGCAAACTTAAATAAGACTTTAATTTTTATTAAAAAGGCCGGTTGAAATGCATTTCAACCGGCCTTTTTTTATTTGAATTCAGATGTCTTATGGAATTCGATATCTGGATAATCCCTCATGGTCATATTGATCATAAAATCATTATCTGCAAGATACACCGGATTCCCGTCTTTGTCCTCGCCAATATGCTGCTGTTTACGTTTTAAAAACTCCTCCAGCTTCTTTTTGTCTTTGGAGGTCACCCAGTTTGATCTGCCATAACTTAAGGTCCTGAAATAAGCTTTGGCGCCGTATTCATGCTCCAGACGGAAGGCAATGACCTCAAACTGAAGCTCACCAACCGCTCCGATGATCTTACGGTTTCCTGGCTGCTGGGTAAAGAGCTGAGCCACTCCTTCTTCTGTAAGCTGCTGTATGCCTTTTTCCAGCTGTTTTGTTTTTAGAGGGTCTCTGTTCTCGACTTCCTTAAATATTTCGGGAGAGAAGCTCGGAATGCCCTTAAATTGCAACTGTTCTCCTTCTGTAAGGGTGTCTCCAATTTTAAAGTTTCCGCTGTCGTATAAACCGACTACGTCGCCTGGCCAGGCTTCTTCTACAATGCTCTTTTCATTGGCCATGAAATCCATAGGATTGGAAAACTTCAGTTTCTTGTTCTGACGGGTATGGAAGTAGAATTTGTTGCGTTCAAATTTACCGGAACAGATTCTCAGGAAAGCAATGCGGTCACGATGTTTAGGATCCAGATTCGCATGGATTTTAAATACAAAGCCGCTAAAGTTCTTTTCATTCACCAAAACCTCCCGCTGTTCTGCTTCGCGGCTTTTCGGACTGGGTGCGATTTTAATAAAGGTGTCCAGTAGTTCTTTGATCCCAAAATTATTAATGGCACTCCCAAAAAACACAGGAGCCAGTAATCCTTCAGTATACATGCTTTGGTCCAGGTCTCCATACACACCATGCACCAGTTCCAGATCGCCTTTAAGGTTTTCGAGTTCGGCAGGTTTCAGGAAATTTTCCAGATTTTTATCATTCAGGTCACTCACTTCAATCACCGGGTCGCTGATTTTTGTCTTATCCGGTTCGAAAAGGTTAAGATGTTTGTTGTAAATACTGTAAACGCCTTTGAAAGTATGTCCCTGACCAATAGGCCAGGAGAGTGGACAAAGACTGATATTGAGTTTATTTTCTATTTCATCCAAAAGGTCAAAGGCATCTTTACCCTCCCGGTCCATTTTATTGATAAAAATAATAACGGGTGTATTGCGCATGCGACATACCGCCATCAGTTTTTCTGTTTGTTCTTCGACACCTTTTACACAGTCAACTACCAGAATAACACTGTCTACAGCCGATAAAGTTCTGTAAGTGTCTTCTGCAAAGTCTTTGTGACCTGGTGTATCCAGGATATTGATCCTTTTGCCGCTATATTCAAAGCCCATAACGGAAGTCGCAACGGAAATTCCGCGTTGTTTTTCAATTTCCATAAAATCGGAAGTATTGCTTTGATTGGCCTTGTTGCGTTTTACCGCACCTGCGGTATTGATAGCTCCCCCAAAAAGCAGGAACTTTTCAGTTAATGTTGTCTTACCAGCATCGGGGTGACTTATAATGGCAAATGTTTTTCGTTTTTCTATTTCCGGGTGAATCATAAAGAGTTAAGCATCTTTGCTTGATGAGGCTGCAAAGATAAAGAAAAAAATAAGGTATCTGTTTTCTAAAACAGATACCTTACAAAGCCCTTTTAAAAGGGGGTATTAATTTCTCTCTGGCCTGGACCCTCTATCTCCTCTGTTTTGTTGCTCAGGGGCTCTGTTTTCTCTTGGCGGAGCACTTTGCTGCACCCTTTGAGGTCTTGGCTGCGGCTGCGGCATCTGCTGCACCTGCTGTGGACGTTGAGGCTGTGCCTGAGGTTGTGGCTGTCTTTCCGGCCTTTGGTATTGTGGCTGAGGCTGACGTTCTGGTTGCTGTTGAGGTTGTTGAGGTTGTTGATTTTGCTGCGGCTGAACAGGTCTGGTCTGCCAGCGCTGTGGCTGATACTGCCTTGATGTACCTTCAGGACGGGTTTGACCTTCAGGTCTTTGCCATGGCTGAGTTGAAGGTGTTCTGTCCGTTCTGGACGGAGTAGCAGGATTACCTGTTGTATTACCCTGTTCGTTCACGGACTGGTTACCCATTCTGGATGGGCGACTGTTATCTGGCCTGTTGTAATCCCTGCCTGGAGCTACCCCAGGACGAGCATTGCCACCATTAGGTACATTGGTGGTTGTACCCCTGTCTACACGGTTTCCGTTGAGGTTGTTGTTCCTGTCATTACCTATGTTACCCATACTGGTCGGACGTCCGCCACGGTCACCTCTGCTGGCGGTATAGGTGCTTTCAGAACTTACATTCCTTGGCGCTGCAGGCCTTCCGTCATTTCCTCTGGATGGTCTTGGATTGTAAATATTTACAGTGTTGTTCGTCACACCCCCACGATCAGGTCTGCTGGTTCTGTTGATGTTGTAAACCCTCACATCACGGTTGGTCGCACGCCTGATATCATCACGGCCGGGGCCGGTAAAATAGGTATTTCTACCACCGCGGTAAACATTGTTGATAATGGTCGTATTATTAATAATGGTGACATTATTATAGCCTCCATATCTTGGGAAACGGTCATAATAGATATTACTTTGAGGTACGAAGCACCACCATGAATTTGGAATCCGGTAACCGCCGCCAAAATTAATGTTGATATTTATACCCGGGGCTAATGGTGCCCAGCCATAATATCCGCCACCGCTTCTCCAGCTTACCCAGGCAGGTCCCCAGGTGGTATCAGGAATCCACAGCCATTCATTGTAACGGTTATAGACCCAACGGCCGTAGTGGAAAGGAGCCCAGCCCCAGTTGTAATCAGAAACCCAGGTATTACCGTATTCTGTCATGACCCAGCGGCCATTGGTATAATAAGGCCTGAAATCCGACTGGTCAACATCGGGTCTCCATACATAACCATATTGTGAATCCTGTATCCAGGTTCCATAAGGAGATAATTCATCGTAAAAAGTCTGCATGGAAACATCCTCTTCTTGTGCCGCCACTTTTTGTGCGGCCCCGGTGAGCAGGAGTACGAGTCCTAATACTAATACCGGTAGTTTAAACAATCTTTTCATTTGTGTGTGTGTTTATGTTAACCTAACTTAACTGTATCAATTTGAGTTCCAAATGCTCTAATGGTTTAATTATATATGGAATATTGCACTAAGATTATGATAAAGGACACAATTATATTGCCTAAGTGTGCAGTATTGCAAGCATAAATTTGTATTTATTAATATACAATGACTGCTATATTGAAATAAAAATTGTCCAGTTCCATCCAAACTGAAAATCAAGTATATGAAGAATATTTTGTTCCGTTGTCTCTTTACCGGTAATTATTTTATTCTTTTGCAGATCGCTTTTAGCAGACTGTGCTTTTTGCGTAAAGTTAGAATGCATTAGAAAAACGATACAATTCATGAAAACCGGTACCCTTTATCTTGTTCCAGTCCCATTAGCAGAGCAGGCTGCTTCAAAATCTTTTATGCCCTTTGTAGTGGAGACCATCAATGCGATCGACACTTATATTGTTGAAAATGAAAAGACCGCCCGTAAATTTCTTAAGGAAGCGGGCTTACAGCGCCCGCAAAGTGAACTGATCATCCATGACTACGGAAAACATAAGAGGAGTTCCTCCCTGGCCCCTTTTTTTAAAGAGCTGACGGGTGGAAAAGATGTTGGTTTAATGAGTGAAGCCGGTTGTCCGGGAGTTGCTGATCCGGGGGCTGATGTGGTGGCAGAAGCGCACCGAAGAGGGATAAAAGTAGTCCCTCTGGTGGGGCCGAACTCCATTCTGCTGGCTTTAATGGCTTCAGGCTTTAATGGTCAGAGTTTTACTTTCCATGGCTATCTGCCTATTGACAAAATACAAAGAGGAAAGCGCATTAAGGAACTGGAGCAGCTGGCACAGAAATACCAGCAAACACAATTGTTTATAGAAACCCCATTTAGAAACAACCAGTTGCTGGAAGATGTATTAAAAAATGCAATGCCCCAAACCTTGCTTTGCGTGGCCTGTAATCTGACAGGGGAAGATGAATACATTAAAACACAATCTGTGGCATTTTGGAAAAAAGAAAGGATTGATCTGCATAAGAAACCAGCGATCTTTTTATTGTACCGTCAGTTTTAACGGTACATATTTTTACCTTCTATAAAGGCAAGAACATTGTCAGGGAGAAAGTATTGTACATTTTTTCCTTCCTGAATGGCCTTGCGGATAAAAGTAGAGGAAATGTCCATCTGAGGGGTCTCTGTAACCCGAATAGATGGATGGTCCTTCCATGCAGAGAGGTCTGCACCTGGCCTTGGATAAACATAGATCTGGTGATTTTGAAGGATCACCTCGTAGTTCTTCCATTTTTTCAAAGAGACGAGGTTATCTGCGCCCATGATTAAAGCAAAAGATCTGCCTGGATACTTTTCCTGCAGATAGGCCAGTGTATCCACCGTATAGGAAGGCTGCGGCAAACCGAATTCAATATTACTAGCCTTCAGTTTTTCTGAATTTTCTGTAGCCAGTCTCACCATCTCCAGGCGGTCATACATGTTGGACAGGCCTTTTTTGTTCTTTAAGGGATTGTGAGGTGATACCACCATCCATACTTCATCCAGATCCGTAAAACCAGCCATATAACTTGCAATAATGAGGTGTCCGGTATGAATGGGATTAAAAGAACCGAAAAAAAGGCCTGTCTTCATGATAAAGTTATTGACTCAGGAAATCACCAATCAGTTTTTCTGCTTCTGTACAGGCGGTGTCCAGGTCAAAATTTTTCAGGACAACGTCAAACTTGTCTGCATATTTAAGCTCTTTTTCCGCCTTTATGAAGCGTTCTTGCAGTTTTTCTTCACTATCTGTTCCCCTTCCGCTTAAACGCTCCTTTAAAACCTCCAATGACGGTGGTTGTACAAAAATAGCCAGTGCATGTGCTTCGTACTTTCTTTTTAAACGAAGACCACCTTCTACATCAATGTCAAAGATCACATGCTTGCCTTCATCCCAGATCCGCTGGATCTCTGAACGCAGGGTACCGTAAAAAGTACCGTTATAGACTTCTTCAAATTCTACGAACTCCTGGTGAGCAACTTTATGAAGAAATGCTTCTTTGGAAATAAAATAATAATCTTTTTCATGTTGCTCATCACCTCTGGCTTCGCGGGTAGTCGCTGAAATAGAGAAACTTAAAGAGGGGAACTTTTTAAGCAGATGTTTTACGATGGTTGTTTTACCAGCTCCTGAAGGTGCCGAAAATATAATGAGTTTACCTTGTTTCATTGATGTTTATTCAAATACTAAAGTACGTTTAGCAATTGTTCCTTGATTTTTTCTAATTCTTCCTTCATACCCACAACCAATTGCTGGATTTGAGCATCATTCGCTTTTGCGCCCATGGTGTTGATCTCTCTGCCGATCTCCTGTGAAATAAAACCTAATTTTTTGCCGTTGGCATCCTTGCTTTTTAACGTTTCAATGAAATAATCACAATGACTTTTTAATCGGATCTTCTCTTCTGTGATGTCTAGTTTATCAATGTAATAGATCAGTTCCTGTTCCAGACGATTTTGGTCGACATTCATTTTACCCACGTTGTCTTCCAGGAACTGGTTCAACCTTGCCCGGATTTGCGGAATTCTTAAAGGTTCAAGCACTTCAACCTGCGCAAAGAAACCCAGGATATTTTTGATGCGGAGCTCCAGGTCTGTTTTAAGCACACGGCCTTCATCTTCCCTGAAACGGTTAAATTCCTGAAGAGCCTTGTTAAACGTACTGTAGAGAATATCCCAGTCTGCTTCATTAACCTCTTCGTCAGTATAGTTCACCACATCCGGAAAATTCAGTGCAGCCTGCAATAAATTGCTGGAATTGGCACCTAAATCCTGGTTGATGGCCTCTAACTGCTTATAGTATCTGCTCAGCAGAGCTGCATTGATCTGTGCACCTTTCAATTGCTCATCACTGCGTTCAATATTGACAGAAACATTTACTTTCCCCCGTTCAATATCTTTACTGCAAACATTGCGCAAAAAGAGTTCTTTTTCTGAAAAAGCCCGGGGCAACTTCAGGCTGAGCTCTAAAAACTTACTGTTCAGAGATTTGATCTCTACCGCAAATTTCACATTCTGATGATCCGTAGAGGCCAGGCCGTAGCCTGTCATTGATTTTATCATGTGCAAAGATATAATTTATTGTGAAATGGTTGAAAAGTAGTCCATTTAACTTTTTTAACGTTTTTTTAACGTTATGGAAGAAAAACATTGGCTAAATTTGTGTAAATTAAACCTGCCCTATGAAATTAAAGCCCTTCTGTATACCCGCTACGCTATTGTTATTCATGGCTTTTAACGTGTCTGCCCAGCATGGATTTATCCTGAAAGGAGTCGTTATGGAGCGGGGAACAACCAACCGCATTACCTCCGGAGAGGTGGTCAATAAAAGGACAGAGGGGAGTGTAAATACCAATGACCTTGGTTTATTCCAGATAAAGGTCAATTTAGGCGATACCCTGTTTGTTTTCAAAAATGAATTTGCGAATGCGGAAGTTGTTGTACAGTCCAATAAAGATCTGGTAATCTATCTCAACAGATCAACCAATCTTAGGGAAGTGAATATCTATGGCGAGTCAAAGAAACAGGAACTGGACGGAATGCGACAGGAGTACAGGAACAAGGGATCCTTCTACGCGGGCAAGCCGCCGCTATTATCCTATCTTTTTACTCCGCTTACAGCAATGTATGAGCTGTTTGGCCGTACCCCCAGAAATGCACGTCATTTTGGGAAATTCTATTCCAATGAGTTACAGCAGACCGAGATTGATGGCTTTTTTAACGAGTCTATTATTAAAAAGCACACCGACCTTAAAGATAAGGACCTGGAAAATTTTATGCTGAATTACCGGCCGGATTATAGTGTGGCCAGCAAATGGACTGAATACGACGCCATAAAGTACATCCGGGATTCTTATAAGAAATATACAGATACCCTGAGAAAGAAATAATTAAATGGATAAGGCCTCGCAGGTCTTTTCTGCAGCGAGTTTCTCTGCATTCTTTTTGTTATAATCCCTTCCGACACCATAGCTCTCCCCGTCAATTACCGCTTGTATGGTGAAAAGTTTGGCACTTTCACCTTCTCCATTATCAATCATATCGAAGGTGATGTCCTTGCCGTGGCGCTGGCACCATTCAATCAGTTTACTTTTGAAATTGGTTTCAGTAAGTTCCAGGGTATGAATGTCAATATAGGGTTTGACAATACGTTTCAGAAGAAAATCTTTAGTGAAATTATAGCCTTTATCCAGATAAACAGCCCCTACAAGTGCTTCAAAAGCATCTCCAAGCATAGAATGATGCTTGGTTTGCATATTGACCATTTTCTGGTCAAAAACAATCAGCTGATCAAAGCCCATTTTTCGGGCAAGCTGGTTTAAATTGGCACGGTTTACAATTTTCGAACGCATCTCCGTCAGAAAACCTTCTTCCTTATAAGGATAGCTTTTAAACAGCAGTTCTGCTATGACTGAGCCCAGTATAGCGTCCCCTAAAAATTCGAGACGCTCATTACTGCTTTTACTGCCATTTTTAAGTGTTTTTGCTACAGACCGATGCCTGAATGCCATTTTGTATAAAATGGCATTACCAGGCACAAAGCCTAAAATATTCTTTAGCTTTCTTATAAACTCCCTATCTGGAGATAAATGGAGTTTATATAGGTTAAATAAAGGCATTGATGGTAGCAAATATCACTATTTGGTCTTATTCCTCGTATTTTTTAAAAATTACAGATGCGTTATGTCCTCCAAAACCGAAAGTATTACTTAATGCAGCGCGAACTTGACGTTTTTCAGCCTTATTAAATGTGAAATTCAGTTTCGAATCGAACTGCGGATCATCCGTAAAATGATTTATAGTTGGAGGCACAACATCATTTTTTACTGCAAGTATTGCAGCGATAGCTTCAACAGCACCGGCAGCACCCAGCAGGTGTCCCGTCATAGATTTTGTTGAGCTGATATTTAATTTATAAGCATCCTCACCAAAAAGGTCTACAATAGCCTGAGTTTCAGAAATATCTCCAAGAGGGGTAGACGTTCCATGAACGTTGATATAATCGATATCGCTGGTAGACAATTTTGCATCATTCAACGCATTTGTCATCACCATTTTGGCACCCAATCCTTGTGGATGCGGAGCCGTAATATGATTGGCATCAGCGCTCATTCCGCCACCAATAATCTCAGCATAGATCTTCGCTCCGCGTTTCTTTGCATGTTCCAGTTCTTCCAGAATAATCGTTCCCGCACCTTCACCTGCAACAAAGCCGTCACGGTCTTTGTCAAATGGTCTGGATGCTGTTTTAGGGTCGTCATTACGTGTAGAAAGGGCATGCATTGCGTTGAACCCGCCAATACCAGCTTCATTAATAATCGCCTCAGATCCGCCGCTGATGATCACATCCGACATTCCCAGACGGATATAATTATAAGCATCGATCATGGCATTAGTAGAAGAAGCACAGGCAGATACCGTCGCGAAGTTTGGTCCTCTCAGACCATATTTTATAGAAATGTGACCAGGCACAATGTCTATGATCATTTTTGGAATGAAGAAAGGATTGATACGTGGAGTACCATCACCAGCAAAGAAATTCCTCATTTCCTCCAGAAAGGTTTTAATACCACCGATACCAGAGCCCCAGATCACACCAATACGATTGGTATCCAGCTGGGAAAAATCAAAATTACCATCCAGCACAGCTTCTGCCGTAGAAGCAATGGCATATTGAACAAATGGATCTAACTTGCGGGCCTCTTTTCTATCCATGAAATCTTCCGGATTGAAATTTTTGACCTCGCATGCAAATTTGGTTTTGAACTTTTCTGTGTCAAATCCTGTAATAGGCGCAGCGCCGCTCACACCATTTAACAAATTATCCCAGAAATCCGGGACGTTATTGCCAATTGGAGTGAGCGCACCTAAACCTGTAACTACTACTCTTTTTAATTCCATTTATACGGATTATACGGAGACCGTATGTTTTACTTTACGTTTTTCTCTAGATAAGCAACTGCTTGACCAACTGTACCAATGGTTTCAGCTTGATCATCAGGAATTGCTACATTGAATTCTTTTTCGAATTCCATGATAAGTTCCACAGTATCCAAAGAATCCGCACCCAAGTCGTTTGTGAAAGAAGCTTCCGGGGTAACCTCGCTCTCATCCACACCTAATTTTTCAACGATAATAGCCTTAACTCTTGAAGCAATATCAGACATAATGTTATAATTTAATGGTTAAATAATTCAGTGCAAAGAAAAATAAATTCTAACACATTTCAAATGTTTTTATTTCAGTACCAATTTTAATGTTTTTATTTCAAACCGGAAAGTAAAATTACTTTTATAATTTCGTAACCTAAAATAAAGCAGTTGTTTTGAACAAAACCTACCTGAAATTATCACTGGATCTGGACTTTATTCTGATTGCAATCACCGCATCCTTAAAGGATTACGTCCTTTGTCATAAGATCAATACCCGGTTGGGTTTTGACTTTGAAAGGATAGAGGAACACGAGGTTTATTTCAACGTTGATCAGGCACCTTTATCCTTCTCAAAATATTATTTTTATGTGGAACAAGGAGAGAATGAATATTTTATCGTAAGCAACCGGAACAGCGACGGATTTTTAATTCCGGAGATGAATAAGGTCGATTATTTTCTGATTATTCATCAGTTTTTAGATAAAGACGACTTGAATTATATTTTGTCTGGATTGAATAAACTGCCTGATATTCAGGTTGCTGCGCAGATAGATCCTTATAAGCTCAAGTCGAAAGAGAATTTGATAATGTAAATTTTATATTGAAGGAGTATTAAATACACTATATTTGGTGTTACAATATTTTTTTAATAACAAAATTAACCGAATATATCCTTGGGTTTTTTTCATTCCACAGCATATAAGGTTGGTTATAAATAAATGTAAAATTGATGAAACCTTTTCATTCCAGAACAAAAATAGTTGCCACGCTAGGACCGGCATCAGCCAAACCAGACGTTTTATTTAGCATGTTCAATGCCGGCTTAGATGTATGCAGGCTTAACTTTTCCCACGGTTCTCAGGCAGACCACCAGGAAGTATTGGATACCATCCGTGACCTGAACAAAAAACACAAATACAATGTGGGCATTTTAGCCGATCTGCAAGGACCTAAAATCCGGATTGGAATGGTGAAAGATGGTGGTATTCATCTGGTTAACGGAAGTAAGACCATCATTACAACTAAAGAATGTATCGGTAACGAAGAGCGCATTTATATTACTTATGAGTCCTTTCCAAAGGATGTTAAAGCAGGTGAAATCATCCTTTTGGACGATGGAAAACTGCAAATGCGTGTTATAGAAACCAATTATGAAGACGAGGTAATCTGTGAAGTTGTTCACGGAGGCATCCTGACTTCAAGAAAAGGCGTAAACCTTCCAAATACAAAAGTATCCATTCCTTCACTAACGGTTGAAGACCGCAGTAATCTTGAATTTGTTCTTCAAAATGATGTGGAATGGATCGGGCTTTCATTTGTCCGTAATGCAGCAGACATCATCGAACTTAAAGAAATCATTAAGGAAAGAGGTAAATCGGCCAGAGTAATTGCTAAAATTGAAAAACCTGAAGCTATTGCAAATATAGATGAGATCATTGCTGTTTCAGACGGTATTATGGTTGCCCGCGGAGACCTTGGAGTAGAAATGCCAATGGAAGAAGTTCCTTTGCTGCAGAAAATGATCGTTAAGAAATGTCGTGCGGCATCTAAACCTGTGATCATTGCTACGCAAATGCTGGAAAGTATGATCACCACACCAAGACCAACACGTGCAGAGGTAAATGATGTGGCGAATTCTGTACTGGATGGCGCTGATGCGGTGATGTTAAGCGGAGAAACCTCAGTAGGAGAGTTTCCTCTGATCGTTATAGAAACCATGCAAAAGATCGTTCAGAATATTGAACAAAATAATTATCCTTTCCATTCAGATAAATTCATTAAGCAAAATTCAGATACCTTCCTGAGCGACGCCATTTGTGAGACAGCAACTACACTTTCTAAGCAAACCAATGCTGTAGGAATTGTTTCCATGACGGTAAGCGGGTATACTGCATTTGAAATTTCAAGTCACAGGCCAAAAGCTTTGACCTATATTTTTACCAGCAACGAAAACCTTTTAAATACACTGAGCCTGGTTTGGGGTGTTCAGGGCTTTTATTATGATAAATTTGAAAGCACGGACGAAACCATTCTGGACGTAAACAGCATTCTTAAAAAGCATAAGCTGATTAAGAAAGGCGACGTTGTGATCAACACTGCTGCGATCCCAATGGAGCGCAAAGGAAAGACGAATATGGTAAAAATCACAGTTATCGATTAATTATTCGCAGGATTCAAAATTTTTTATACTTTTGCAATCCTGAAAAGGAGAGTTGTCCGAGTGGTCGAAGGAGCACGCCTGGAAAGTGTGTATACCCCAAAAGGGTATCGAGAGTTCGAATCTCTCACTCTCCGCAAGAGGAACTTCATATGAAGTTCCTCTTTTTTTATGCCCGAATCATATTATAGCGCCTTTTTCCGACTTAAAAAGCTTTACAAATTCTTGTGCGCAGATCCGTGAATAAATCGTAAGTTTATAGGAAAGGAAAAATGGTATCCCCCTGGACCACCTATGCAAACTAACCAAAAACCTGTTGAACGTCAAGAAGAGACCCTGTTGCTCCACCTGCAGCAGGGAAGGGAAACCGCATTTACCGAAATATACAATCAATACAGCAAGCCCCTGTTCCTGAAAATACTGCGGATGACCGGCGACACAGAAGTCGCCAAAGAATTACTCCAGGATCTGTTTCTTAAGCTGTGGGAACACAGACATATGATAGATCCCAGCCTGTCTTTTAAATCTTACCTGTACACCATTGGGGTCAATCTGGTCTATGATTACTTCCGGAAGGAAGCGAAAAATAAGCAGCTGAGTGCGCACCTGCTGGCCATGGCTGTAGATGCAGATGTTCAAACCGATGAGCTGCTGATCAGCAAGGAAAACATCACTATGGTCAGAAAAGCCATAGATCAGCTTTCTCCTCAACGTAAAAAAGTATATATGCTTTGTAAACTGGAAGGTAAAAGTTACCAGGAGGTCAGTGCAGAACTTCAGATTTCTACTTCAACCATTCATGACCATATTGTCAAAGCCAATTCCTCCATTAAAAAATATTTATTGAGCCATCCCGATTTTGCCGTTTATGCACTTATTGCCGGGGTTTTAATGAAAGGCATGTAAATTATTTGTCTTGTTTCCAGTCTGTTGTGTTTTTGTGGGTGCTTGAACGCAATTATTTTGAAAAGCGAGCCGACCATAATTTTTTATTTCCCGTATTAGCAGAAAAACAATGTATTTTGGAAAAGAAGGAATACTTAGAAATACTGCTGAACAAATACCTGGATAAACAGTGCACCGCTGAAGAAATCCGCTATTTGCTTTCTCATTTTAATCTTCCCGATCACAAGGAAGACTTGCAGGACATGTTGCATCAGTACTTTGAACAGGAAGTAGAGGCTGGAAATGTAGAAAAGCAACTCGCGGAACAAACTGCAGAGGAGTTAAGACCTGTTGTGCTTTCAAAAATAAAGGAGAAGCAATCCCGCTATCTTCTTGGCAGGTGGATTAAGTTTGCTGCAGCAGCAGTTGTTTTTCTTTGCATTTCGGTTGCTTTGTACATCTCTATCCCGCCCACTTCTGAAACCGGCAAAGAAGTTGTCCAATCCGGTACAAGGCAAAAGGACATCCAGCCAGGAAGCAACAAAGCCGTATTATTGCTGGCCAACGGTTCTAAGATCGTATTAAATGAAGTGAACGATGGAGAGCTTGCGAGACAAAACGGAGTGGCTATTGTAAAGACTAAAAACGGACAGCTGATCAATACCAGTCTTTCTTCTGCCTCTGCAAGCACAGAGCTGGCGTATAACACCATTTCTACCCCGATGGGAGGTCAATACCAGGTCATCCTTCCTGATGGCACTAAGGTATGGCTAAATGCGGCTTCCTCCCTCAGATATCCAACCGCCTTTACAGCACTGTCAAGATTGGTCGAATTAACAGGAGAAGCTTATTTCGAAGTCGCTAAAGATGCATCGAAACCATTTAAAGTAAGTGTGAGGGGGCAAATGGTAGAAGTATTGGGTACCCATTTCAACATGAATACTTATGAAGACGAGCAGAGTATGAAAACGACTTTGCTGGAAGGCAGTATACAAATCGCGTATCAGCAAATGAAATCGCTCCTGAAACCGGGCGACCAGGCAAAGATTACGGCCGGACAGGCCATACCGATTAAAATCAGCAGGGGAGTAGACACGGAGGAAGCGGTTGCCTGGAAAGAAGGCTATTTTCAGTTTAATCACGCAAATATCCAGGAAGTGATGCGGCAATTGTCCCGCTGGTATGACATTGAAGTAAAATACGAAGGCAAACAGCCTTTAAAGGAATTTGGGGGTGCCATACAAAAAGACCTGCCCCTGTCTAAGGTGCTGAATATTTTAGAAAAAAGTAATATACATTTTAAAGTGACAGGAAAGGAGGTGGTGGTTATGCCCTGATCTTTACCTTTCGCCTGATCCTGAAAAATAAAAACCGGAAGCGTTGGCCCGCTCCCGGCAATAGCATTCAGGGTTCTAAGGAACCAATCTATTTTGCAATCAACTCATTCTTCAAACCCTAAACAAATCAAATGTAATGAATTTTATTACTTATGGTACTCGCCGGCGACCATTCCCGCTTCTTTTGAAAAGCACCAGGACGTCCCGGAACAGATACGAACAAACCTGGCGAATCATGAAATTGATTTTTATATTAACCACTCTTGCCTTCGTTCACGTGTTTGCAAGCGGATATTCACAGCAAGTGACCTATTCCGGGAAGAACGAGGCATTGGAAAAAGTACTCCAGTCGATCAAAAAACAAACCGGGTATGTCTTTTTCTACAGTTACGATCTTATGCAGAAAGCAAAACCCGTTAGTGTTCAGCTGCATGAGGTTCCTCTGGAGCAGGCCCTGAAAGCTTGTTTTTCAGATCAGCCCCTGGATTTTATAATAGAAAACAAAACCATTATTATTTCTGACAGGAAAGAAACCTTTGTCAATCCGATCAAGGTCAAAGGCAAAGTAACAGATACTACAGGCCTTCCTTTGCCGGGGGCGAGCATTACCATAAAAGGCCGTCCAATCGGGGTTCAGAGTAATGTAGATGGCACTTTTTCCATTGATGCCCAGGCAGGAGATGTTTTAGTTGTTTCCTTTATCGGTTATCTGTCCAAACAAATCACCTTAAAGAGCAACAGTAATGACCTTCATGTGGTTTTAAGCCAGAATGCCAGTAATTTAAATGAAGTTGAGATCCGGATAGGTTATGGTACGCAGCAGAAAAGAGAACTCAGTACCGCTGTTGCCACCGTAGGAAGTAAAGCGCTGGGCCGACAGATTGTGAGCAGTTTCGAAAATGCTTTACAAGGACAAGCCCCAGGCGTAGAGGTGAGTAACCCCACAGGTCAGCCAGGTTCAGCAATCAACATCAGTATCAGGGGGAAGAACTCTCTGAGTTTAAGTACTTCACCTTTGTATGTCATCGATGGCGTCCCGGTACAGCCCGGATATGATGAAGAGATTGGCATTGGTAACCAGCGGCCCAACCCCTTAAGTACCATCAATACCAGTGATATTGAGTCTATTGATGTGCTGAAAGATGGTGCCGCAGCAGCAATTTACGGATCCAGGGCATCTAACGGAGTAGTTGTGGTAACAACTAAAAGAGGGAAATCAGGGAAACCACAGGTCAACTTCAACATGTATTACGGTGTCCAGCAACTGGCCAAAAAAATCAAGCTGCTCGATGGAAAACAGTTTGCCAGTATCTACAATCAGGCCTTGATCAATGCAGATATGGATCCCGCCTATAATGTCGATACCGTAACCACCAACACCAACTGGCAGGATCTGTTGTACCATACTGCACCCATATCAAATTATCAGCTGAGTGTGCAGGGCGGAACTGACAAAACCAAATATTATCTTTCCGGGGCATATTTTAACCAGGACGGTATTATAAGGAACTCGGGATTTGAAAGGTATTCCGTAAAGCTCAACCTGGATCAGCAGGTCAGTGAGCAGTTTAAGATAGGAATGAGCCTGAACCTGGCCAATACCAAAAACAACCGCAGTACAAGAACAGAAATGGAACTGAACAATTCGGGGGTTGTATTGGGCGCACTGGAACAGATTCCCACCATTCCTATTTATAACCCAGACGGTACCTATGCGTTGAACCCATTTTCCAGGTCAGACAACCCATTCGGAGACAACGAAACGACGCATAACACGATCACTCTTAACCAGCTATTTGGCAATATGTTCGGAGAATATACCATCCTGCCCAATCTGGTCCTGCGTTCTTCGGCCGGAATAGATTACCGGGCACAGATTGAAAACCAGTTTATCGCCAGGGAAAACCCGGGCTTTGAAAATGCGCCTTCTGCCAGCCGGGGAAGTGCAGCTACAGGAACCAACACCGGAACCATCTGGCTTTGGGAAAATACCCTGACTTACAAAACAACGCTGAACAAAGACCACAATCTGACCCTGCTGGCCGGTCAGTCTGTACAGAATTCCAGTTTGTTTACCTCCAGTTCTTCCGGATACGGATTCCCTTCCAACGCCGTTCCCTATCTTTTTGCAGCCAGTATTAAGCAAACGATGTCCAGTTATGAAGAACAATGGGGCTTGATGAGTTATTTCTTCAGGGCCAATTATAATTACAAAGACCTGTATTATGCTTCGGCCAGTATGAGGGCCGATGGTTCCAGTCGTTTTGCCGCCAACCACAGGTTTGGTTATTTTCCGGCAGCCTCAGTAGCCTGGAGGATGTCTAATGAATCTTTTTTTCATAAAAGCGATTTCCTGTCGGAGTTGAAAGTCCGTGCCAGTTTTGGTGCCAATGGAAATCAGAATGTGGGTGTCAATGACCGCTTCAGCACCTTTGGAACAGGATACAATTACAGCAATTACAATGGCGATGGCAGCGTAGCTGGTGGAATTGCACCTGAAAAGATCGGGAATGACCAGTTGAAATGGGAAACCACCTATCAGTATGATGCCGGGTTGGACATGGAATTATTGAATAACCGGGTAACTTTGACCGCTGATGTGTATTTAAAAAAGACCAAAGACCTGCTTACCAATGTGCCTTTATCACCCAGCTCTGGTTCGGAGAATCTTGTCATCGTACAGAACCTTGGACAGGTCCAGAATAAAGGATTTGAACTGGGGATCAATACCATTAATCTTCGCTCCCCAGAAGGTTTGAACTGGAATACCCAGTTTAATTTCAGCTTAAACCGGAATAAAATCCTGGATTTGGGTACCCTGATTGACGATTCAGGCAAGCAGGTAGACCGCCAGATCATTGGAGACTACTCTATAAATGAAAAAGGGCAGCCTTTAGGAGCCTTTTACGGATATGTGGTTAAAGGAATCTTTCAAACTCCGGCAGAGGTGGCTGCTGCGCCTGTACAGCCTAATGCTGCCCCGGGAGACCTTCGTTTCGAAGACCTGAACGGTGACGGCGTTATTGACGCCAAAGATCGGAAGGTCATTGGTAATCCGAACCCCAAGTTTATTGCCGGGATCACCAATACCCTGACCTATAAAGGCTTTGACCTGAGTTTCTTTTTCCAGGGCAGTTTTGGCAACAAGATCTTTAACCAGAACCGGACACTGTTGGAAAACATGATCAATCCTTTTAACCAGTCGGTCGTAGTACTCAACAGCTGGACACATGCCGGACAAGACACCAATATCCCAAGAGAAGTTTATGGTGATCCGAATGGTAATGCCAGCTTCTCTACCCAATACCTGGAAAGTGGCACCTATGTACGCCTGAAGAACCTCAGCCTGGGATATACCTTTCCATCGGCCTTCCTGAAAAAAATGCGGATGAGCGCTTTGAGAATTTATGTGACAGGCCAGAACCTGCTCACCTTTACTAAATACAAAGGCTATGATCCTGAAGTCAACGCAGACCCATTATCCAATACGGGCTTTGGGCGGGATTACGGCGTATATCCGCCTGCCAGAACCTATACCGCGGGCCTAAGTGTTCAGTTCTAATTGATTAAATAAAGCGAACGAGATGAAAACATATATCAACCAAATCCTTCTGGCAGCCCTTTTGATCACAGGAACCGTTTCCTGTAAGAAAGTGCTGGATAAAACACCGCTCACCAGTATCACCGACGCAAATTTCTTTAAGAACGGAGATGATGCAGAATCGGCCATTACTGGCTGTTATGATGCTTTGCAGGATGACAGCTATTATGGTTCGGTGTTAAACGTGATGGGCGAAATGCCCTCCGATAATGCCACTTCGGATAATGCCGACGTATTCGCCCTGGACAAGATTCAGTGGACGGCAACCACCAGCCAGCCCGGAAGGCTGTACCAACAAGCCTTCAAAGCGATTAACCGGGCCAATTCAGTCCTTAAGTATGTGCCAGGCATCAGCACCAGGCTAAGCCCTCAGCGCAGGGATCAGATCCTGGGAGAAGCCTATTTTTTAAGGGCACTGCACTATTTTAACCTGGTCAAATGCTTTGGGGGCGTTCCACTACACCTGTTGCCAACCGAAGCAGAAAGCCAGTCGGCCATGGCCCGTTCAACAGCAGACCAGGTCTATGCCCAGATAGAAAGCGACCTGGGGCAGGCCGAAAACCTGTTGCCCCTGACTTATGGAGGTGTCAGTATAGACCGCACAAGAGCCACTAAAGGCTCTGCCAATGCATTGCAGGCCAGAGTTTATTTATATGAAAGAAAATGGTCCTTGTCTGCCATAGCCGCAGCTAAAGTCATCAGCAACAGCAATTACGGTACGGGGTTAACGACACCCTTTCCAGATCTTTTTCCGTTTAAAAACAAGCAGGAATCGATTTTTGAAGTGCAGTTTTCGGGTGCAGATGATGGAGGTTTTACCTTACCAGATCTGGTACTGCCTTCCCCACCGGCTTCTTATTCTTTTCCAAAGTACGACATTCCCACCAATGAGCTGATCAGTTATGCCGATACCCTGAACGACATCCGCTGGAAACGGATAGGTCCCGTAGAAGGGGGAATCAGCTATGCAAGTGTTGTCTATGGCGGTTCAGGTTCAGGTAACGACAACGGCTGGTTTGTTTATAAATGGAGAAGTACCAATTTCTTTGCCAGCAAGGACAACTACCCGGTATTGACCCTGGATGACATTTACCTGGTCTACGCCGAAGCCTCCAATGAGCAAAGCGGCCCTACATCTGACGCCTTAGGAAAACTAAATGCCGTTCGCCAGAGAGCAGGACTCCCTGCCATGCAACTCAGCGATTTGCCTACAAAGGATGCATTCAGAGATGAAGTAGACCGGCAAAGGAGGCTGGAGCTTGCCTTTCAGGGAGACCGCTGGTTTGATTTGGTCAGGTACAGCAACCAAACAGCGGCCGACCCCTCGGCGGTTCATAAAATTTCAGCGCTTGACATCATCAAACAGCAAAGAAAAACAATAAACACCAATTATTTGCTCTATCCGCTTCCTCTGCAAGAACTGAATTCCAATCCGCTGGCCAAACAGAACCCTGGATTTTAAATATTTATCCATTCCATACGGAGAAGAATTGCTATTTTTCTCCGTATCATTTTAAGAACCATGAATAAAAAGACAATGAAACGCGTTAAAATTGTTTCTGCCCTGCTCTTGCTGGGGATTTTTGGCAACCGTGCCTCTGCACAAGACTGGCCGGCGCTTAAATTCTACCAGGAGGCGAATCAAAAGGCAGATCAGGAACATCCTAAAGAAAAAAGGGTTGTTTTTATGGGCAATTCGATTACCCAGGGCTGGGGAAATATTGATCCAGGCTTTTTTGAACAGCATAAGAATTTTATCAACCGTGGGATCAGCGGTCAGACCACGCCACAGATGGTATTGCGGTTCCGGCAGGATGTAATTAACCTCAAGCCAGCCGTTGTAGTGATTTTAGGCGGAACGAATGACATCGCAGGGAATACCGGTCCGGCTACCCTGGATGAAATTTTCGGAAACCTGGTCTCTATGATGGAGCTTGCCAAGGCAAACCATATTAATGTTGTTATTTCTTCCATTCTCCCTGTTTTTGATTATCCCTGGAAAAAAGGACTGGAACCTGCCGGGAAGATCATAGAATTGAATGAGCGCTTAAAAAAATATGCCGCACAGCAGCATATCATTTATCTGGATTACCATAGCGTCATGAAGGATGAGCAGAATGGATTGAAATCCAGCCTGAGTGAAGATGGGGTACACCCAACACTAGCTGGTTACAAGGTCATGGAACCCTTGCTGGAAAAAGCAGTAGCCCAGGCCCTAAACCAAAAAAAGAAATAAAAAGAGGGCTGTCCGGAACAAAAATTCAGACAGCCTCTTCTTTATTTACGTTTATTCAGTTCCAGAACCTTCAGGATCTTGTGAAAGATCTCATTGTTCGGATAAGTTCCTCTAAACTCGTCCGAGCGCGGCCCGTAGGCAAATACAGGTACGCTGATATTGGTGTGGTCGTTGGTACTGAACTCTCCGCTAATTGTTCCTGTTTCTGCAGATGCATCCAGCAAAGTCAATCCACCGGTTTCATGGTCTGCAGTAATGACCACCAGGGTTTCTCCATCCTGATCAGCAAAGCGTAAAGCCGCCTCGATCGTCTTGTCAAAATCGTGCAACTCTGTAACCACGTAAGGAAGATCATTCGCATGACCCCCATAGTCAATCTGGGCACCTTCTGCCATAATAAAAAAGCCATTCTTATGGGCAGAAAGCATTTTGATGCTTTGTACCAATGACTGCTTCAGCATGTCGTTCCGGCCATTTTTAACGGGTCTGGTTGCCTCATCGGGCAATAGAACCAATTGCTTACCCGTACTTTCTTTACTGAAATCTGCCAATGATGTACTTAGCTTAAATCCTTTAGCGGTCAGCTGATTCATCAATGAAGCATCTTTGTTCTGAAAAAAGCTCTTTTGGTTGGAACCCACCAGGATCTCGGTTTTGCTCTCCAGCAGATCATGTGCAATTTCCTGACTCATGGAACGGTCCAGCCGATGTGCATAAAAAACAGCCGGTGTGGCATCTGTAATATCGCCTACGCTGATGATACCACTCTTGATTCCGTAGTTCGCAAGGGTATCGACCAGGTTGGTCCTTTTTTTATTGTCGGTGCCCATCCCTATATAGCGGTTGTTGGTCTTTTCGCCCATAGCAAAAGCAGAGCCGCCGGCAGCTGAATCCGTATTGCCACTGTTTGCCGCTGCAGTTTGGGAAAAGCCACTGTTGCGGATCCGGGTCATGTTCAGATCGCCATGATTGGCAATGGAACCCGCATGAATCTGGGCCAGTCCCATCCCATCGCCAATCAGTAAAATCACATTCTTTACCGGTTTTTTTAATCCATCTGATTTGTAATCCGGGGTATAGACCGGATAAGCCACAGGATTGGTATAGGTCAGTTTGTCCTTATGGAGATAGAACTCTTTTAATTTTTCCGGATGATCCGTATTGATCCAGTCTACCCCCAGTTTTTCGAGCACAATCCAGGTATTTGGGCTGTCCTGGGTGGCCCAGAAGCGGAAAGGCTTGTGCATTTGATGCGCCTGATCAATTACCATTTTGAGTTTCGCCTCATCCGGTGGAGTTGGTGTACCTTTTCCATTCCAAACCGTATAGCTTTTCAATTCATCACTGATCATCGCGATGCGTTTCAGCTGATCTGCAGTATAGCCTTTGTTTGGCCTGCCATCAAAAGAAATGTACTCCGGATAACGGTTAAACTCTGAAGGCGCAGGAATATCGCCGCTGAGTACAATCCGGATGGCCTTTGGATTGGTGCTGCTGTTAAATATGTTCTGATAAGCACTCAGATCTTTGATCAGCTGCGGGATGACATGCTGGTAATCTTCTTTGATGTCGATGACCAGCTGGAGTTTTAAGGCCGGATCTTTATAAGGCTGATTCCCGTTTTTAACATAAAAGCGGGAGAGCGGCTCCAGGTAAAAGTTTTTTAAAGTGGCTTCTGCACTGATCTCTGTAGAATCATGCGCGACAAACAGTTGTCCTTTTTTTAAAAATACATCGGCCTCAATAGAGCCCATACCGGCATAATACGCCGTCAATAAAGGAATGTTCTGATGATAATCGTTATGGCTGTGGCCCTGATTATAACTAAGTGAGGTTTGAGCAACAGCGCCGGAGCCGAAAAATAACCCGGCGGCAAGAACCGCCGGGCATATAAAGTGTTTAATTACCATCCTGCATTTTGTTTGATGACCCCATTACTGTTGTCTATTTCCTTTTGTGGAACAGCCCATACATCATTGACCTGCGGGTTGAAATTTCTGGCTGCCCAGATTACATTTCCCTGCGAATCGTGTAAAGGTTTAGCATAAGCTGCCTGTGCATCACCCCATCTCACCAAATCGCGATGGCGGTCTGCCCATTCTCCGGCAAGTTCATTACGGCGTTCTCTTTTCAGGTCGGCAAGGGTCATTCCCGTTTTTGGTGTCAAACCAGCCCGTACCCGGATGCGGTTCAGTTCTTTATCTCCAGCGCCAGCACCACCCAGTTGAATGGCGGCTTCTGCTTTGATCAACAATACCTCTGCAAAGCGCATCAATGGAACGTTCAGATCAGTTGTACCATTGTCTCCATTCGGGTTAACATGCAAAGGAATAGGATTCGCATAACCGAAAGGCTCCATATACTTTCTAAACTGATAGTCGGAAGTTGCACCACCATCTTTGGTAAAGCTGCGCATCACACCAAAATACATAAACTGATCGCCAGGTTTCAAAATGGTAGCCTCTCTGCGCTGGTCGCCGGTTTCATAAGAGTCATACAGCTCTTTAGTTGGCAGATAATAGCCCCAACCGTTATACAAGGTCCAGCCTTTATTGGTCAGCATTACACCGGGTAATTTACTGCCCCAGCCTGTTCCGCCTCCATTTGGCGTACAAACTACAGACCAGATGTATTCTTTAGACCAGTTATTGGCCGCCTTAAACACATCCGCAAAACCTGTATTGACCAAATCGTGTTTCCCGGAATTGATCACCATATCTGAGTACTTTACCGCATTGGCATAATCTTTTTTGAACAGATATACTTTAGATAAATAAGACCAGGCCGCTGTTTTGTGCGCCTTTCCATAATCAGCAGGTTGCATATCCGTAAAATAAGGCAGATTGTCTGCCGCTTTCAGCAGGAGCTGGATAATATAATCGTAGTTTTCATTTACATTCGCCGCCCTTGGCGTAGCGATTGAGGGATCCGTTTCAGGACTTATGATAGGTACACCGGCTTTTTCGTTACCATAATTTGAGGCCAGCTGGAAATAAACCAGACCAGCATTAAAATAAGCATCACCAATGATCTGTTTTTTCAATTGTTCGTCCATCTGAATGGCCGGAACATTTTTAATGATGTCATTTGCCCGTTTGATGGTGGCATAACGCATGGACCATTGTGACTCTGTGTAACCACCACCAATATAGTTCCGGTTGAAATTTTTAATATTGTCCGCTTCGGGTTTATTCCTTCCGGTCACCATATCATCGCTGGCATTGATAAACCAGAACATACCCCTTCCATAATAATCCTCGTCATTGTATTTTTCATACATACCCGCTTCCGCCTTAACTGCATCTTCTTTAGTCTTCCAGAAGTTTCCCGCAGAGGGTGCACCTTCAGGTGTAATGTCCAGTTGTTTTGAGCAGGAACTCATCAGCGCCAGGGCGCCTATTGTCATATATTTTATACTTTGTCTCATTTCTCTTCTTTTTAAAAATTATAAATTCACACTTAATCCAAGCAGGAAGCTTCTGGCTTGCGGATAACGTCCTACATCCAATCCATTGTTGTCCATTCCGATTTCCGGATCAAATCCTGAGTATTTGGTAATGGTAAACAGGTTGTTTGATGTCGCGTAGATACGTACAGAGCCTGTTCTTAATCTGTTGCTCACCGACTTAGGCAGGGTATAGCCCAGGGTGATGTTCCTTAAGCGCAGATATGAACCGCTTTCCACATAGAAATCAGAAGCATTGAAGTTACCATTGGCATCAGAAGTAGAAATGATGGGAACTTTTCCATTTGGATTTTCAGGAGACCAGGCATCCAGAATTCCAACCAGCTTGTTATATGAAGGACCGCTGGCGCTGTAAGTGGTGCGTTTCACGGCGTTGAACAATTTATTGCCGTAGACACCCTGTGCAAAAATATTCAGGTCAAAGTTTTTATAGTTGGCATTAAAGCTCAAACCATAAGTGAAGTTTGGATAAGCACTTCCTGCAAAATAGCGGTCTTTACCATCAATTGAGCCGCTGTCGTCAAGATCGGCGAATTTGAAATCCCCTGGTTTTGCATTGGGTTGAATTTTAACCCCCTTAGAATTTTTATAGTTGTCTACTTCCGCCTGCGTCTGGAAAATACCCTGTGTTTTCAATACATAATAACTGTATAAAGGCTGCCCGTCTGTAATGTATAACGGCGCAACCTCGTTTCTGAAATTTGTAGAAGGCGTGATGCTGTTGAGTCCCGGTGCAAGTTCAATCACTTTATTTTTCAACTTGGTTAAAGTGGCATTGATGGAATAGGTAAATTCCCTGTTTTTCTGGCTATTGTAAGTCAAGCCCAATTCAATACCTTTATCCTGTACCACACCGGCATTGATGGTCTGACTGTTCAGTCCCGATGTTCCGGACAGCGGTCTGGTCAGGATCATATCCGAGGTGTTTTTAATAAAGTAGTCCGCAGTCAGGGTCAGGCTGTTTTTTAAGACACCAAGGTCCACACCAATATTGGTTTGTTTAGATTTTGCCCATGTGAGATTAGGGTTGGCCAGGACGGTAGATACATAGCCATTTTGTACGGCAGGGACCTGTCCAAAATACGCAATGGTACTTTGCAGTAAAGGACTCACATCGGTTTGCTGTAAGCTTCCCAGATTCCCTAGTAAACCATAGCTTCCTCTGATTTTGAGTTCACTTAACCAGGTGCTTTCCGCTAAGAAATTTTCTTTGGTCAATACCCATCCCGCAGAAGCAGAGTAATAATATTGGTACCTGTTGTCTGGATTAGGGATTAAAGAAGAACCATCATGACGGCCAATTAAAGAAAGGAGATATTTATCTGAATAGTTGTAATTTGCTCTTAAGAAAAGTGAAGACAACGCATCGCTGTAAAGGTCGCTGACAGCTGGTTCAAATACGGTTGCATTCACCAGGTACCTTTTAGAAGGAGACTCATCGTCAAAACCATGGCCAATCACAGAAAAACCCTTATACTTTCTCTTCTGGAAGGAATAGCCACCGGTAAAATCGAGATGGTGCAAATTGATATCTGTTTTGTAAGACAAAACCTGCTCGGCAAGCACATCATTAAAGGTTCTTTGTTTTTCTTCCAGAGAGTTGATCAGTACAGGTTTCCCAACTTCCGGGCGTTTCGGCGTAAAAATAGTAGAGTTGTAAAAACCCTTGGTTACGCTTAAATTGGATCTGAAAGTCAGGCCTTTTGCCAGGTTAACGACAGCATAGGGATTCACGACCAATGTGTTTTCCGGCTTATTTACATCCAAACGCATCAAATCAGCAACCGGATTCACGATATCTCCGTAATCACCAGCATATTGTCCACCAGGTAAACCCGCAAAAGACCCGTCCGGATTATAAGGTGTACCGTTGGTTGGGTAATAAATGGCAGAAAGCAGAGCGCCAGTATAGTCGCTGCTGGTATTTGCGCCTTGTCCATTGGTGCTGCTGAAAGATAAATTCTCACCCACTTTTAACCAGGAAGTCAGCTGATGATCAGAATTGATCCGGAAATTATAACGCTTTGCATTGGTGTTTAAAACGATGCCTTCTGCTTTCCTGTAGTTGAAGCTTAGGAAGATATTAGATTTCTCCGTTCCACCCGAAATGCCCAGGTTATAATCCTGTGTGCTACCCGTTCTGAAAACTTCATCCATCCAATTGGTTCTGGTGATCTGTCCGTCAGGATATTTTGCCGGATCAAAAGCAGGAAGAATGGCAGTTCCGCCGTTTTTAGCTGCGGTAGCGGCTACCATAGCACGTTGAGCAGCGTTTAATGGCTGCAGCTTTTTCCAAGCACTTTGGGTTCCGTATTTACCATCAAACGTAATCTGCATTTTACCACTTTTGCCTCTTTTAGTGGTGATCAGGATCACCCCACCGGATGCTCTTGCTCCGTAAATAGCCGCAGCACCATCTTTCAATACAGAAATGGATTCAATATCATTTGGGTTGATAACCGGTGCACCATACCCAGTAGTTCCGTCTGCTCTGGTTATAGGAGCTCCGGTAACAATAGACCCATCCACCACATATAAAGGGCTTTCTCCATTAATCCCGCCAGAACCTCTGATGTTGATCCTTGGGCCCGACGTCGGGTCTCCGCCTTCATTGGTTACAATGACACCCGGCGCTTTCCCTGCCAGAACTTCTCCAACGCTGTTTACCGAGCGGGAATTCAGCTGATCCAGGGAAACGGTACTTACCGCACCGCTTAGAGTGGCTTTTTTCTGGGTTCCATAACCCACCACAACGACTTCGCTCAGCAGGGATTTGTCTTCCTGCAAAATCACCGTTATATCGTCGTTTCCTGCAAATTTCACCTGTTTGGTTTTATAACCCACCATAGAAAAAACCAGGATTGCATCGTCTGGCGCAGAAATCGTGAACTTTCCGTTCGCGTCGGTTGTCGTGGCTTTTGAAGTCCCCTGTACTTTTACCGATACCCCAGGCATGGTCATCCCGGTAGAATCTTTAACCACCCCTTTAAGGATCCTGTCTGCCTTTTTAGGCGGTTCCGGAAGGCTTCTAAGTAAAATATAATCGCCTTTCTCTGTATAGATAAGGCCCAGTTTTTTAAGAACAGAAGCTACTTTCTCATTTTTTGAAAAATCGCTTTCTGCTTTGTGCCCGGCAAGCAAATCTGGATTGTATACAAAATGAAGCCCGGTTGCACTTTCAATCTCTTTGATCAGGGAAATAGCAGACCGGTCTTTGGCTGCTTTCAGGCTCACCGTACTTTTTTCCACTTTTTGCGCCATGGAAGGAGAGGCCAGAAGCGCCCCGCAGAAGGTACAGAGAATAGAAAAAGTTAATAAGGAGTATTTCATGGCTTTATAAAGAGCTGGTAACCTCTTCTTTGAGGATTTTTTCATATTTTTATTTGTTTTATAACATTAAATCGTGTTTTAAAATAAGCTGGGCGGTTCAATTGGCGTTAGAAGCCCGGCTCCAAAAATTACCGGTGCTGATCTGATCAGTACCGGTTTATACATTTTCTTCTATACACTCATTTTTTATACACATTAAAGGTTTTATGATCGTCTGATTGGTTAAATTTTAGGTGGTGAAGGCTGCACAGGATGTCCAGGATCTCTTCCGGTTTTTGTCTGGTATTAAAGGAGGCCGTACATTTCCGGTTACCCAGTACAGGGTTGTCCAGCTCTATCTGAATACTGTAAGCATAAGCGAGCTTTTCTAATACCTTTTTTAAAGGGGTTCCTTCAAAAACAAGGTTGACATATACTGGCTGAGGCGTGTAACTGATCGCAGCAAGCTGTCTGGTCTTATCATAGGAGATTTGCTGGCCTTTCACCAGGGTACCGAATACCTGATGAGAATTTCCGACAGCGACCTTTCCTGTGGCCACTGAAACTTCAATTTTCGGGCTCAAATGATAGGACTTGATCCGGAAAGACGTTCCCAGAACCTTGGTATAAATATCGTTTGAAGTTTGAACAGTAAAGGGCCGCTGTTCCTCATGAGCAATTTTAAAGAAAGCCTCTCCTTCCGTCAGTTTAACCAGACGGCTGTTGTGTTTAAACTCTGCAGGATAGACGATCCTGGAGGAGGGATTCAATGTAATTTGCGAACCATCCGGTAAAACCAGATCCTTTTTTTCACCAGGCAGGGTAGCCACCGTTACCAATTTTTCAGGAAGAGCCTGTTGTCTGGAAAAATGCAAAAAAGCCAGTCCGCCTCCGCAAACCACGACAAGCACCGCCGCAGTGCGGAGTACAAATTGCAGCATAGGAAACCTTTTGTGGATCGTCCTTGCTTCTTTGGTCATTTCCTCCTGAATCCGGGCGGATATCCGGGCGTGGATCTTTTCTTTGGCAGCGGGATTTAACAGTACTGGATGTTTATCGTATTCCGCATACCATTCTTCCACCTGTTTGCGCTCAGTTGGAGTGGCGGTATGGTCCGTATATTTTTGGAGCAGTATGCTGGCCTTTTCTTCTTTTGTCATCTATATACATGTCAGTTCAAAAAAAGAATGGTACTAGCCAATACCGTTAAGCTTGGGTTAAGTTTGTGTTAACAGGATCAGGATGCTTAAGATGAGCAAATAAGACAATCTTTTCTTTACAACTTTCAGTGCAGCCGAAATTTGATTTTTAACTGTTTGAGCAGACAGGTTCAACTCCAGGGAAATTTCCTGAATGGTTTTTTCTTGCTTTCTGCTCATCGAAAATATAAGTCGCATCTTATCTGGTAGTTCCATCAGGGCTTCATCAATTTCTTTATGAAGGTCTTTTAACAGGAGCTGGCTTTCTGCCGAAGTAGCATTTTGTTCCCCAACCAGCATTGTCAGGTCGTCCTGGTGTTTTTCTTTAACAATCGCCGATTTAAAATAATTGATCACCTTATATTTTACAGCGCCCTGGAGATAAGCCCCGAGGCTTCCCTCAATCACCAAACGTTCGCGGTTTTCCCAAAGGGAGATGAAAATTTCCTGCGTAATGTCTTGTGCAACCTCTTCATCACGAACCCTTTTGTACACACTGTCTAAAACAGTTTCCCAATGATTACGGTAGATGTTTTCCATGGCAAGTGTATCACCTTGTTTTAAGGAAGTCACCAGGTCAGGGGTAGAAAGGGTAGTTGTTGTTTCGATGTTAAAATTTTTAACAAATCTACATCGGCAATGTTCCCTTAATGTTAAGAAATCCTTAAAGAGCATAAGGACTGCGGGAAATAAAAAATATTTTCATAAAAAGTATACTTAATTAGTAGACTATTCTTACCTTTGTTTCAAGAATTCGTTCTTAAACGTATTTACTTATCCAGAAAGACTGAGGGAAAGGCCCTGTGACGTCTTAGCAACCTGTTATCTTATAAGGTGCTAACTCCTTCCGCATATTGCGGAAAGATAAGATTGATGATTCCATCTGAATTTCTGAATAAGTAGCTTTTATCAAATTTTAAATTAAAAAGATGAAGATTTACTTAGACAATGCCGCCACAACACCATTAAGCAGAGAAGTTTTTCAAGCAATGGAACCCTATCTTTTCGAGAATTTTGGAAATCCATCTTCCGCCCATCAGCATGGCAAAGCCGCAAGGACAGCCATAGAACAATCCAGAGGGATTATTGCTGACCTGCTGGAAGCGAGCCCGGACCAGATCGTATTTACCTCTGGCGGAACGGAAGCCGATAATACTGCAATTGTTTCAGCAATCCGGGCCAATGGAATCCGGCTGGCCATCACCACACCTTTTGAACATCATGCCGTTTTGAACACGCTGAGAAATCTGCAGCGCAGCGGGGAGATCAGGCTGGTTTATTTAAAGCACGATGAAAAAGGGAATTTATCGCTATCTCACCTGGATCAGCTGCTGTCTGCTCATGATAAGGCTTTCGTATCTGTAATGCATGGAAATAATGAAATCGGAAATTTGAATGATATCCATGAAATTGCAGAAGTCTGTAAAAGCTACGGCGCAATATTTCACACCGATACTGTTCAGACCATGGGGCAGTACAGGTACAATACCTCCACATTAAAAACAGATTTTTTAGTCGGTTCTGCTCATAAATTTCATGGTCCAAAGGGAATTGGCTTCTTATATAAGCGTTCTTTAGCACCATTGCAGCCCCTGATCAATGGTGGGTCTCAGGAAAAAGGACAGCGTAGCGGCACTGAAAATGTGACCGGTATTGTAGGTCTGGCCAAGGCCCTGGAACTGGCTTATCGGAATTCATCAGTTTATCAACCGCACATTCGTCATCTTAAAGAAAAAATGATTTACCATCTGATCCGTAAAATCCCGGGAATTAAATTTAACGGTAACTCTGCTGTAGATCAGCTGAGTCTGGCTACTGTATTGAGTGTATCTCTTCCAGTTCCTTCAGGAGGGCAGTCTCCATTGGTTTTTCTGGACCAAAATAACATTTGTGCTTCTGGCGGAAGCGCCTGCAGCAGCCATTCTAATGCCGGTTCTCATGTGCTCAGTGCTCTAGGCGGTGATTTTGACCGCACAACCATTCGTTTTTCCTTTAGCCGTTACAATACTGAGGAAGAGATCGATTACGTGGTAGACAAGCTGGCAAGTTTATATGTAAAAGAAACCCTAAGAGAGTTGAGTGCGGTTTGCTAGATAGATCAGTAACCGTTCCATACGATTGCGGTGTAACTACAAAATGAGTGCGCCATGACTGCGCCTTTTTCTAATTAAAAGGCGCAGTCATGGCGCACTCACTGCGCACTCATGGCGCAGTCACTCATAGCGATGTCTTAACAAAAAGACAAGGATTTAGAATTTATAACCAAAGCCAACAGAAAACACCTGGTTTTTATATTCCGGGGTTTGGGTACTGCCATTTTGGTTGTTCTTTTGGAAATCCAGTGCATAACGGCCATGAATGTCGACGTTGCTGTTGATGTCATAACGGAAACCGATAACGCCACCAAACAGGCTTTTCTTGAAACGATCTGCGTCATCCTCAACAATTTTCTCTTCTGCCGAACCAAAACCATTTTTGAATTTATTTTTGGTAGAGAGCAGGAAGGAGACCTCAGGACCTACAACCAGATGTAATGGGCTTGCACCAAGCTTAATCGTTGCCAGAACAGGAATGTCAATAAAATTGGTCGTCTGTGTAAATTCTCCAACATCAGAGGTGAGTTTATAACCTTTTTGAGAATACAAGAGTTCCGGTGTAATCGCCAGACCCTCTATCAGATTAACATCGAGTGTTAAACCTGCATTGAAACCAGGGTTTATTTTGGTGCTGAAATTATTGTTCCCATTATCTTTGATGATGTTGGGAAGGTTAAGCCCGGCTTTGATACCGATTCTTATTGGACTTTGAGCGTGTACAGCACCTGCAACGAACAGGCTTGCTGCCAGAAAAATGAGCTTCTTCATGTTAAGGGATTTTTAGGGTTCTTAATTGTTTTCATTTATTTGTTAGGGATGGAACTGAAATAAATGTGCCAGTAAATCGAAGACTTTAATGTCGAAAAGGAATAATCCACCTTAGAAGGGCTGCAATCTGTTTTTTATAGGGTAGATAAAAAAAATGAAACCTAAATAAGAACAGGTTAAGGGGCTTAGTAAAACTGTATCAATTTTGATACATAAAAATTCAGACCCGGAAAATAAATTAAACTTTTTCCCCCGTTGAGTGTCTCATAGATAGTAATCAGTTCTCATAAAGGACAAAGGTTAGTCATCCCGGTAGAAATGATTGCAATATGTAATTATAGAAAGGATTAAAAAATATGAAAAGACTAATTTTTATGCTGTTCGCCATAAGTGTAATGGCTTCAGCATGTTCTTCTTACAACTATTATGCAGTGAGTAATAAACCACTCAATACCCAGCATTATAAGACCTATGCCTGGATACCTGAGGGTTATTCCAAATCATCCAGTTTTTACAACAATGACGTGGCAACAGACAGGATTGTTGATGCGGCAAGTAAAGAGATAGAGAAAAAAGGTCTGGTACTCGATAACCAAAAACCCGATATACTGGTCAGGTATACCGCAGTGGTTAATAAAGAAACCCGGGAATACAATGACCCTGTATATTATAATCCTCCTGCAAGGTTAAGCCCAAGGATTGCTTATTACCGGGGAAGGGCATACAGATATTTTTCTTATTATGACCCTATGCCAATATATGTAGGCAGTGAAGCCAGAAGGGAAACCGTAAAAGCCGGAAGTATTATGATTGACCTGATTGACAGGAAAACAAAAAAAGTAATATGGAGAGGCTGGGCAGAAGGCGATCTGGATAATCCTCAAAAAGCTGTGGATGATATTCCGCAGGTCGTAACCAATATATTTAAAAAACTGCCTTAATTATAAAAGCGTACAGATAGAACCCTGAACTGGCTAATCGGTTCAGGGTTTTTCTTGCTTTATTCTTTCAAAAGATGGTGGTGTTCTATTTTAGTATTTATCTTTGAACTCCTAACCACTCTTTAAATAATGAACTTTAAGCATTTTTCGATCTGTACACTTATTGCGCTCACTTCCATTTCTACGGCTAACGCACAAAAAAAATCATATATAGAAACACTTTCCGAGCCGAATCAATGGGTAGATTCTGTTTTTAATAAATTGAGCAGGCGTCAGAAGATTGCGCAAATGTTCTTTGTCAGAGCCTTAACCAATTCTACAAAGGCCTATGAGGATTCAATCGGAAATGTAATTAAAAAAGAACGGATAGGGGGGCTGGTGTTTTTTCAGGGAGGTCCGGGCAGGCAGGTTATCCTCACCAATAAATATCAGGAACTGGCACGTGTACCGCTGCTGGCTACTTCTGATGGAGAATGGGGTTTGGGGATGCGCCTGGACAGTACCATTTCTTATCCGTATCAAATGGCCCTTGGAGCAGTGCAAAATAAAGAGCTGATCTATAAAATGGGACTGGAGGTTGCAAAAGATTACCGGAGGGTGGGGATGCATATGAACCTGGCGCCCGATGTTGATGTGAACAATAATGCAAAGAACCCGGTTATCAATTACCGTTCTTTTGGCGAAAATAAATATAATGTGGCCACCTCTGGTGCGGCCTATATGAAGGGGATGCAGGATGGCGGTTTGATGGTGAGCCTGAAGCATTTTCCAGGGCATGGGGATACCGATGTGGATTCTCATTTTGATCTGCCTCAGCTGAATTTTACTAAAGCCCGCCTGGACAGCCTGGAGATTTATCCTTTCCGGGAACTGATCCGGCAAAATGCCTCTGGTGTGATGATTGCCCATATGAATATTCCAGCATTGGACAATACCCCGCATATGCCTTCAACTTTGTCAAAGCCTATTGTAACCGGGATCTTAAAGGAAGAGCTTGGGTTTAAAGGGATCATTATTTCTGATGCGATGGAAATGAAGGGGGTGGTGAAATACTTTAAAGATGGAGAGGCTGATGTAATGGCAGTAATTGCCGGTAATGATATCCTGGAACTTTCGGAAAATAGTGACCGGGCCATTAAACTCGTTCGAAAAGCCGTGCGCTCGGGAAGGATCAGCATGGAACGGATTGATGAAAGTGTGAAAAAGATCCTGATGGCCAAATATTGGGCAGGTTTAAACAAGAAGGACAGTCTTGACGAACATCATGTGCTTGCTGACGTGAACCGTCCGGAGAGTCTGGCGCTGCGCCAGGAACTGGCCAATGCTGCTATGACTTTGCTGAAGGGACGTGAAGTGCTTCCTCAGCTCGACAAAGAAAAAAGAACGGTAATTGTTAGCCTTGGGACACCAGAGGTAACTGTATTCCAGAAAGAACTGGGTGCTTATTATCAGAATGCTGTTTTTTATACTTTAGATAAGAATGCAAATGCCAATCAGATTGCGGTTGTGGCGAGAGAACTTGCTGGTTTTGATCAGGTGATCATTGGTATACACGATACCCGTACCCGCCCGGGAAATGGAATGATGCTGAGTGCAGACCTGAAGATGTTCCTGAAAGACCAGAGTCAGAAAAATGCCTGTTTTGCCGTTTTTGCAAATCCTTATAACCTGTCTCAATGGAGTGGGTTGGAGAATAGTAAATTCTTACTGGTGGCTTATCAGAAAGAAGAATTTATGCAAAAGGCGGCAGCATCCGTATTTAAAAACGAAGTTAACCCCAACGGAAGATTGCCGGTTACGGTCAATACGTTCTTTAAATACGGAGACGGCCGGTAATCGATTTAGATCGTAGGCGCATGCAGCGCTTTGTAAGTCCAGTTGTTTAAAAAGCCCTGGACTTTTTTTATGCTGTGGCCGTTGCCTTCTGTTTTGCTCTCCTCTGCATCCCTTTCCAGGTATCCGGAATCCTGAATGTGAAGAACTTTACCTTCTCCGTCGAGGACAACGAAGACAGGGAAGCCAAAACGGCCTGGATTGCCCAGTTTGCTTAAAACTGCTGTGTTTTTGTTTTCCGGGCTCCAGTTGATCAGTACCCATTCAAAATTGTCGCCAATCAGTTTTTTCAATTCCGGAGTTTTCTCTACCAGTTCATGAAAGCGGATGCACCAGATGCACCAGTTGCCGCCAACTTGTACCAGGACATTCTTTTTTTCTTTCTTTGCTTTGGAAATGGCTGCATTTAAATCTGCCTGTGCGTTGGCGTTAGGGTTATAAATGTGTACGGCTTCTTTTTTTTCGCCTTCTTTTTTATCCTGGGCCTGGCCTGCTGCGGCAGCAGAGATCAAGGCAAGGAACAATAATGCTTTTAGTTTCATCTGTTTTTTATTTTAATGGTGAGGTAGAGCTTTTGATGATGATGTTATTCATGTCGGCTTCGTATGGTAAATTTACAAATAAGTTCTAGCTTTACCTGATGTCCCAACAGCCACTTAAAATATTACAAGCTTCTGCCGGCTCTGGTAAGACCTTTAGCCTGACGGCACATTATTTAACTCTTTTGCTTTCTTCAGAAACCAAATACAGGGAGATTCTGGCGGTAACCTTTACCAATAAAGCTACCGAAGAGATGAAAACCAGGATCATGGAAGTGCTGAAGGGTTTTGCGCAGGGGGATACCTCTAAAAAGATTGGTGATTACCGGGATATCGTATTGAAGGCCCATCCGGATTTGGATGCCGGAAGTTTAAAACGAAAATCAGATGTCATTTACAGGAAAATCCTGCACGATTACAGTAGGTTTTCGGTGAGCACCATTGATGGTTTTGTTCAGAAGGTGATCAGGGGCTTTGCTTTTGAGCTTGGTTTGGACGCCGGTTATGGTCTGGAAATGAATTACGATAAGGTAAAGAACGAACTGGCAGAGCGTTTGGATAAGGCTTTGGACAAAAACCCGGTACTGCTGCAATGGATCATTGACCTGGCCCTGGACCGGATCAATAACAATCTGAGCTGGAACTACAGAAGGGAACTGATTGAACTGACGAATGAGATCTTTAAGGAGCGTTACCAGCCTTTTGAACAGGCAGTGAAAGAACTGGGAGAAATTGCAGACCTGGATACCTTGTTCAAAGACTATAACAAGATCACCAGGTTGAGCATAGAAGCGTTTGAAGGTACTGTAAAGGATTTGGCAGAACAGGCTTTGCAGATCTTTCAGGTAGAAGATATTGACGTGGGCGATTTGAAAGGGAAATCCCGCTCGCCCCTGAATAACCTGCAGAAGATTGCAGATGGCGATTTATCTAAGATAAGCAGTTTGGCTAAACTGGTGGATCAGCCGGAAGAATGGTTTCAGAAAGCTGCGGTCAATACGGCCTATGATGAACTTAACCCGGTCATTGCAAAACTGGTTTCTGCTTACCAGGAGGGATTGTCTGCATATCTTTTGGCCCAGGCCTTCAATAAAAATTTATATTACCTGAGGCTGATGCAGGAAATGGCGGTTTTGCTGAAAGAGTACCGGAATGAAAGTCCGAACCTGCTGATCAGTGATGCACAGACCCTGCTAAAAGGGATTACGGATGATGCGGACGACAATCCTTCCTTCATTTGGGAAAAAATGGGAAACCGGTACCGGAATTTCCTGTTTGATGAATTCCAGGATACCTCAGCCAATCAATGGGGAAGTTTTAAGTCTTTGCTGACCAATGCCATGGCTTCGCCCAGCGGGAAATTAATAGACCACCTGATTGTGGGGGATACCAAACAATCCATTTACCGCTGGAGGAACGGAGACTGGAACATTTTGCACCAGCAGGCTAAACAGGATGTTCAGATCCATAATGTAGTAGAAGATAGTCTGGAAGAAAATTACCGGAGTACAAAGAATATCATCCATTTTAACAATACACTTTTTAAACAGCTGCCTCAATTGATGCAATCGGGCTTAAATGGCGCTATTGCAGAACAGGAAAGCCTTCCTGATCTGTTGAAATGGTGGCAGCAACAGGGCTTTGACCGGATTGTTACGGATGTGTATGCAGAAGCAGAACAGAAAACAACACCTTATACCCTGGAAGGCGGAACCATCAGTTTTAATGTATTTAAAACGGATCCCGAAGGAAATGCGCTCACCAAAACAACTTTCCGGGACCTGGCTTTAAGTAAAATGATTGCAGAGCTTGATGTTCTGTTTACCGTAAAAAAATATAAACCCCGGGATATTTGTATCCTGGTCCGGTCGAATTCTGAAGCGATTGCCGCAGTAGAAACCCTCATGGAGCAGGGGATAGATGTGATTTCGGGAGAGGCACTGTTGCTGAGCAATAATACTGCGGTGAAGTTGATCATCAATACCTTGCAGGTGATGGGTGGCCTGGCTGAGAACACCGCTTTGTATAAGGCCAATTGCATCAGTCTATATGCCAGGCTGCAGCAAAAGCCAGTTGAACCTCATCACTTTTTTTCTCTGAAGTTTAAGAGTCTGGCCCAGTTGGGTGATTTGCTTCCTGCAGCACTTTGTGCGGAATGGCAGACCTGGATGCAGCAGCCACTTCCGGCTTTACTGGAGAAAATTATAGAGGCTTATGGTCTGAATGAAAAAAGGAATGCGATGATGCTGCCTTATTTATTTGCCTTAAGGGATCTGACCGGTAGTTTTGCCCTGCACGGTGAAAAGGGAATTGCTGCTTTCCTGAACTATTGGGAGGAAGAAGGGGCGAGAAGAACATTGCCTTCTTCTGAAAATACAGACGCGGTGCAAGTGATCACCATCCATAAATCTAAAGGTTTGGCTTTTCGTGCGGTCATGCTGCCATTTTGCAACTGGGATATTAATGGAAAAACGAATGGGATATTCTGGGTTTCTGCTGCGGATACCCCTTATCATCATTTGCACAGCATCCCGTTGAAATATACCAAAGAACTGGGGCGGTCAACGGTGGCGAGGCCTTATTTTGAAGAATTGCTGTACAACAATATGGATGCTTTGAACATGCTTTATGTAGCCACAACAAGGTCGAAGGAGTATTTGTACATCAGTACGATGGGTAAAAAGACGGACACGGTGACTAACATCGGAGATTTGCTTTTTAAGGTTTTTGCAGATCGGTTGTCTGAAGAAGGTAATTACCTGATCGATGATCCGGTGGCCTCGGTTCCGGAAAAGGAAACGTTAAAAAGTGAGATTGAACTGGAACTTTATCCGGTATCAGACAGATTGAGCCAGGTTTTTGATGCGAGACTGAAACGCCGGGAAATCGATTTGCTTACGGGAGAAAGTGCGGGGAGGACGGGGACTATACTTCACGAGATACTGGCTTCGGCAAGTGATCCGCAGGAAGTGGAGGAGGTGCTGCAGAACCTGCTGCTGGAAGGCATTTTCAAAGCGGAGGAACTGCCTTTTCTGCGCAATCAGGCCTTGTCTGTTCTGCAGCACAGTGGGTTGCAGGAAATTCTGACGGGCAGCGAGGAAAGTCTGAACGAGCGGAGCATTATCGATGCTGAGGGGAAAAGCTACCGTCCGGATAAAGTGCTGATGAAAGGTAAAGAGGTTACCATTATTGATTATAAATTTACCCAGCAGGAAAGTAATAAACACGTTGAGCAGGTAGACCACTACAGAAGTTTACTGCAGGCGATGGGTTATTCGTCGGTGAACACGTATTTGTTCTATGCCTTAACCGGAGTTTTGAAAAAAGTATAAAATGAAGAAGAAAAACAAAGGCTGGTTATGAAGGCATTTTTAAAAGAAGTAGCAGAAGATTTGGTAGAGCGGCTGGGAGATGATCTGCAGTATGCTGCAATTGTTTTTAACAATAAAAGGCCGGTGGCTTATTTACAGCATCATCTGGCAGCAGTGATACAGAAACCTTTCTGGAGCCCTGCTTTTTATACCATACAGGAGTTTTTTGCTTTATCCAGCCCCTTAAAAACGGCAGATGCCTTTACGCAGTTCTTTACACTCTATAAGAAGTATAATGAGCTGGCCCTGCAATATGGGGATCAGCCGATAGAGCCGGCTAAATTCTATCCGGTTGCCCGGATCATTTTAAGTGATTTTGCCCAGATTGATAATGATCTGGTCGATGCCGGGAAATTATTTGAGCAACTGGAGGATTTTGCAGAAGTAGATTACCAGTTTGATTACCTGAGTGAAGAACAGCAGGCCTTTTTAAAAGGTTTCTGGAGTTCTTATTCTGAAGGAAAACATAAAAAGCAGCAGGAACAGTTTATCAAAATGTGGCAGCGGATGCCGGAACTTTACGAGGGCTTTCATGAGGCACTCCGGGAAAAAGGGCTCACCACAATGGGGCATATTTACCGCCAGCTGGCGGAAGGAAAATCAGATGATTTTGTCCGGACTTTTGATCAGGGTAAATTGATCTTTGTTGGGTTTAATGCACTGAGCCGGGCAGAAGCAAAGGTTTTCAGCCGCTGGCAGGAAGCCGGAAAGGCCTTATTTTATTTTGATACGGATACTTATTATTTAAATGATCCTATACAGGAAGCCGGACTGTTTTTAAGAAGAAATTTACAGCAGACGGGTTTGATCAATGCATTAGGCGGGCCCCGAGACCTGATCCGTTTACCCGCGAAAGTGGTGGATGTCTATAAGACACAAGGGCAGGTTGCACAGGCCAAGATTTTGAATACGGCGCTGCAGTGGGATTATCCTTTACTGGGAGAAACAGATACGGGTAAAATTGCCCTGATCCTGGCCGACGAAAGTTTACTTTTGCCGGTTTTGCAAACCATCCCCACACATTTTGAGGTGGGGGAAGAACGCAAGGCGATCAATGTCAATGTCACGATGGGGTACCCGCTGGTGGCCTCTTCTATTTTTGGCCTGGCCGATCTCTGGTTGAGTGTACAGGCACAGTTGATCCAGGGCGCAAAGGATACGGTGTATTACCGGGAAGTGGAAGCTTTTTTATCGCATCCGCTCACCGGGATCACGGAACAAATGCGGGCGAAAATACAGCAAAAGTTATTGTTGGAACAGCTGGCAGAAGTTCCTTTGGTCCGTTTGCAAAGCCAGAAAGGATTGCTGGCCTTGTTTTTTACCCGGATCAATTCTGCTGCCGAGGCTACGCTTTCGTTGCAAGCTATTTTTAAACGGATATTGGAACAGCAGCTGGCAGATAAAAGTTTGAAACAAACGGAGGCAGATCTGTTTGTGGCAACAATTAAAGAACTGAACCGCTTGCATGATGCCCTGGAAGAGCATTTGCCTCAATTGCAGCAAATCAGGGAAGTTTCTTTTGTCTTGTCGCTGATGCAAAAAGCAATCCAGGGCATTTCTGTGCCTTTGGCCGGTGAGCCGCTTCAGGGGATACAGGTCATGGGGCTGCTGGAAAGCCGGAGCCTGGATTTTGAACGGATCTATATCCTGGGGGTGAACGAAGGTTTGTTGCCACAAACAAGTGTTTCTCCAAGTTTTATTCCTGACAGCATCCGAAGGGCATATGGCTTGCCGGTTCTGGAAAACCAGGACGCCATTTCAGCTTATATGTTTTACCGGTTGATGCAGCGTTCTGAAAAAGTGAGCCTGGTGTATAATGCGCAGGCTGATGATACCAATACAGGGGAACCGACGCGTTTTTTAAGGCAACTGGAATATGAAAGCGGCTATACTTTTAATTATCTGGAGCATAAACAAAGCATCCGTACAGAAAAAAGATTACATGTTGAGGTGAAGAAAGATGAAAAGGTGATGGCGGTGCTGAATAAATACCTGAATGGAGAAGTTGGTCTTTCGGCTTCTGCTTTAACCTCTTATATCAATTGTCCGCTGCAATTCTTTTACAAGTATATCGCAAAGATTGAAGAGCCAAAGGAGATCTCGGAAAACCTGGAGGCCAATTACATTGGTTCTATACTCCACTTTGTTATGGAAACCTTTTATCAGGACCTGATGGAGGAGGGTGGTCCGGTTACTCAGGAGCGTATTGCTCAGAAACGGAAAGAGGTACCTGCCCTGGCGGTAAGGGGATTTGCGCAGGTGATGTATGAGAACCAGCACCACCAGGTCGTGCACAATGGCATGCAGAAGGTCGTACTGGCCATCGTAGAAGAGTATGCTGCGCTGATTCTGGACTATGATGAGCAGCAGGCGCCCTTTGAAGTGCTGGCTATGGAGAAGAAAGACCAGGTTGAATTTAAATTCAGCCTTAAGGGGCAGGAGAAAAAGATTATTCTGCATGGGATTATAGACCGAATTGACCGCAGAAATGGGGTTACCCGTATTGTGGATTATAAAACCGGCAGTGATAACCTGAGGTTCAGCAGCCTGGAGGAAGTGTTTGATACCAATGGCAATAAGCAGAATAAAGCCCTGGTGCAGACGCTTTTTTATACCTATGTTTTCGAGCAGGCCAATGGTTTGACGGGCGTGGAACCGAATTTATACAGTACCCGTAATATGCGAAAAGAGGGCACTTTTTTTATGGAGGGAAAGGAGAAGACCAAATTGAATGGCGAGCGGCTGGAAAGCATCAAAGCAGAGTTTCTGGATTTATTAAGCGCAAAACTTGCGGAGCTTTTTGATGAAAATATTCCTTTCAGGCCTACAGAAAACGAGGCCGGCTTTGTTTTTTCGCCATATTTGACTTTGTGTGGAATGTAAAATGACCAAAGGATGTTAGATCGGGCTAAAGATGGCCCAAGTGTAATTAAAACACTACTTTATAATTAGATTACAATACTTATATTTGCCCACAGTTAATATTTGAATATACAATGAGAGAGATTCAATTTAGAGAAGCCCTGCGTGAAGCCCTGAGCGAAGAGATGCGTAAAAATGAAAACGTATTTTTGATGGGAGAAGAAGTAGCGCAATATAACGGTGCATACAAAGTTAGTCAGGGTATGCTGGATGAGTTTGGCGACAAACGCATTATTGATACCCCTATTGCTGAGCTTGGTTTTGCCGGTATTGGTATTGGGGCTGCAATGAACGGATTAGTTCCAATCGTAGAGTTTATGACATTTAACTTCTCTTTGGTTGCTATTGATCAGATTATTAACGGTGCGGCTAAAATGCTGTCCATGAGCGGAGGCCAGTTTTCTGTGCCAATCGTATTTCGCGGACCAACAGGTAACGCCGGCCAATTGGGTGCGCAGCACTCTCAGAACTTTGAAAACTGGTACGCGAACTGTCCTGGTTTAAAAGTGGTGGTTCCTTCTACTCCTTATGAGGCTAAAGGTTTGTTAAAACAAGCTATCCTTGATCCGGATCCTGTTATCTTTATGGAATCTGAGGTGATGTATGGTGATAAAGGAGAGGTTCCTGAAGAGGAATATTATATTCCATTGGGTAAAGCTAATGTGGTTAAAGAAGGTACTGATGTAACAATCGTAACTTTTGGTAAAATGCTGACCCGTGTAGTGAATCCTGCTGTTGAAGAGCTGACTAAAGAAGGCATCAATGCAGAGGTTATTGATTTGCGTACTGTACGTCCTATTGATTATGCAACCATCATTGAGTCGGTGAAAAAAACAAACCGTTTGGTGATCGTGGAAGAAGCATGGCCATTGGCGTCTATTTCTTCTGAAATTGCTTTTAATGTTCAGAAAAATGCTTTTGATCATTTGGATGCACCGGTATTGCGCATTACTTGTGCTGATGTTCCGCTTCCATATGCACCTACCCTGATTGCAGCAAGTTTGCCAAATGCAGAGCGTGTAGTGAAAGCTGTAAAAGAAGTATTGTACGTAGCAAAATAAGCTATTAAAGATAATCCAGAAATATAATCCCGATGGCTCGTGCCCTTCGGGATTTTTTATTTTAAAAAACAACGAAATGAGTCATCACTCGAAAATCATTGCTGCTGAATTAGCCATAGCAGAGAAACAAGTTCTTTCTACGATTGAATTGCTGGATGAAGGTGCTACAGTGCCTTTTATCTCCCGTTACCGGAAAGAAGCGACCGGAAGCCTGGATGAGGTTCAGGTAGCCGCGGTACGAGACCGGTTCCAGCAATTGCGCGACCTGGACAAAAGAAGGGAAGCGATTTTGAAGGCCCTGACCGCATTGGGAAAACTGAGCCCTGAACTGGAGGCCCAGATCAATGCGGCACTAACCATCACGGAGATCGAAGATATTTATCTTCCCTATAAGCCTAAGCGTAAAACAAGGGCTTCTGAGGCCAGAAAAAAAGGTTTGGAGCCATTGGCTTTATTGGTTCTGGAACAACGCGGTGAAGACCCGGAAGCAGAGGCTGCAAAATACCTGAGTGAAGAGTTGGGTGTAGCTTCTGTAGAAGAGGCTCTGGCTGGTGCCAGAGATATTATTGCGGAGATGGTCAATGAGAATACGGAGGCGCGTGCGACGATGAGAACCTATTTTCAACAGCACAGTAAGTTTAAATCGGTGGTGGTGAGTGGAAAAGAAGAAGAAGGGATCAAGTATAAAGATTATTTTAACTGGGATGAACCGGTTAAATCTACACCTTCTCACCGCGTTTTGGCCATGCGCCGCGGGGAGAATGAATCTATTTTAAAGCTGGAGCTTGTACCAGGCGAAGAGGGGGCGATTCGTTTGCTGGAAAAGCAATTCATCAAATCTTCTAATAAAAATGCACAACAGGTTGAACTGGCCATCCAGGATGGCTATAAGCGTTTGCTTGCGCCTTCTATGGAAAATGAACTTCGTGGTTTTTCTAAGGAAAAGGCAGATGAAGAAGCGATCCGGGTGTTTGTAGAAAATGCAAGACAGTTGCTGCTGGCGGCACCAATGGGTCAAAAGAATGTTCTGGCCATAGATCCGGGTTTCAGAACGGGATGTAAAGTGGTTTGCCTGGATAAACAAGGTAAATTGCTGGAAAACACCACTATTTTTCCGCATACGGGCCAGAATAACGTTAAAAATGCAGCAGAGAGCATACAGAAGCTTTGCGCTAAATATGAGATTGAAGCGATTGCTATCGGCAATGGAACAGCGGGCAGGGAAACCGAGGTTTTTGTTCGTGGGCTGGGACTAGGTGAAGTATCGGTTGTGATGGTGAATGAAAGTGGTGCTTCTATTTATTCTGCCTCAGAAGCAGCAAGGGAAGAGTTTCCTAATCACGATATTACGGTTAGGGGCGCAGTTTCTATTGGGCGCCGTTTGATGGATCCTCTGGCAGAGCTGGTTAAAATTGATCCTAAATCTATCGGTGTGGGGCAGTACCAGCATGATGTCGATCAGAATAAATTGCAGGCTTCTTTGGATGATACTGTTATGAGTTGTGTGAATGCGGTTGGTGTGGAACTGAATACGGCTTCCAAACAGGTCCTGGCTTATGTGTCCGGACTGGGGCCTCAACTGGCACAAAATATCATCAGTTACAGGAATGAGCATGGTGCTTTTAAAAACAGGGAAAGCCTGAAAAAAGTACCGCGTTTGGGTGATAAAGCATTTGAACAGGCGGCAGGTTTCCTGCGCATCAGAAATGGTGCACATGTTTTGGATGCGAGTGGGGTACATCCTGAGCGCTATGAGTTGATCAACAGAATGGCGGCAGATCTGGGGTGTTCTTTAGAAGAGTTGTTGAACGATACCGCACAGCAGAAAAAGATCAAACTTCAGCAATATGTGAGTGAAGACGTGGGTTTGCCTACTTTAAATGATATTATGGCTGAGCTTGCCAAACCAGGGCGTGATCCAAGGGAACAGTTTGAGGTATTTAGTTTTACCGATGGGGTCAATGAGATTGCAGACCTGAAACCCGGGATGAAACTGCCGGGTATTGTCACTAATATTACGAATTTTGGTGCTTTTGTAGACATAGGTGTGCATCAGGATGGTCTGGTACATACCAGTCAGATGTCTGATAAATTTGTTCCGAATCCAAACGATCTGGTTAAGGTGCATCAGAAAGTTGAGGTTACGGTTGTTGAAGTGGATGTGGAACGGAAAAGGATTTCCTTGTCGATGAAGAAGGAACATACGGGTAAGGCAGAGAAATCTAAACCGGAGAAACATCAGCACAAACCGAAATTTAAACCGAAACCGAGTGCGGCTGGTGGCGCTAAGCCTGCGTTTAAGAAGCCGGAAGTTAAAAAGGAAAAGGCACTTCCGGAAGGTGATTTGCAAATGAAACTTGCTGCGCTGAAGGATAAGTTCAAATAATTTTAGAAAGGCCCGTAAGGGCTTTTTTTTTGCAACGTATTTTATAGGAAACACAATACACTCTTCGGAGACTCCCGCTTCTGCGCACCGCTGCGCTCTTGCTCCGAAGCTCGATGTCTCCTGAGTAGTATTGTGTTTCTCTGGGTGCTTAATCCGTATCGTGCCTAGATTACGGATAAATTCCTGCAGTTCTTGCAGATATGAAAAAAATAGCTTTATCTTTGCGCCAGTTCCTTGTTCGACTTTTTTTAATTATAGGAATCATGACTGAACGTTTCTACATATCGCCCCTTTCGCACGCTGCCTGATCCAGGCGGACGTTATTACATTTTGCTTATTGTATAAAATGGAATGCTTTCTGGTTTCAAGCCGGACTGATCTGCGTCTGCCGAAATTTTTAAGATCTGGCCTGTGCTGATTTTATAAGGGTATATCCTCTTTCTGAGGACGAATTGAGTCAATCAACACAATTATAATTTTTTGAGTAACAGTCCGATGGACAATAATGAATTGTTGTTTGATGTTTTGCAGTACAAATTGAAATCTGCAAGACGAAAGAAACGACTACAAAAAAAGGATTTTGATAAACAGCTTATCCGGATGATGAGGCATAAGGATCAACTCTTGGTACAAAGACGAGATCTGCCTATGATTCCTCTTGAAAAACCCTATCAGCGGGGCTGGAAGCGTTGTTTCGTGCTGCGGGAAGATGTAGCAAGATCTTCTTCCTCTGCTTTTTATGAAGGGCTTTTGGCTAAGATCAATACGGTGCAGTATAGCCCGGAAAAATCTTTTAAAGTAAAGAAGAAGAGAAAGGGTAAAAAAGTCAGGGTAGAAAAAAAACAATTCCTGATGGACTTTTCCGAATGGTACTGGAACGATGCTCGTCTAAAGCTTACGGAGGTGGAGAGGGCACATTTTCATTTGTATGAAGTGAGCAGAGAAAATGGAAAAGAGACGTTTTTCCGGTATAGGTTTAATGAGCCCTGGAAGTACAGACTGCAGGTTAGACCGCATTTGATCACAGAAGTAAAGATGGTGGATGAGGTATTGGAGCAGGAAATTAAATTTCTGAATAACCATATTGAAAAACATCATTTGTATCCCAGGATTTCGAAACTTACTGGTGGCGCGTATCAATACTGGAAATGGGCTGGCGAGGATAAAGCTTGTTATCTGGAAGCTGAAAAAGAAGCATTGCTCCAAATAAAGGAGGCAATGGAATTTAAGAAAGAAGAACAATTTTAAACGCAATGAGCATTTTAAAAACAAAAGAATTAAGTAAAATAGGCTATACAAACGATAAAGCAAGGAGTCTGGCGATCAATATGATCAGCAGATATTTTAAGCATCATAGTAAGAGCCAGATTATAGAGCTTTTAACGGCTATTTTAAACCAGCCGGAGAATTATATGGCTGAGGAAGCGACGGAGAAATTAGCGGCAACATTTATGGATGAAGTAAAGGTCTGTGATTTTCAAACACATGGGCTTTTACAGGAAAAGGGGCTGTTAAAGGTTTATGGAGCTAAGGGGATTGATGAAAGTACAAAAAGGCAGATGGAGTTGGTGATGTCTCTGCCGGTAGTGCTGCAGGGGGCATTAATGCCTGATGCGCATACCGGGTATGGATTACCGATCGGTGGAGTAGTGGCTGCGGAAAATGCCGTCATCCCTTATGCGGTTGGTGTGGATATTGGGTGTCGCATGGCTTTGTCTGTTATAGATGAAAGTGATAGTTTTTTTAAAAGATATAGTCATCATATGAAGGTCGCGCTGAAGCAGTGGACGCACTTTGGGATGGAGGGCGGCCTGGAAGTCCCGGCTGAACATGAAGTTCTGGATAGTGCATTATTTCAGGAAACAGAACTTCTGAGGAAGCTGCAGGGCAAAGCTTATCGTCAGCTGGGTACTTCAGGAGGCGGAAATCATTTCGTTGAATTTGGAGAAATAGAATTGTACGAGGGGAATTCTCTGGGGCTTCCGGCCAAAAAGTATATGGCTCTGCTCTCTCATTCAGGCAGCAGAGGGCTTGGGGCAAACCTGGCGGAATATTATACCCGGATAGCGATGAACACCTGCAAATTACCAAGAGAAGCTGCCCGTTTGGCCTGGCTGGACTTAAATAC